>Ga0153916_10001851_pt1 | contig 15379 bp, 15 predicted proteins | sample Opewatmetagenome_FD_109642 | JGI IMG/M metagenome (GOLD analysis project Ga0153916, IMG submission 109642) | Freshwater wetland microbial communities from Ohio, USA - Open water 3 Core 3 Depth 4 metaG | ecosystem: Environmental > Aquatic > Freshwater > Wetlands | place: USA: Ohio, Lake Erie...
AAATGTCGTTGGTTAGAAAGCCATTTCGATCCACTAGGAAATAATAAAGAAATAACCTCCTGTTGGAAAGTCGCACGTACTCCATAAGACACTGATAAGCTGTGATTCAGTGTAGATTAACCCTTGACAAAATAAAATAAGTGTATATACTCCTATTTATGGATGAACAATTCCTTCAATCGATCCGGTCTCAATGTGCTGTTGTGCGCGCCAGCTGTGCCAATGCGCACTTACGGAGTGCAACCCGTGCCGTCACGCAACTGTACGCGAAATTCCTCGCTCCAAGCGGCTTGGAGCCAACCCAATTCACCCTGTTGGTGGCATGTGCAGTGGCAGGCGATGTCCCAATTTCAATCCTGGCAAACAGATTAGTGATGGATCGGACCACCTTAGCCCGCAATCTCAAGCCCCTGGAGGGAAAGGGATTGGTGGAAGTTGCCACAGGGGAGGATCGCCGCGAGCGGATGGTGAGTATAAATGAAAAAGGATATTCAACCCTGGCTGTGGCATATCCGCTCTGGCAGGAGGCGCAAAAGCAAATCGTCGATGGTTTTGGGCGGAAGCGCCTGGATGATTTATTACAGGATTTGTCTGCAATAACAGAATTGGTTCAGGAAGCTTAATTTTTTTACAAGTATAGGTGTATATACACATAATTCTGAATGGAGAATTCTATGATTTCGCAAATATGTAAGGGGTTAATGTGCTGTTACTTAACCTTTTTCACGGGGAGAATGCTTATACAGAAAGGAGTAGATTTATGATTGAGGTAGGTAAAGTCGTCCTGGTCACCGGCATCTCATCAGGCATTGGAAGGGAGACAGCGCGCCTGTTATCAGAGCGTGGTTTCCAGGTATACGGAAGCATGAGAGATCCAGGGAGGGTGGAACCCATCCGAGGCGTCGAGGTACTCAAGCTGGATGTGACCGATGATGGATCGGCGGTGGAGGTGGTTCATTCGGTCCTAGAACGGGAAGGTCAGATATTTGCACTGGTCAACAATGCCGGCTATGCACTGATGGGAGCGCTGGAGGAAACCAGCTTGCAAGAAGCTCACGAGCAGTTCGAGGCGAACTTCTTCGGGGTACTGCGCATGGTGAAGGCTGTGCTGCCTATCATGCGTGGTCAGGGCAGCGGGCGTATCGTCAATATTAGCTCTGTTGTGGGCATAATCCCACAACCCTACATGGGTTTATACACCGCCACCAAGCATGCTTTGGAGGGGTATACTGAAACGCTGGACCACGAAGTGCGGCAGTTTGGAATCCTGGTTTCGCTAATCGAGCCTGGGTTCACCCGTACCAGCCTTGGGACGAATGGTAAAACGACGGGCATGAATGTAGATGCGTACACAGCCCAGAGAGAGCAAGCGTTAGCGTTCGTCCAGCAACAGATCCTTCATGGAGCAAATCCACATCCAGTGGCACAGGCGGTTCTCCGGGCATTAACCGCCGATTCACCCCACTTACACTATCGTGTCGGTACACCGGTGAACCTGATTATTGCTCTCAAGGGGCTTTTACCGGAAGGAGCTTTCCACCAGGTGGTACGGCGCGTATTTCAGATCCAGGAGATGAGCTGAACACCTGGTCATTCTCCGCTAATACTTGGGGAGATCCGTTGGTAGTCCCCCTGCGGGTCAAATCCCGTAGGAGGATTATGTTTAAACCCTGGAATTCAACTGATAATAGTCAACCGTTGGCGGAGCGCAGCGGTTACTAGGCTGGTTTATAGAAAGAAAAAGATTTCCTCATCCAAGTAGATAATCCATCGTGATGATCGCAGGTGTACAATATGGGCTTAACTTATGCACATGGATCACAAGCCAGGATCTATGATAAGAATTGATAAGGATGATAAACCTATGAAAAATATGATGATTCTGACTGTTCTGCTCTTAATGATCACCACGGGCTGCACCTCTTCGCAGGGTGGAGGAGGTGAGCTACCGGTGCCATCCACGTGGGAACTGCTATCTTTTGGGAAAACGGGGGCTGAAACACCTGTCATCCAGAGCTCTAACGTAATGATCGAGTTTGAACAAAACGGACAGGTCGGAGGCAGTGGGGGATGTAACGCATATGGTGCGACATATGAAATTCAAGGTGATACCATATCCTTCAAAGAAATCATCAGCACACTTATGGCATGCGCCGATGGACAAATCAACCAGCAAGAGCAGCAATATTTTAAAGCTCTTCAAGCTGCCAACGAATATAAAATTTCAGGAGATAACCTGTCTATCTCGTATGATCAAGGGCAAAACGTGCTCAACTTCATCAAGCAATGACCGGGATCATCGCTACCCGTCTGATAGGTTATTAATTTCATAATGATCCACTTCTTGAACAGATAGCAGGATCAGGTTCAAGTTGCGGATCTTTCTATTAATCCATGAAATGCAGACTGATCAGCCACATTGATGATGGAGTGACAACCCTATCTGCAGATGTGGCTGATGGTCATTCCTTCAAGCCAATGCTCGCATGGAGATCCAAATGATTTTTTACCCCGATCATGTATCTGGTTGGCTTGAAATCTCTATGTTCAGCGCTCATTTTCCTTATTTAAAATTAAGGTAGAAAAAGGCTACCTGAGATCCTAGTGTTAGGCGATTTAATCACGCCATGGACCACGGCATCATTTATAGAAGCTGAGCTCGGTTTTTTTCCAGATGAATTACCTTGCAATCGGCTATGAGAAACAAAGTGCGTTGTGATATAATGATAAATTAGACAATAATTGTCGTATATTATTATAAAATGCAAAGTGGGTATTGAGGGAGTTTCACAAAAAACAGTTTTATACCCAATAATTGAGGGAGACTTTATGGAAACAACGCAGGAAAATCAAGTGATAATCGCATCTGAGCGCATTTCGGAGCAAATCTCAAATATGAAGGATTGGCGCGGGGAAGTACTTGCTCGATTGCGCATGATAATCCACGAAGCTGCCCCCGGGATCGCCGAAGAATGGAAATGGGGCGCAGCGGTCTGGTCCCAAAAAGGTATGGTATGCAGCGCAAGTCCTTTCAAGGACCACGTGAAACTTAACTTCTTCTACGGTGCGGCTCTAGACGATAGGAAGGGTCTCTTCAATTCCGGGCTGGATGCGAAAGCCTCGCGGTCGATCGATTTTAACAAAGGTGAGGATATAGACGAGTCAGCTTTGAAAGAGCTGATCCAGAATGCCGTGAGCTACAATAACTCGCGGGGGAAAAAGAAATAAGCCAGAGGAGCTACGGGCATTTAAGTATTTTGCCACGGGGAAACACTTGTTCAAATGTGATGGCAAGAAGAACGCCCTACAATTGGTGGAGGCAAAACCGGTGGGTGATGGAGTGCTTATCCTTATCAATCATCCACGAAAAAGCTGAAGATTGTATAGCAATACCTGCAACAACCTAACTAAATTTGAAGAGGTGATGTATGAACAGAGTAATTTCAAAAGACGGGACGGAGATTGCTTATGAGAAAAAAGGTACGGGACCGGCGGTGATCCTGGTAGCTGGGGCGTTGGGGTACCGCGCCCTTGGATTTGAACAACCACTGGTGGATCGCCTGTCTCAACACTTCACTGTTTACAATTACGACCGTCGCGGGCGCGGTGAGAGCACCAACTCCAAGCCCTTCGCCATCGAGCGCGAAGTGGAAGATATCGATGCGCTCATCCAGGAGGCTGGTGGCTCAGCATATGTGTACGGGATCTCATCAGGAGCCTGCCTGGCCTTAGAGACGGCGATTAAACTTGGCAAGAAGATCGAGAAGCTTGCCTTGTATGAGCCACCCTACAATTCTGACGTATCCGCTCTGCAAGCATGGCAAGAATACCGGACACGTCTTAATGAGCTGATTAAGGCAAATAAGCGGGGTGAGGCCGTGGCGCTGTTCATGAGCTTCGTCGGCGCACCGCCAGAAGCGATTGATGAAATGCGGAAATCACCTATGTGGAGCATGTTCGAAGCCTCAGCACCTACGTTAGTCTTTGACGCTGCTGAAATGGGTGATGACCGCAGTGTTCCGGTCAAACGTGCGGCGAACATCAAATCTCAGACATTGGTCATGGATGGGGGAGCCAATTTACAGTATATGCCCTTCATGCACGCAACGGCGATGGCGCTCGCGAAGGCCATCCCAAATGCCCAGCAGCGCACGCTGGAAGGCCAGACCCATGACGTAAATGCCGAGGCAATGGCGCCAGTGTTGATGGAGTTCTACCGACAATAAAATCAACCTGGGATTTAGAGGTGAACAGCATGGTGGTTAGTTTCGATAACTAACATTCCAAGATCCTTGGTGGATTTTATCGTTTCCATTCCGATCACACTGTACAATGATTTTTAGGAAATAAAAGGAGCACGCATTTATGTGCTCCTTTTGCGCAAATTAATTTTTGTGACCGGCGCTGTTAATTGTCAGGGTTGGAGGGAGGGGTTGGAGTTTTGCGCCAGGGTAAGTGCCATATCGGGGAACCATTGACCTGCTGGTGGATCGATCAGCCCCCACTCGGGATCGACCGTCTCTCCCGCTGGTCCGAGGCCACGCGTACACTCGCCATCTGACTCACCGGGGACTTTGACCCACAAGTAGGCATCCAAAAGCGACTGCCCGGTATTAGCAGTGGGCTGTAACCCCAAGCCGCGATCGGGTGCATTGCACCAATCCTGTGGATCAGGGTATGCACCCATAGTCGGTTGCCAGGGTCCCAGACCATTACGACTGGTGTCGATAACGAAGCGGGTAGTCGGTTCGGTGGAGCCCAACATGCTCGTATAACGTGCGTTGATCCCTGAAGTGTTGAGAGTTGGGTCATCACTGTCATCGCTCCATTCACCGTATGGGCTTAATGCAACACCATTCCAGGCACCGAGGAGCTGGGCAATCTTTGTGCCTTCAGGTCCGCCATTCCAATACTGATTTGGGCAGTTCCCGAAATTGCCAGGATCGACGATGGTGGCATAGGCTATGCACTCTGAGATCCAATTCCCATATTGAGTTAGGTTGGCTGTAAACTGGTAATTGGATACGTTCAGGAAAAAGCCATCAGCGCGGGCAATCCCGGCCTGAACGAGGCGATTGGCAGCGTCACCCACTCCTAGCCAGGCGCTGTGAGTGCCATCAAGATAGACATTTACCTTCGAATGGGTTTTGAGCTGATCGACGGCATAGTTGAGCATAAGGAAGCGATCGGCAGCAGCAGTAGCCTGGTCGGCTTCGGACGGTTGGCACCACTCATAGCTGCCACTGCCGTACGGTTTGTAATAAGGGATGATGCCCAGGCCATCGGGTTCCAATATGACGACCGCCTGCCTATCGCCAATCCCGGCAGCAAAGCCAGCAATCCAATTCTTATACTCCTGGACAGAAGTAGCCCCACCAGCAGAAAATTGAGCACAATCGCGGAATGGGATGTTATAAGCGACCAGGATGGGGACAGTACCCTTGCCTGAGGCGCGCTGGACGGTATTCTTTACTGCCTGCTCAACACTCTTTGGGGTGCCGCCTGTAAACCACACCGCCCGAGGGATATCGATTAGCTTCTGGATAAGATTAGCATCGGTGAAATTTCCACTGGCGGTGAGACTGGCAATTTGCTCAATAGCACCATGATTTGGCTTGGCGACATAGAATTGGGTACTGGAGTCAAGGTTTCTGCCATTACTTGCCCAAACTTTTCCGGGGGTGATCATAGCTGCTGAAGCAATTAACACTTCAATGATGGTACTGACCACCAGGATATGTCTCAGCTTTGGTTGACTCTTCATATGTTCTCCTTTCATTGGGGGTGAATAGACCTTTACGCGTCTGGCTCGTAAGCCAATCTATGCAGGTTTTTAAATATCTGATTGAAACTTGTTATGATGTGATATGCAGAACAGTGTATGTTGTGCTGTAAAGATAATTTTAATTCTGTATAGAGTGGGAGTCAACTACGGTTTGATTGTATCTCCACCAGGAAATTACCGATACTTTATAGAGATAACATCTTACCTGCGAGAAAAGGGAAAGCGTTCGACTGCGAATGGATTCAGCCGAAAGCGATCTATAGCATTAACTAATTTTGATGAAAAGAGATATCCTTAGTTCTGGCAGGAGATAATCCCTGCACTACATAATTGACAAGGGATACGCAAAACGATCATCTTCAGGCGATATGTTGGATTGAAATGGCAAATACAGGCAGCCGGTAAAAACATTACTCCCATGTGAGATCAGGTGGATGGTATATCAACGGTAATTACCTGACCACCAATGGACCGTTGAGGATTCCCTGGCGAGTCTTTTCGAGTGTGGTCGGCTCGATGAACTCCATCCACCAGGTAGCTCCAGCTTCAGCTACCGAGCGGATGTGATCTCGATCCTGATCCCAATCAGCGAGGCGAGCACGCCCACCCACACAGATATCGTAGGGTGTGGCAGCCGGGCGCTGGCTTTCCACGTATTCCTTCAGCTGTCGGACATCCTCCGGTTGCATATCCATCCAACCCTTGCCATGCGATTCCTTGTACATGCATGATCCGTCCCATCGAGCGGCCCGCCGGAGCGGACCCACATTTGGATATCCACCACCCACCCAGATCGGAATGCGGGGTTTTTGAAGCGGTGTGGGTAAAAAGCGGACGTGATCTACCTTATAATGTTCGCCTGCATAACTAAACCATTCTCCAGTCCACAAGCCAGCAATAATTTCTACGGCTTCATCCAGCATTTCAGCTCTCGTTCTTGGGTTCACGACCTCATTAAAGCGGTCAAAGTTCATCGGGTCCTTCGGACCACCCAAACCTATACCCAGGGTGAACCGACCATTTGACAGGTGATCCAAAGTGACAGCTTCGCGCGCCACCTTCCATGGGCGACGTCTGGAAAGCGGTGTAACGGTTATTCCAAGGTGGATTGATTTTGTGTGTGCAGCCACAGCGGCCAGGCTGATCCATGGATCCAGGGTGGGTGCATCCGGCGCCATCCAATGCGTGATGTAATCTTCGATAAAAAGACCATCCCAACCAGCATCTTCCGCTTGCCGGGCCAACCGGACCATGGCATGGATATCAACTTCACCCCCAGGGACAAAACCGATCGCGTATTTCATCTGAAATTCCTCCCGGATTTTTCCGGATATCATTCACCAAAGCTAGATTGAATAATGGGGGAGTATCAAGCAAGTTTCGGCTCAGGAAAACCTTCCTGAAGTCTAAGGTTTGAGAAATGGAATTCACTCCTCCCCAATCTAAATAATCTGGTTTTTAACCCGCCTCGAAGGCGGAGATGTACATAACGAAACAATTGTACCTCCTGCGAGCAGCTCGGCCAGTCTTCCCATGCCTTCGCAAATACCAAACCAGGGCAATCAATGCGAAGGATCAAAGATCAACAACAAGGCTTCGAGCTGGCAGGCAATGCCTATAGTAATTCGAAACCAGCTGATGATATTATTTACCTTTTTAGCGTGCAAAACAGGCGATAAGCTGAGTTATGCCTTGACTAGTATATCTTAACCTCTTATAATTGGATAATATAGACCAGATTTGTATTTTAATCTTATTGAACGCGATGAATAGGTAAGGTATTGCGATGATAGCCAGGGTTCAATCGAGTAATTATGATAATAAGTAAGCGAATAATATGGGAACAGGAGAATTGAGAGTGACTATGACCACTCACACTGTAAACAAAATGGACAGATATCTAATTGAAACACCTCATACGGCGCGTGACTGCAAGATGCTGGTGGAACAAGTTTATGCTATGGGTTATCTGCATAATTTTGATTGGGGCTGCGAAGTTGGAGTTCACAATGGTTGGGCTATCATTGAGGCTGAGAGCGAGGCTCAAGCCCGGTTAGCGGTGCCCTCATTGGTACGCAGGAAAGCACGGGTGATCAAGCTCAGTAAATTTGATGGCAGATTGAAATCACATGAGATGGCGCATAAAAATATGGAATAGGCAGTACATCATTTTTCGCGAAGTGCACTCATAAGATTGATTACCTGATGCTTCAACTTTATGCAGAAAGTTGTCCCTGAAGGATATTTCCGTCAGGGATGTATAATCCGTAAACACGGTAAGTTCGCCGAGACAGCAGACCTCACAGGCTCCGTACTCCTATGAGGTCTTCAGGATTAAAAAATAATATATGCTAGAGGGATTTTAAAGCTTGACGGAGTCTATCCATCGCCAGTTGGAGATTCTCGAAGGAAGTGGAATAGACCAGGCGCAGATAGCCCTCGCCATGTTCCCCAAAGTCGGAGCCGGGCAAGACAGCCACCCCAGCCTTATCGAGGAGCAGATCAGCCATTGCGGATGAAGTGAAACCGAATGATTTTATGTTGGGAAAGACGTAGAAGGCACCCTGAGGGCGCTGGCAGGTCACTCCTGGGATGGCGTTCAGTCCATCAACAATCGTATCGCGACGGCGTTGGTACTCTGCCATTACCCGATCAACTTGCTCCTGAGGGCCTGTCAGGGCTTCGACCCCGGCAACCTGGACGAATTGAGCGGTGCACCCCACAGAATGAGTAAGCAATAGAGTAACCATATTGGCAAGTTTCTCGGGCATAATGCCAAAACCAAGGCGCCAACCGGTCATGGCATACGTTTTTGAGAAGCCATCCACAATGATCGTGCGCTCCAGCATGCCTGGCAGGGAGGCAATTGAAGGAACACTCGCATTATCATACACGATGCGTGCATAAATCTCATCCGACATAACCCAACAGTTGTGACGCTGCGCTGCCACGGCAATCTGTTCGAGATCAGGCTTAGGAATCACCCCACCGGTGGGATTACTGGGAGAATTAAGGATGATTAACTTGGTGCGATCATTGACCAGGCGTTTAAAAACATCCAGATCGAATGAGAAACAGTTGTCTTCCAGCAGGGGCACGGGTACCGGGATACCGCCCGCCACACGGATCATCGCCTCGTAGGTCGGAAAGCCAGGATTGGGGTAAATCACCTCATCTCCAGGCTCGACCAGAGCCTGAACTGGGAAGAAAAGGTTGGGTTTCGCACCAGGACCGACCACTACCTGGTTGGGGTTGAGGGTTAACCCACGCCGCTTACCAGCGTCTTCAGCGATCACCTCTCGCAAAGAAAGCATCCCATTGGGAGGGGTGTAGCGTGTCAGCCCCTCGTTAATGGCTTTGATACCCGCCTGCCGTATGTTGGCAAAGGTGTCGAAATCGGGTTGGCCGATCTCGAGGTGGATGATCTGGCGCCCGCTGGCTTCCTGAGCCTGAGCGTTGGCCAGCACCTGATAGGCGCCTTCAGGCTGTAGGTGTTGGGTCCTGTGGGCGAAATTCATAGCAAGCTCATCAGCTCGTCGAACTCTTCGTCTTTCATGGTGAACCAGTTATCGGGTTGCGGGAATGACTTATCGGAGACCTCCTGAACGTATTGTTTGAGCCCGTTCAAGATGACTTCCCCTGCGTTGCCGAAGACCTTAGCCATGCGAGGTTTAAAGCGTGGATATAGTCCGAACATGTCGTGGTAGATTAAGAGCTGGCCGTGAGCAACCGGGCCGGATCCCAAGCTCAGGATGATGCAGTTTTCTGCCCGCTCGGTGATCAGCTTGCAAATCCGGTCAGGGACCATCTCCAGAAGGATAGCGAATGCACCAGCCTGCTCAAGGGCTTTGGCGGAATCGATGATCTTTTTGGCTGATTTCGCTGCCCTTCCCTGCACTTTATGACCACCCAAGGCTGAGGCACTTTGTGGGGTAAGCCCCAAGTGGCCGATGGCAGGTATACCGGCATTGACAATCCCCTGGATTCGATCAGCCATCTCCACGCCGCCCTCGAGCTTGATGGCGTCACAGCCAGCTTCCGCCATGAAGCGACCGGCATTACGGATGGCGGCTTCAACACTAGGCTGGTAGCTCATGTAGGGCATATCACCCACGACGAATGTGTTGGGCGTACCCCGGCGTACTGCAGAAGCATGGCGGATCATGTCGTCCATGGTGGCGGGCAGGGTGGTTTCAAATCCGAGCATGGTCATCGCCAGGCTGTCCCCAACCAGGATCATATCCAGGCCAGCCTGCTCCATCAGGTAGGCAGTGGGGTAGTCATAGCACGTAAGCCAGGTGATGGGTTCTTGATGATGTACTTTGTCGAACAGGTAAGGTATGGTAACTTTTTTGCGCTCTGACATGTAAACCTCCATATCATCGTTGGATATAGCTGGATTAACTATCAAGTTAAGAAGTGTGGGTGTATCCATGTATATTCTAATGCATATATCGCCGCAATATTAAAGTTATCGGATGGCATTTTCGACGTGATGCTCGAAAAGCTACGCACCGTTAGGCAAAATGATTATTTGGTTCATCTTTTCCTATCATCTGGTGTAAAATGTCTTCCTTATAAATAACTACGGAGCAATTTAATGCACACTGAGACGATCGCGAAATGGCAACATACTCATATCTTCGGGCAGGACCAGATTAAATCGGGGGAAAAGCGTACATTGTTTGTCATCATCATGACAGGAATTATGATGGTGGGTGAAATTACCACCGGAATCATTTATGGATCGATGGCGTTAACTGCAGATGGCATCCATATGGGCTCCCACATGCTGGGACTTGGGATCACCTTCTTCGCATATATCTATGCTCGCAGGCACGCCGGAGACTTGCGATTCAGTTTTGGTACAGGAAAAGTGAACGCCCTGGCAGGATACACAAGCGCCATGGTGCTTATTTTCATCGCCTTGTTCATGGCATATGAGAGTATTGTCAGGATCATCAATCCGGTCGAGATTTATTATAACCAGGCAATTACAGTGGCGGTAATCGGCTTGATCGTAAATGGAATTAGCATGGTGATCTTGGGAGGGAACGGACATGCTCATGATCATGACCATGGTGAACACATCCCGCAGGAGCATGGAGAGCATTCGCTGGTTAGTCACGCGCACGCTCATCCAAATGTCGACCATAATCTAAAGGCAGCCTACACGCATGTGCTGACCGACGCATTGACCTCGATATTAGCTATTTTTGCATTGCTTACTGCTAAATTCCTTCACCTGGTGTGGATGGATCCTGTGATGGGTATTGTAGGAGCAATCGTGGTGATCCGCTGGTCTGTCGGACTGATTCAGGGGACAATCGTTGTCCTACTGGACCATCAAATCTCCGTCAAGATGCGGAATAGAATTATTGGGATATTGGAGAGTTACAAAGATACGAAGGTGAGTGATCTTCATATTTGGTCCATCGGTCCTGGTATTTACTCCTCAGAAATTTCCCTGGTCACCAAATATCCCGATTCACCGGATAATTATAAGAACCTGATTCCCCTAGATACGGGTGTCGTTCACTCAACAGTGGAAATTCATTGCTGCCCTGATCAATAACGCGAAAGATGCGGTGAGATATAAAATCAACAATTCAAGCTATCCTGAATTGTGAACACAAGTGGAAAATCTACTCTTAGCAATTGGCTGAACTAAATTAATCCTCTGCGCTTGAACTGGCATGGACATTGCGGAGAAATAAATACACCCGATTGGAATTAATTCTTAGGGGGGATTTTGATCCAGCAGGTCGTCGCTGTTTACTGCGGTGATCTGTAAGCCCAGACCTCGCAGGTGAGAGATCACTCTGAACAATGCAGTTTGGTCTGAAACAATCCCGGATAGAATCGTTTCATCGATGCCAGGGTGGATGATGATCAGCCCATCGAACCACCCCGACTGTTGATCGCCAATATTTCCGTTCAGGCGAATTTCAACCTTTTGCATTCTGACAACGTGTCATGCGTCTTGATGGTTTATCAGATACTCAGGAGACTGATGGCCTGAGACTATCGGCGATAGAAATGGCCCAAGAAGTGATTGCCTGCCAGTCACGGGAGTCACCCATGAGCGCGTTGACGTTAGTCAGCATCTGCTTCTCGATGAAATTCAGTTTATTCACGTCCACACTGCCATGGAAGAGGGCAATGTCCTTAGGTTTGATGCGGTCAGCGATAATCTGGAGTGTTGCCGGGAAACGCCAGCCGCGCGTCAATTCGCCTGGATCTCCCTTACCCGTTGGACCACTCGAGAACAACCACACACGCCGCTCACCAAGAGGCTTCTCGTTAGCCCGCAAGAACTTCTCCGCCTCTTTACGCCATTTACCCGCATAAACTGCACTGCCTAACACAACTGCCTGGTAAGGGGTCAAGTCGCGGACGCGATCCACAAGGGATACATCAGTATGCAAACCTGCCTGACGGAGCACTTGGGTGATCTTTTCAGCGATCTCTGCTGTTGCGCCGTATTTGCTGGCATATACAACCAGAACTCGATTGTCCATTCCGTTCTCCTTCTAGGCCATCGATTGGTCTCGAGCTTACAAGCAGGCTGGATTAATCCTTATCAAACCATTGACCAACCCCGACCACCAATCTATGAGGTATACCATCAGGCGAAAGTCAGCCTTTTACGATGGTTATCTATTCTCAAGATATCATTCAACAGCCATAATACTGCTTTATAAATGATTATATAGGTAGTTCGTATTATCGTGCAAGATAACGAGGCAGCATCTTCATATTCGATGGAGGTAAAATTGCCCTAAGGTATCTTTGGACGAGCACAATTACTGGGAGGATTACCCATGAGAGTATTGTTCATCGGCGGCACCGGGATCATCAGCTCAGCCTGTTCAGAGCTGGCAATTCAACAGGGTATCGAGCTCTACTTATTAAACCGTGGACGAAGCACCCGACATGCACCTTCAGGTGCAATATGCTTGCAGGGGGATATCCGGCAGACTGATTCTATTGGATTGATTTTAGGTGATCTGAAATTCGATGCGGTAGTGGAATGGGTTGCTTATACCCCCAGCCAGGTAAGGACAGATATTGAGCTGTTTCGTAACCGCACAGGCCAATATATTTTTATCAGCTCAGCATCGGCCTATCAAAAACCACCTGAATCATTACCCATTTTCGAGAGCACACCCTTACATAACCCCTACTGGCAATACTCGCGTGACAAGGCTGCGTGTGAAGCACTGCTGGAACATGCTGGAAATGAGGAGGGTTTCCCATTTACGATCGTGCGCCCATCTCACACCTATGATCGCACCCTGCTTCCCTTTCATGGAGGCTATACGACTGTCGCCCGGATACGGGCTGGAAAGCCGGTGGTGGTGCATGGAGATGGGACCTCCTTGTGGACATTGACACACCATCGAGATTTTGCAGTCGGTTTTAATGGCTTGCTCGGTAATCCGCAGGCAATTGGACAAAGCTACCACATCACTTCGGATGAATGCCTGAGTTGGAACCAGATCTACACAATCGTCGCACAAGCTGCATGGGCCAAGCCAACGCTGGTGCATGTCCCGTCCGAGGTCATCGCCAAGTATGACCCGCAATGGGGCGCCTCACTCCTGGGTGACAAGGCGCATAGCATGATATTCGACAACAGTAAGATTCGACAACTCGTCCCTGAATTTAAGCCTGCCATCCCCTTCCGGCAAGGAGCACAGGAGATCATCAGCTGGTACGATGCGGATGTTTCGCGCCAGGTGTCGGACCCCTACATCGATCGTGTGCAAGATCAATTAATCGCCGCAATGCAAAGGACCCTTCCAGACAAGCAGGGGGCAACCGGCTGATTGATTCCCAATTCATTGGCGGAATCTTGTAGGTGCTTTCCCACAACTACATTGTTGTGTACGATTTCTAACCGGATGACCTTCAACCGCTAATGGGCGATGTTGGAATTGCCAAGGATAGCTTGTAACCTCTGGCGGGCGCGAGCCAGGCGGCTCTTCAAAGTTCCGAGGGGTATACCAAGCACTTCCGCAGCCTGCTGGTAGTCAAGGTCTTGTTGATCCACCAACACCACCACAGCCCGCTGGTCCACATCCAGCTGGTTAAGCCCTTGTTGTACGACCAGCTCCTTCTCGTGTCGCTCCAATTCGGTCTCGGGCAGAACACTGGAGGCTGAAAAATCATATGGCGGGAATAATTTCTCCTCAAAATCGATTTCCTCCTCACGGCAGTCGGTGCTCTGGTTATCTGTGTATACACTTCGGAGCTACCCACTCAGTCTACCTGATAACGGAAGCGGGGAATAGCGATGAGGAACAACAAGACTGTCATCCCCGCCAATACTGCCAGCGGAATTAGTATGTCAGCCAGGTGGGCACCATTGTAGGTTAAAGCAGTAAAGCCATCCATGGCCCAGGCGATCGGTGATATGTGACCAGTGATCTGCATGAACTTTGGGGAGATGTCCATCGGCCACCATGCGCCTCCGAGTGGTGCCAAGGTAAGTGTCAAGAGCAGCCCCAATCCGCTTGCCTGGGCAGGATTTTTCAATCCCGGACCGATCGCAAAGGAAAGGGCTGTAACAGAAAGCGTGTAAACGATGACTAGCAGCACAAGGGCGAATGGATCTTTACCAAAATTCATCCCCAACACAGCACCGACGATGAACACAACCAAGAACTGGAGTAACCCCAGGCAAAACCGAGCCAGGATTTTCCCAGCCAACAAGGTTGCACGAGAGACGGGCATCACTGCCAGGCGTTGCAACGTCCATTGCTGACGCTCAACAATCAGAGCAGCCATACCTCCGAAGATGGTCATCAAGACAAACATCGTCCCCATACCCGGCACCGATTGTCCAAGGCCTTGTTGCAAGCTTTCGCCCAGGCTACGACCCTGAGTTGTACCCGAAAGGGTGAAATCGATGGATACATTTTTCCTGTTCTCCAATTTGAGCGCCTGCTGATAAAGAGCGCTTTTCATTATTTGAGCCTGTTCACCAGCTAGCGGTTGACCTTGAATCTGACCGATAACCGACAATCCAATTTGGGATGCCACAGCTGCGGTGTTAACTTGCGATAAGGCAGCTTGAACTGCCTCCAGGGCAGACTGGGAGGTGCCGATGTTGCTGGTGCTGCGGAAAATTAGAGACATTGGCTGCTGTGCAGCCAGATTAACTTCGAAACCGGAAGGAATTTCCAGGAGCGCCAATGAATCGGAATTGGCCACCCGGTCGAGGGCCTGGCTCTCGGTCAAGACATTGGATTTTCCCAAGCTGCAGACATCTTTTTGGGTGTTATCCATCGGACACAACGTCAGTCCCGGATTTGCCTGGCGGATTGACTCCAGAAACTGTGCAGATGCTTGCGTGCCATCCTGATCGATCACATCCAACCGCCGTACTACTGTTCCACCGAACGCGCCTCCATTAACTAGAGCAATAATGACCGTCATCACAGCCGGGGTGAGTAATAAACCCGGCAAGTTTGAACGTTGAGCAAGGAAAACACGAAGATCGTGCCATATAATTGCCAATACTTTTACCATGACACACCTCACACTTCGAACTTTCGAGTAAAGAGGATCAGTCCGATTATAAATAAT
>Ga0153916_10001852_pt1 | contig 15376 bp, 9 predicted proteins | sample Opewatmetagenome_FD_109642 | JGI IMG/M metagenome (GOLD analysis project Ga0153916, IMG submission 109642) | Freshwater wetland microbial communities from Ohio, USA - Open water 3 Core 3 Depth 4 metaG | ecosystem: Environmental > Aquatic > Freshwater > Wetlands | place: USA: Ohio, Lake Erie, Old...
CTCGTCGCGGGAAAGGGTGCCGACGTTGATCCCCTCCAGCAAATACTGACCCTTGGTCGGCTTGTCCAGGCAGCCGAGGATGGTCATGAACGTAGATGTCCCCGACCCCGAAGCCGCCATAATCGCCACGAATTCCCCGCGCTGGATGTCCAGCGTGACACCCCGCAGCGCATGGACGTCAACCTCGCCGAGCTGGTATGTTTTCGTCACATGCTCGACAGAGATCAGCTGGCCGTTCTTTCCGGCCTGGAGAACCTCGCCGGTCATCGAGGGGGGCCTCCCATCATGCCTCCTCTGCCCGACTGTCCCGAGAGTGGGCTGCGCGTCGTTTCCGTCGTCGGACCATTCCCTCCCCCTATGACCCCCAGTACAATTTCATCGCCCGGCTTCAGGGCGTTTGTCGTGATCTCCGTGTACTTGCCGTCGTTGAGCCCGGTTCTCACGAATATCGCCTCCATCTTCCCGCTCTTCCCGAGGACCCAGATCCTTGCAAGAGAGGACTGGCGTGCTGGAACATAGGCGCTTTTCTGATACTCCGGGAACTTCTTGGTGATGGTGTATTTTCCGGCACCGCTCGCTTTTGTCGCGGGCACAACCTGAGCCGCCGGAGTCGCCTGGGCGCCCTGCACTCCCCTCCACAGTTTTCTCATCTCCGTGCGAAGCTCATCGTCGGAGAGCGTTCCGCCGTGCGCTTTCTGGATTGAGTCCCTGACAGCTTCCATCCGGCCCCGATCCGGCCGCATGCCACCGGACCCCTCGGACCCGGGACCCTGTCCTGGCATTCCCTCCATCGATCCGCCGCCAGGTCTCCCGCCGGCGAAGAACTCCTCCCGGGCGGACTTCAACTGCACGCTGTCCACGAGGTCCGCCGATGGCTGGAACCGGAGCGCCATATTGGGCACCCGGAGGGCATTCTGTGCAGACGCCACGAGAACTTTGACATTAGCCGTCATACCGGGCATTAACTTGAGTTGGCCATTGTTGACGTCGATGAGCACCGTATAGTTGACCACATTCTGGACAGAAACGGGGGCAAGACGGATCATCGAGACTGTTCCCACGAACTGCTCATCCGGATATGCATCGACGGTGAACGTGGCCGCCTGCCCGACGGAGACTCTGCCGATGTCTGTTTCGTCGACAGTGGCCTGGACCTGCATAACCTTGAGGTCGTTGGCGATCGTGTAGAGCGTCGGGGAAGAGAAGCTCGCCGCCACGGTCTGACCCACGTTCACCTTCCGGTCGATCACGACGCCGCTGATCGGCGCGTAGATCGTGGAATAGGCAAGGTTCTGTCTCGCCTGATCGAGGGATGCCGTCGACATCTTGTAGGAAGCCTGATCCGACTCCAGCGACGCCAGTGCGGCATCATAGTTCAGCTGCGATTCCAGTCCCTTGTCAAAAAGTTCCTTGGTCCGGGCGTAGGCTCTCTGACTCTGCCCCAGCTGCGCCTTCACACGCGCCAGGCTTGCCTCCGCATTCCTGAAGGACTGCAGGAGGAGTGTCGAATCGATCTGCGCAATGACCTGGCCTTCCTTGACGACGGAGTTGAAGTCCGCATAGAGCTTCGACACGATACCCGACACCTGCGTTCCGACGTCGACCTGTGTCACGGCGCTGATCGTGCCCGTAGCGGTCACGTACATCGTTATGTCGCCCTGCGACACTTTGTCGAACCGAAACTCGTACTTCTGGCCCCCTCCGCGGGCAATGAGAAAATACCCGGCTACCAATACTGACAGTATGGCACCACCGATGATCAGAATCTTCTTCATCAACAGGATCCTTTATGATGTGCTTCGTTTTAGACCAGAAAGGGTCGGCCAGCAGAGCCCGGCACACCCGGCTTTCTCTTTAGACACTCAGACCGGTCAATGGTTTGATAAGCGAAACCCCGGACTTGCCCAGAAAAACCCGAGAATACGGCGGAAATGAGCAGTTTGTCAAGTGTAGCCTCTCCCCTACCCCTGTGGGGTGCGGGAGCGGCAGAGCTCCCCCGAATGAAGGGGATCCCGGTGGGGGCGGATCCGTCACGTCCCTGTACCCGTGGCGGATGGGATTGCAGGCCAAAGAGGTACTTGACAGCGAGTACGAATGGAGATGCCCCTCAATATACGCTCTCTCCGCGGCAGACACAACATAAATCACCCCCCCTACCGGGCAAATATCATCTTCAGGGCAATCAGCAGCAAGACCACACCGAACACCTTTTCCAGTTGCTGGCCACTGAAGCCGGTGGCCACCTGTGCGCCGAGAAGTCCCCCGGCCACAAAGCCGAGGCAGATCCAGGCCGCCGCCCCCACGTCGACAAAGCCCTGTCTATAGTAGGCCCAGGCGGCAAGGAGCCCGATTGGGGGGACCATCAATGCCAGTGTCGTCCCCTGAGCCTGTTGCTGGGAGAAGTTGAAGAGAAAAACGAGGGCAGGAACGATCAGGACTCCTCCACCGATGCCGATCAAACCGCTCAGCACACCGGCTGCCACTCCCAGCACGACGAACCACAACGCGTTTTCCATCGCGTCACCCTGCGATTGTCTCTAATGGGAGACCGATGCTTCGGCCACCCCGGCTGAATACAATTGTAGAGAGTATCGGCAGAAATATCAACGCTCATCCCCGCCGAGACGGAAATGCCTTTCATCTCTCACCCGTTCTCGTTATGTTCATGCCTACATCCCAGGACGAAGGCGGACAGGATGCTCTTCTCAAGGTTATTGATTGCGTTGGCACTGTTTGCCACCCCTTTCACGTCCGCCCTGAACGGCGGAGAAACAGTCCGCTACTCCTCCCCTGCAGCACCATGGCCTGAATCGTTTGGCAACCACAGGGCGGTCATTGAGGTCCCCCGCGCCGCCGCAGTGCGCCTCAATTTCCTCTGGCGCCGGCACGACAGGAACCCGGAAGCGAGACGGCTGCTCATCGTGTCGTCCGTCTCCGGAGACACCGTCAAGAACATCCACCGGTTGACGGTGAACAACGAGCGATGTGACATTGTCTTTGGACCGGTCCGAAAGGCCGGCGCCTACCACTTCTATTACCTTCCATATGAGGTCCAGGAAGGATGGGGATGGTACCAGAAAGAGTACCTCAAGCCTGAAGACCCTCCGGACCCCGAGTGGGTCGGGAAGAACGCGCTGGCGGGGGCCCCCGAACGGCTCCCGCCGGCACGATGTGTGATGATCCAATCGCGCACCCCCTTTGATTCATTCTTCCCCATGGAAGTGGTCCCAACAACCGAGGAGAAGAGAGAGTTCCTTGATCTTCATCCGGCCCGCTACCTTGTCTTTCCCGAGGACAGGGCCAATCCGATCCGGATGGAGGATGAGATTCCCGCGAAGTGGCTCGCTGCGGCTCCCGGCGAACAGTTCTCCGGAACGGCCAAGAGGAACGAGTACTACGCCTTCCAGGCAGGGGTCTATGCAGTCACCGGCGACCTGAGGAATATTGCCGTCTCGTTCTCGCCGCTCGAAGATCAGGCCGGGCACACGATTCCCCTCTCTGCAGTGACCTGTTTCAACACGGCCGGGGTCGACCCGTATGGTGTGCCGTTTACGAAGAGGGTCGATGTGCAAAAGGGAAGGGTGCAGCCGCTCTGGATGGGGATTGACGTACCGAAGGATGCCTCCCCGGGGGCATATCGCGGAACTGTCACGATCAGCGCTGACAGCGAGAGTGCGCGCGTGATCCCCCTGCTCCTGACCGTGCAGGACTCCCTGCTTGACGGCCGGGGTGACTCGGAGCCGTGGCGGCACTCCCGTCTGCGCTGGCTCAATTCGACCCTCGGGATCGATGATCATCCTGTCGCCGCGTATACCCCGCTCCAGCTCAGAAGCGCGACCACGGTTGCGTGCCTCGGGCGCACCATCGCCCTCGGCCCCCTTGCCCTCCCCCGTTCCATCCTTGCCTGGGGGAATGAACTCCTTTCAAGGCCGATCTCGCTCGTGGTCGAGGTTGCCGGCAGGGAGGAACGATTCACCCCATCAGGGCTCCGGATGAAACTCCTGAGTGACGGCGTTCTTCTGGCATCCGTCGAGGCATCAGGAAAGGACCTGGCATTCTCGGGGGAAGCCACGCTGGAGGCTGACGGGTACGTCCACTACCGATACACGTTTTCCGCACGAAAGGACGTGCGTCTTGACGACGTGCGGCTTGAGATCCCTTTCCGGGGGGAGGTCGCGCAGCTTATGATGGGGATGGGCCGCCCCGGCTCGGCCGTCCCGGATTCGTTCCGAACCGGCTGGGGAGGGCCTCACGACAGCTACTGGGTGGGCAGTGCGAGGGGAGGCCTCTACTGCGAACTGAGGGGTGCGAGCTACTGCGGGCCACTCCTGAACCTCTACAGGCCCGCTCCTCCCGACAGCTGGCACAATAGCGGGAAGGGAGGCTTCCGGATCAGTCGCGACGGAAGGCAGGTCCTTGCCAGCGCCTTCAGCGGTCCGCGCGTGCTCGGTGGGGGGGACTCGCTCCGGTTTGAGTTCGCGCTGCTTGTCACACCGGTGAAAGAAGTCAACACCGGCAGTCACTTCACCGGCCGCTACTACCACGGCGGGAACGTCCTTCCCTCCCCCGAGGAGTGCGCGGCGGGAGTGAGCGTGGTCAACATCCATCACGCGAACCAGTACAATCCCTACATCAATTATCCCTTCCTGTCGGTGAACGAACTCCGCGGGGCTGTCGACTCCATGCACGCTGCCGGGGTGAAGGTGAAGCTTTACTACACGATCCGGGAGCTGACGAACCACGTTGTCGAGTTCTGGGCGCTCCGAAGCCTGGGAGACGAGATCCTGGCTGGCGGTGGCGGTGGGGGATTCATGTGGCTGAGGGAGCATGTTCTTGACAACTACCATCCCCAGTGGTATCAGCATTTCAGCGACAGGGCCTCGGATGCGTCGGTCCTTACCTCCGTCGCTGCCTCCCGCTGGTACAATTACTACGTCGAAGGACTCGGCTGGCTGGTGAAGAATGTGGATGTCGACGGCCTCTACCTGGATGATGTCGCGTACGACCGGCGCATCCTGAAGCGGATGCGCAAAGTCATGGAGCTTTACAAGAAGGGTTGCCTGATCGATCTTCACTCCAACACACTTTTTTCCATCGGCCCCGCCACACAGTACGCGGAATTCTTCCCTTATGTCGACAAGATCTGGTTCGGCGAGGGGTTCCGTTACAACTCCATGTCACCCGATAACTGGCTGGTGGAGGTGAGCGGGATCCCCTTCGGGCTGATGGGGGACATGTTGCAGGACGGGGGGAACCGGTGGCTGGGGATGGTCTACGGCATGACCATGCGCCTCCCCTGGTATTCCCCGGGCGACAAGGCCGACCCGCGCCCGGTGTGGCGGCTCTGGGATCGTTTTGGAATCGCCGACGCGAGAATGGCGGGATACTGGGAGCCCTCCTGTCCCGTCCGAACGAACAATCCCGACGTCCGCGCCACAGTCTACCAGAAACCGGGGAAGGCCCTGATCGCGCTCGGGAGCTGGGCCTCTCAGCCCCTCCGCGTGAAGCTTCAGATCGACTGGAAGAAGCTGGGGCTGGACCCGTCGGATGCCACGCTCCTTGCTCCACCCGTGGCGGATTACCAGCCGGCTGCAGAGTTCGCGCCCGGTGACGAGATCCCGCTGGAACCCTTGAAGGGCTGGCTACTTATTCTCACAAAGAAGGGAGTTTTCCCGTAGCGGGTGCCTTTTGAACACCCGGCAACATTCGTACCGAAAATGCGTATACGTCATATGTCCCACACTTTTCACCACCTATTCCCGGAGGAACCCATGACCATCAGAGGCAAAGCACTCCTGTTGTTGACGTTCATTCTTCTGCTCCCCGCTCTCCTGCTCGCGCAGAAGGGTACGACGGGGGGAGTTGCCCTCCCCGATATCCAGTACAAGAAGTTCACGCTGAACAACGGGCTCACGGTCTTGGTGCACGAAGATCACAAGGCACCGATTGTTGCTGTGAACGTCTGGTACCACGTCGGCTCAAAAAACGAGAAGAGCGGCAAGAGCGGTTTTGCACACATCTTTGAACATCTCATGTTCAACGGGAGCGAGAACTTCAACGAAGACTACTTCCAGCCGCTCGAACGTGTCGGCGCGACGGACCTCAACGGGACCACGAACGAGGACCGCACCAACTACTTCGAAAACGTTCCGACATCCGCATTCGATCTTGCGCTCTGGATGGAGTCGGACCGGATGGGTCATCTCCTCGGCGTCGTCACGCAGGCGAAGCTGGACGAGCAGCGCGGTGTCGTGCAGAACGAGAAGCGGCAGGGGGAGAACGAACCCTACGCCATCTCGGAGGAACTCATCACGAAAGCCGTCTGGCCCGCCGGACACCCTTACAGCCACACCGTGATCGGCTCCATGGAGGACCTGACAGCCGCTTCGCTGGAAGATGTGAAGGAGTGGTTCCGGATCTACTACGGACCTTCCAATGCTGTCCTTGCAATTGCCGGGGACATCACCTCGGAGGCGGCACTTACGAAGGTGAAGAAGTACTTTGGCGACATCCCGCCCGGCCCGCCTGTGGCGCACTTCGACTCCTGGGTGGCAAAGCGTTCCGGGACAGCCCGGCAGAAGGCTGAGGACCGTGTTCCCCAGGCGAAGCTCTACAAGGTCTGGAATGTGCCCGGCTGGCGCACAAAGGACGCGACTCAGCTTGAGATGGTCGCCTCGATCCTGAGTGCCGGAAAATCCTCCCGCCTCTACAAACGCCTCGTGTATGACGAACAGATTGCTACAAGTGTTTCAGCGTACCTCGACAAGCGCGAAATCGGCTCGTTGTTCATGATCGAGGCCACGGCAAAGCCGGGGGGCGGCCTCGGCCCGGTCGAGATGGCAATCGATGAGGAACTCTCGCGCTTCCTCAAATCCGGCCCGACGGAGGCAGAACTTGCACGGGTGAAGGTGCAGCGGGAGGCGGGGTTCGTCAGGGGAATCGAACGTATTGGTGGCTTCGGGGGGAAATCGGACATCCTTGCACAGAACGAGGTGTTCGGCGGAAGCCCCGACTTCTACAAGACCTCGTTCGCCTGGATGAAGGCCTGCACAGCCAGAGACCTTCAGAATGTCGGGACGGAATGGCTCACCGACGGCCTGTACGTCCTCGAGATCCATCCTTTCCCGAACCTCACGGCAGCGCCTTCCGACACGGCACTCCGCAAGAGCGTTCCGGAGGTGGGCGCGCCGCCGAAAGCCGAATTCCCCGGTTTCCAGAAGGCGAAGCTCTCCAACGGCATGAAGATCATTCTCGCACGCCGGACGTCTGTGCCCGTGGTGAATTTCCAGATGATGTTCGACGCGGGCTACGCCGCGGACCAACTGTCCTCTCCAGGAACGGCGAGCCTAGCCATGAACATGATGGATGAGGGAACGAAGACGCGTACAGCGCTCCAGATCAGCGACGAACTGCAGTCCCTCGGTGCGAACCTGGGGACCGGAGCGGGGATCGACTACTGCTTCGCTTCACTTTCAGCACTCAAGTCGAACCTTGACGAGTCGCTTGACCTCTACGCCGACGTGATCATGAACCCGGCATTCCCGAAGACGGACTTCGAGCGCCTCCAGAAACAGACCATCGCCAACATCCAGCGGGAGCGGGCCCAACCGATGGGCATGGCCGTTCGCGTTCTGCCGGGGCTTCTGTTCGGCAAAACCCATGCGTACGGGACACCCCTGACGGGTTCCGGATACGAAACGACTGTTGGCAAACTCACTCCGGCAGAGATGGCGAAGTTCCACCAAGCATGGATCAGGCCGAACAACGCAACCCTGATCGTCGTGGGGGATGCGACGCTGGAGGAGATCAAACCGAAGCTTGAGAAGCTCTTCAAGGACTGGACGCCGGGCGATATCCCGAAGAAGAATGTCGCCCCGGTGGAGATGAACCGTCCCTCCAGGGTGTACATCATGGACAAACCTGGCGCTCTCCAGTCGGTGGTCTTCGCCGCACAGGTGGCTGTACCAAAGAACAATCCTGACGAGATCGCGATTACCGCTATGAACACGGCTTTGGGGGGGACGTTCACTTCCCGGCTCAACATGAACCTGCGTGAGGACAAGCACTGGTCGTACGGCGCCGGAAGCGTGATCCTGGGAACGAGCGCGCAGAGGCCGTTCATCGCATACAGCCCGGTACAGAGCGACAAGACCAAAGAGTCCATGGAGGAAATCAGCAAAGAGCTCCATTCCATCATAGCGGACCGGCCGCCGACGGAGGACGAGACCGCAAAAGTGAAGAAGAGCCTGACGCTGGAGCTTCCCGGCCTGTGGGAGACCAACGGGTCGATTCAGAGCTCTCTGGCGAGCCTCGTTCAGTACGGTTATCCCGACGACTACTATGCGACGTACCCTGTCAAGGTCAACGCTCTCAGCACGCCGGATCTCGCCTCCGCCGCAAAGAAGTTCCTCCATCCGGATAGCGTTGTCTGGGTGATCGTGGGCGACCGGAGCAAGATCGAGAGCAGCATCCGGGCTCTGAACTACGGGCAGCTCGAGTTCATCGACGCTGACGGCAATATCGTTCAATAGCGCCGCACACCCCCAGCGAGCAAGAGGCCCGGTCCGCCTGATGCGGACCGGGCTTTCTTGTCTCCGGCCAGCAAGAAAAAGGACAGGACAAACAGAACGCTGGCGTGACCGGACAATCCAAGCCGCTTGAGTTCTTCACGATGCTCTGGACAGCGTGCAGATTCAAGGTCAACACATGGAACCACGCTTGCACGCTCATCCGGAACTGGTAACGGATGAGCGTGGCTTGCGATTGCCGCCTCCACCAACCATATTAGGACGTGATCGAACAGCGGAAATCGGAAAAGCCGCTGCGGGGGAAGACCTACTCCCTGTACAGCGGCAGCCAGGACACTTCGGGCTACTACTCTCGGATCGCGGAACTGGCGGAGGAGTGCCTCTGCAGATGGCCTGATGGTCCGGAGCTAATCCATCAGATCCGGTATGCATGGAAGAAAAGACGTTCGCTCAAACACCCCGAGCAATGGTACGGCGCCCAGTCTCCCATCCGCCACATTCTCACTGTCATGCAACAGGATTTTCACCCCTATACCGCCACGCTCCGTGAGCATCTTTGCTCGCTCCCGCTCCGCAAGAGGCTCGACCGGACGATTTCCATGACTGAACCACAGTATCATCTGGCAATGCTGGAAATCGAGCTCGTGAACCGCTTCTTCCGCCCTGCGTTTCTCTCAGCCGGCACCAAAATGGCATTCCTCCCCCACTGCCTGCGCGATTTCGCCCGGGAGTGCCGGTCGACCCCCGGCGAGCATGACTATGTATGCAGAGGATGCTCGAGAAGTTGCAGTGTGAACATGACGCGGAAGGTTCTTGTTCGCCACGGAGTCCAGCCGTACATCTGGATGACGGCCAACCTCGGGGCGCTGCTCAAGAAGCTACGTGACAGGGGAAATCACCCCGGCGTTCTCGGCGTGGCATGCGTCCCGGAACTCGTCAGGGGGATGAGGATGGTGTCCCGTCTGGGGATCCCGGTAGTCGGGATCCCCCTGGACGCCAACCGGTGTGCCCGATGGACGGGGACATTCAAGGACAACACGGTGAACTGGCAGGAACTGGAAAATCTTGTGACACCAAGTTGAGCTTCTACTTCTTCCGGAGGACGATTGTTCCCACATCCGTGTTCTGAGCCGCAGTGACGACGACGTTGGTCAGCGTCGTATCCCGGTATGTCGTATCAGCCGGGGCAATCTTCAAAGAATACGTCGCCGGAACAAGGTACTTGAATTTGAAATACCCCGTTGTGTCCGCAATGGTGCTCGATGAATCTGTTCCCACAACTGCCCACACTGTCGGGTGGGTCGTGTCGGGCTCAACCTTTCCGCTCAGGCTGCCGGAGGCTGCAGTGGCAACCGTTTTGATAACGGGCTTCAACTTGTAGCGGCCGTTTCCCGTAACGACGATCGAGCGGCTTGCATCGAAATCAAGCGTCAGCACATACTTCACCGCAGGGAGTATCGTCGCCTGGATGTTGAGCTTCAGACCGCTCTGGGATCCGCTCGGGACTTCCAAAGGATGGGTCGAACCGCTCTGAGAGATGTTGCTGCCAGCTCCGATATAGAGGCGCATTTGAGTGTAAAGCCCCGCCGGAACAGCTCCTTCGGCAATGACGGTGTCCTTCCCGTTGGTGTATTCAAGCAGGTTGTATGTCGCGGGCGATCGCGAGATGGTATACCATCCGCTAACGGTGTCCCCCGACTCGACGTGCACGCGGACGCTGTCGATAGCGATATTCACCGCCTCATACGCTGCCGGGGCGTCCGTCAGCCTCACCATCAGGGTTCCGAGCCCGTTTCCGGGCGTACCGCCAGGGCCCGCGATCTCTTCCTTTTGGCATCCCCCGAGCGCCACCACAACGGTCACTGCAAGCAACGCAACAAGCATTCTCTTCATGATTCACCTCGTCAACGTTTTCTCTCCTTCCTCAATATACTCCCTTTGACGGTCCGAAGTAAGGAGGGAGAATAAAATAAATTGCGAGTTCGTGAGAAGTTGCCAATCGTCACGCTGCGAGGTCTTCTTCTGTCAGGTCCGTCACACTGGAGGCGCAGAAGCAGGGCAGCTTGAAGGGGAGGAAGAGCGAAAAGGGGTGACTGCCGGTTCTGCAGCCGCCCCTTTCCGGCGGGTAACCAACGATCAAGACCCAAACGCGCGTCGCTCGCAGCCTCACTCGGATGCAAGCACGGGTGATGCTGACTCCTTCGGAATGAAGGTAAACGTCCCGGACCTGTAGTACTCGTTGTAGTAGAACGCAGCCAAGACGCGCACCTTCTCGCTGCTGTCGAACTTCACCGCCTGCTTGACGGCAAACACGCCGCGCGCATCGCCAATCCTGCAGAGTGCAAGTGCGGCGACAATGCGCGTGGTCTCCCGTTCACTGTTCTTCAGCAACGCCATCAGCGGCAGAACGGCATTCGGGCACCTGTATTCACCCAGGTAGTACGCCGCGCTTTCCCTTAGGCCATCGTTGTCAGACTGGATTCCAATGAGGAGGTTCGGAATGGCATCGCACCTCCGGTCACCAGGGTTCCCTTCAACCTGCCCGGAGACTGACGGGACGATTCCCACCGCCAGCACAATCGCCAGAAAAACACACACTGCACGTAACATAACCCCACTCCTTTCCGGGATATTTGGCAAGTGCCTGCTGCCCCGAGGCTCACCGGGGGGGCACTCTACCTCTGTTACGCGACGGAAAGGGAATGGTTCGGACATTGTGACAGAAGCGCACGACCATACGATGGGAGGATGTTCCCGTGGGATGAAGCGCAGGAGGATTGAATGGGGCTTCAGTCAAAGGCCGCCGGCCGGCTGCAATCGCTCAGGTGTTCCTGGACTTCCAGAAGATGCCGCGCGTCAGTGCGGGGAGAGGAAAGCAGGGGAAGGCCGCCAAAACTGAAGAAATCCACGGCGAGCGTCTCGTCGCTCGGGCGGGGGGAACCGGAGATGATTTCGCAGAGGAAGACAACCTTGTAGGCGTGGTAGAACTCAAGGGGAGTGCCAACCCGGTTGGCATCGTACACCCCAACGATCTTGTTCGGAACAACCGTAAATCCGCTTTCCTCGAGGACTTCCCGGGCTACCATCGCCGAGGGATTCTCCCCGACATCCGCCCATCCGCCGGGCATACACCAGCGGCCATCGACTTTCTCCTGCACAAGAAGAATCTTCCCCTCGCGAACCACAGCCCCGCGGACATCGATTTTGGGGGTGGCATACCCGGCCTGACAGAAGAAACTGTCAAGGAGTTGCTCCTGTGGCAGGTCTGAATGGGCAGCAGCGATCTCCGCCGCGATCTCCATCAGTCTGGTGTAACGCTGTATGTCATAGTATCCAGTGGTGAACGCAAGTCCGGTCTGAGCCAGAGACTGAAGTTCGCGGGCGACGTCAAGCCAGTTCGGAGCATACTGCGGCATGTGAACCTCGGCCAGCTGCTTGTGCCATGAAATGATCCTCTCTTGACGGCACGAGAGAGGCATGATCTGTCATGAATCTATTCATACTCCATGCAACATACAACCGGCTCTGCCACAGAAGCACAAAAGCCCGTCCCTTCGACCGGGGCGGGCTTTTGCACGAAACTGGAGGGCTTACTTCATGAGAAGCATTCTCTTCGTCGACACGAAGCTACCTGCACTGATCCTGTAGTAATAGACGCCGGAGGCGAGGCCGCTGGCATCGAGCCACACCGTGTGGTAGCCGGCGGGAGCATCGGAATCAAGGAGCGTCTTCACTTCCTGACCAATGCTGTTATAGACCACCAGCTTCACGTGGCTGTCCTCAGGCAAAGCGAAACGGATCTCCGTCGAGGGGTTGAAGGGGTTGGGGTAGTTCTGGCTCAGCTCGAAGCTGACAGGCCGCAGTTCTGTTGCCTGTATCTGAACGGACTGTCCGCCGGATGCCACTGATGCTGCAGGAGCCCAAGGACCCAACGGATTCGGTGTCACATTGTACGGCCGCATCATCTCATTGTCCTCATGATCAACGATATGGCAGTGCCAGACATAGCCGTGACCGCCGTCGGGATTGAATGGGAACCACATTGCATTGGCTGCGATCGTCGGGTCGAGCGTTGCCCCCTTGTCCGTGGGTGCCCAGCGTGCGATCACCGTCGTTACCTCGCCGGGCATCATGATGAACGTGTCCTTCCATCCATTCTCATTTGGATTTGCCGGCAGGAGCGCACCCAGGAGGAACGGGCTGACATCGGGGTTGCCGCCGTAGATTGCTCCACCTAGGGGTATGTTCGGTGCGGCCGCGTAATAACCGTACGCCTTCGGCGGACCATACCCACCAAGGAAGAGACCGCCCGGGAATGCGGCGTTGTACACGGTGTTGTAGCCCTTGACATTGAAAGGCTGCCGACTCATCAACTGGAACTGGACCAGATGCAAGTGCATCGGGTGGGCATCCGCGGTCAGGTTTACGATCTTCCAGACTTCAGTCGTGCCCTCATCCATGGTTTCTGAGTAGTACGTGTAGTCCTTAAGAGGGTCAACGCCAGTCCCGTTGGGTACTGCAGTGAACTCAGTCCGTACTGTTGTCCCAAGGGAAAGTCCAGTCCACTTTGTGTTGTTGACGAGAATCTCAAGCGGCCCGCCCGCCCCCATGACTTCGTTCAATGTCAGCTGACGGGTTTTCACAACAGGTACTCCGACCGCTGGTATGCCCGCGAAGTTGGTGAGCTTGACGAGAGGATTAGTCCGGAGGGGCGCAAGAACTTGGCTTTTATCAGTCCCTGGGTTAGCAGTATTCGCAGCACTGACCATTGTGCCATTCACGACAAATTGAATGATACGACCCGTGGTGGATCCACTTACAACCTTGCCTGCTGGATAGGGTGCTCTGGCAGTGTTTTCCAGAGTAAAGGACGAAATCATCTGTCCCTTCTTCGTAGCAACAGGAGCGAACAGCGTGAAATCGATGACGACATCTGCGCGCTCTCCCGGTGCAAGCAGCAGTGGTCCCGCGAGCACGACCGGCGCATCAAGGAGGCCGCCGTCAGTGCCGATCTGTGTGATTGTCGGTCCGCCTTTCGGGAAGGAGAGTGAGTAGAACCGTGCGTTCGACCCGTTGAGGATGCGGAACCGGTACTTCCTCGGTGCCACGCTCAGGTACGGCCAGGTCCTGCCGTTAACCGTTATGACGTCACCGATGAACTCCGGAGTCCAGAACGGGTGAACCGTGGGATTGGTCGGCAGGTTCGGGAAATAGAGCCCGCCATTCGTGTCAAACATCCTGTCCTGGATGGCGATTTCGATCTCGGGGAGGTACGGAATGGTGTTGAACGTGCCGCTCGTGCCGACTGGAGCTACCTCTTGCACAAGGTCATCACCAGACCAGCCGGGAAGTTTTGCGTTTTCCTCATCAGTTCCGCGCAGAAAATAGAAACCGGCCATCCCGGCATAGACATTCAGGCGGGTGGCACCGAGCGCATGGTCATGGTACCAGAGAGTTGCTGCCTCCTGGGAATTCGGATAGTAGTACGGGGAGGGGTTAAAGGCATGACCTTTTACCGCGTCTCCGGGAGTGAACCAAGAATCAGGTCCGCCATCGGACAGTGGTGGCACTTCGCCACCATGCAGGTGAACCACAGCCGGCGGTTCACCGCCATACGGGAGGAATGATCCCATCCCCATCATTGGATCTGCCCAATGTAGTGTCTGGTCGACAACAAGTCCGACGTTAGCGTAGTTCTGGCCTGTCAGCAGGTTCTGATAAGTGACATTGAGCGGATGGCCTTGCTGGGCCTCTATCGTGTAAGCGGGCCAGTTCGGGGCTGTGAAGGGAGTGCCGTTATACGAGATCTGGTACACCCAGACGTTGGCGAGGCCGACATTAGGTGTCAATGGACCCACAGTTCCACCGGCCAGTTTCGTCCCGGTTGACACTGCAATCTGCTTGGACGGAACCATCTGGATTGTGAGGTTTCCACCTGCTTTGGCGTCGACCCTTAATCCAGCCGCAAAATGGGGCAGCGGGTCAACAAACTGCGGTATGACTTGTGGATTGAGGGGGATCTGTGTGCCAACCTGCGCGTGAAGAAGAGCCGCCGAAAAGGTGAGCAGCAGCAGGCCCGGGAGCAGAGCGAACCATCGCTTCATAGCGAGTTCCTCCTGTTTGTGAGTTGAATTGGTGGTTTGGATAGCTTTGACTTTTGAATTCAAAACCCGTACTCAGAAAGCTGGAGCAGGAGGCGACGCGTGAATCGTACTACCGAGACTCATTGATGCCAGGGAATGCCTGGGGAAACCGCACTTTGCAGTGGGCCGATGGTTCAAACCTACCAATGTGGAGCGGTAAGCACAATCACATGATCATGTGGTTTTTCGATACGGGCAAGACAGGCGAAAGGAGTCGCTTGTGATCACACAAGCCTGTTCTTCATCGCCAGCGTGATCGCCTGGGCCTTGGAGTTGACGTGGAGTTTGTCGTAGATAGATTTGACGTGTGACCGAACTGTGTCAATACTGATGAAGAGCTGATCGGCAATCGCCTGGTAGGTCATTCCGTTGACCAGCCCCGAGAGGACCTGCCGTTCCCGTTCGGACAGGTCTACTCTGTCATTCTTCTGTGGGGCCCCTTTTTGAAAAGCCTCCAGCACCCTCCTGGCAATCCTCGCAGTCATGGGAGCGCCACCGGCTGCGACCTCCCGAATGGCCTCCAGTAACTTCGTCGGGGAGATCTTCTTCAGGAGGTACCCCGAGGCCCCCGCAACGATCGAATCGAATATCTTCTGCTCATCCTCAAATACGGTCAGCATCAGGACTTCCACACCCGGCAGTAACTGCTTCAGTTTCTGTACCCCCTCGATACCCGACATCCCGGGGAGACCGATATCCATCAGC
>Ga0153916_10001853_pt1 | contig 15374 bp, 22 predicted proteins | sample Opewatmetagenome_FD_109642 | JGI IMG/M metagenome (GOLD analysis project Ga0153916, IMG submission 109642) | Freshwater wetland microbial communities from Ohio, USA - Open water 3 Core 3 Depth 4 metaG | ecosystem: Environmental > Aquatic > Freshwater > Wetlands | place: USA: Ohio, Lake Erie...
CAACCCCTTAGTGTAAACTACTTCTTGTTTGTCGTAGCCTAAAAATTGAAGTAAACTACTAAAATCTTTCTTAGTGGTTACATTCGTTGCAACAAGATCAACCGATAAATCAATAGTACCTTTTCTGCAAACAGTAGCATATTAAGAGCATTGCGGCCTCCTCGGTACTCGGGAGACAAAAATATAGCGTCCGTTTGTGCTACTATTCCAGGAGCAAAATGACGTAACTTAGATAATACATAACAAACATAACCTACAGGCTTATCATCTACTTCTGCTACTATTGTTATAAATTTTCCGTCCTTCTCAAGAGTATTATATACTTCTAAATCAAGAATTATGGGAATAGCTTTGTCGTCCGTGACAATCTCAGCCCAATGTCTTTCAAATAGTGGATATAGTATATCTTTATATTCAGCAAAAGAAACTTGCTTAAATTTCATTAAACCTCGGTATAGCCAGAGAATGTAGTTGCCCATCCATACAGATACAAGTCTTTACCTGCTTCTGTATAGAACTTAACTTGAAATGCTTTGCCCACACCACGAACTTTGTTCTTCGTGATTATGATACTGTAACCCGGATCGAAAGCACCCACTCCGCTAGGAATGTACAGACGATTGTAGCGGTATGCTTGGAAAGCAACACCAAACTTATTGCCAGCAGACGTATCATTGAAGTCCCACCAGAACTGTGTCATGCAACTGGATTGAGGACTTAGTGCTACGGAGTCTCCTCCTGTACTTACATACTCAGTTTCACTACGCTTGCAATATACGAACAAGTAAGGTACTTGTTTCTTCCGCATCACATCACCAACTAACTCGTGCCCTGTTACCACATAAGCAGCCGCGTCGGTGCCTACAGAATCTATAGTATACCAGTCTAGCCAACTTGTATTTGTAAAATCAGAAAAAGTTATCTTTGTTTTAGTATTAGTTACTGTAAAATATTTAATTTTTATGTCTTTAGTAGTAACTTTTCTAACAGCCGCAGCACCGGATACAAATGTTACAGCAGTCGCTGGAATTGTGTAAAGAGACCACGCTCCGAGGCGTAAATCTAGGATTAATATCCTAGAATGACGTTGTGGGTAGGAAGTATCGAGACTATAAGACCATAACACGCGCTTATATGTGTTGTCATACACACCAGACACATAAGGAAGACATGCCTCTGGTATGGCAGCGAATAATGTTTGAATAGTGTTTTCTGAAACACTTTTTCCAATAATTGCTCCACTAGTAGGGTCTTCCGCAAGTTGGTATATGCCTTGTTTGGCCACCACAAGCAGAGCACCGTCTATACTAACAACACTTCGCGGAGAAATAATTGATAAATCAATAATTTTTCTTACAGAATAAGAAGTGGCTTTGAAATAATCTTCGGAACCGCCGCTTATCGCGTACACACCATTCGTGGTGAATATAACAAGTCTTGTTCCAAATAATTCCATTTTAAGAGTTATTCCCATTTCAGGAACAGTCAAATATCCACCGTCCGTATCAACTACAGCAGAATCTTCTTCTGCCGTTGGATCGGCTTCTTGATGAAACCTTCCTATTTTAGTTTCATCTTGTAATATTTGGCTATAGAAAAGTCTTGTGGCTAGTCTATTTGTTTGCGCGCCAGCAAACCACACTCGCCCGGCATAAAATGCAGTAGCTTTAAATCTAACACTTTCAACAATTCCGTCAGGGTTTGTAAAACTATTAATATTGATGTGTCCGTTCGGTGCCCATCCAGTATCAACTAAAGCAGTAAATCCAGTAAGCGCCGTCACTGTTATAGTTATTGTGTCCGTATCTACAACCGAGGTTACAGTATATGTCCCGTTCCAAGTATCATTTTCAAATGTAGTGGTTCCGTTTGTCCATGAAAAATAATTTCCTTCTACAGTTATGGAATTTCCTACAGCAAGTCCGTGAGCTAAAGGAGTGTTTATTGTTACTGTTGTTGTTCCATTATATGTCCACGAATCTATATTTATAGTATTAGAGGAGTCATAAATTATTGTAGTATTAAATACATTAGTTATTAAACTTCCATTAGGCGCAGGAGAATTTCCCATTTCATAATTATCTACTTCGGTAGCACTAAAAGTACGAGCAGATGTAGTACCATTCACTAGCCAACCGTTTGCCATTATATGAGCATTACTAGGATAATACGATTTTGCTGTGTTAAACGCAGTAATATTAGTATCGTTCCATCCCTGATTTAATAGATTAAACCTATGTACTATGGATAATGTTGTTGGGGTTTGATTAATTTCAAGACCATCATCATTGCGGGAAAATTCTCGCATTCTACAAACAAATGTATTAGTCGTAATAGCGCCGGCAACACTGTACGAGATATAAAAAGGCTCTGTATATTCACTTGCAACGAATAAAAATCCTTTTCCACAAGACATAGAGCAAGGCGCGGCATTCTGTTGCGCCTGTGTTGCTGTTGATACCTTAAAAGGTTCCAAATCTATAACAGTGGCATGTAGTCCGGTAGAAAGAATAGTATCGTTCGGGTAGAATCTCAGATATCTTCCAGTCTGAACTACTACGAAATTCGCGGTAGAATTTCCACCAGCATCTCTCCATTCATGGATTGTAATGGCCTGAAGAGTGTCATCTATCGTAGTAGTAGCTAATGTATAACTAGCCTCATAATCCAAACCTAATCTTCGTCTACGAGCACCATTTATCAGTAATTCAAAATTGACCTCATCATACGATGAGTTTTCAGGAAACGTGAAAGGAGAAGCCTCAGTGTTGAGACCTTTAATGAAGGTAAAGTAAGACTTCTCACTTGCACGATTTGCCATTACTGTTTAGCCTTTCTAGCAGTCATTACGCCGCGAATAGCGTTGGTTGCAAAAGTAGGACTTGTCCACACGCCTTTGAGTTCGTCAGGAACCTCACCACCGCCCTCATATACAATCTTGTACATATTGGAGGTAGGACTTACACGGACAACCTGTAATTCTTTGGGCTTACTTACGTCCAAAATTTGGGCCTGTATCTGCTTTGCCTGTACGCCACTGCGAGTATTGTGTTCTTGTTTTTCCATCACGTGCCATTTTCTCCGCTTTAGGGTCTTGCATTTGTTTTAATCTAGCCATACAAGTAGCTTTGCACTCGGCTAGAAAGTAAGGAAACATATTGGAAGGAAGGTCAGGAGTGAACGTATCTGCGGACGACCATGTGGGTTCTTTGAAACCATGACATACATTCTTACTTGCTTGAAGGTTTGTTTCTACAGCGGAGTCATACGCATCGAAAATGATGTATTCATCATCGAATGTAGTCCACATTGTAGGAGGACGTTCGTTGAAAATAAAGAGAGGTACGTTCTCGACCAGAGTAATCGTATCAATAGTAGAGGAAGAAGAATTCCTCATATACAGATTATCAATAAACTCTTTTGGAGTTTTGTATGTTACATCTACAAAATTGTCGTCGGTAGCTCCAGTCTCCTCGACATTATACTTAATCCACAACACCTTCTCGATATCGTCTGGAATCTTCATACGAGTAGGGTAAGTTGTGGTTCCAGCCTCAAGTTGGAACAAGGTTCCTAACCACGGGCGATCCATCTTACTAATAAGAAACATATATGTAGACTTAATGATCTGAACAACCTGCAATGCTTCAACAGTATCGTTGATGCTATTCACAGCGTCAGAGGTCATGTCAGAGAGAATGTCTTGCGTCATCTCCAACAGTGTCATTTTATTACTTGCCATAAGTCTCCACAAGGAATTAGGAAGAGTAGCCCCCGAAGGGGCTACCCTAATTTACTACTTACGCAGCAACATCAGCGCTGAACATCGGTTCCACGTACTGCACGATAAGGAGACCCTTACCAGCAGTAAATGCAGCCGTACTGTACGAAGGAGCGATTACGCAATCTCCGTTCGCTGTAGCACCAACAGCAGTGACACCCGCAACAAGGGCACCATCGCACTGCACCACATCACCAATAGCATCAATAGCTGTGACCGCAATCGCAGCATCAATACCATCAGCGTCATCAACAACTTCGGTTGCAAGTCCTTTGCTCCACAGACCAATATCCAGAACGCCGGTAGCACCAACAAACGCTTCCGTCACCATGAACTTAGCACTGAGGATAGACGAACCACGACGGATCGTAGGAGCAGCAGGGTTAGTATCCGTAGCCGCATATGTATCCGGCAAAAGAGTACCCTGAATTTCCACAACCATGACCTTCACACCACCATCTGCGGCAGTGACAGCGGGGACATTGTTATCCGCTGTATGAGTTCCAAAAGGAACCTGAAGACCATCACTATTTGTCCAAGTTGAACCACGAGCCATATTTATATCCTCCTATTAGCCGACAGTCGCGGACGAAAGCACAGTGATAAGGTTTTCAGGACGATAGAGCTTCACGCCGTAACGGGCAGTCGTGACATACTCTTCGCGCTGGAAGTCCTTATTGTACTCGCCATCAACCTGCGGCTCCTGACGCCAAGCGCCAATGAACGGCAGAATGTCCGAAGCAGCCGAGAAGAACAGGTTAGCCACGCCGTCCGAAGTAACCGTCACGCTGTCAATTGTCTCTGTGAGAGAACCAGCGAGGTAGTTGCTTGTGTAAACGTCAAAGCCATAGATGTTCTTAACGAAGCGCATACCAGAAGCAATACCGCTGGTGATAACGCCTTCCCACATCGGGTTGTTGCTGATGTTGGTCAGATTGGTGAGTGTATTGATTGTGTACTCAACCGACGGATCAACGATAGCAACAAGGTTAGTCTGAGGCACATTCGCTTTCTTCAGGCCGTAAAGAGCACGGGCGAAGTCAGTGACCGAGATAACACTCGAAGTACCCGAAGCAACAAAACGGTGAGCTGCGCCGTTGATGTTGTTCAGACCAGAAGCAGTCTGCTCGCTCTGAAGGGCGAACACGTCTGTCTCCACACGTTCCATAATAGCGCGGCGCTGTTTCGGCACGAACGAAGCCTCAAGCATTGCAGCGTAGAAAGCATCCTGACGGGCTTTCTTAGTAATGTAAGTACCGGACTGGAGGTACTCAGAAATGGTGAACTGGAACTCGCCAGTATCCATCGCATCATACACAACAGGCTGATTTTCCACGTAATCACGGCTTGTAGCCTGACCGACCGATGGAATTGTAAAGGTTGTACCATCCGGGAACTCATTCAGCCAATGAACGTACTTCGTGCCCATCAGGTCGTCCAGAAGGACTTCCTTGAGTTCACGACTCCACAGTTCAGAGCGTGTGAGTACCGCAGCAGCAGCAGTATCCCATGACATAGGGTTATATCTCCAAAATTAAGTTAGTGTTGCTTCCCGAAAAACTTAGCATTGCCAAGTCGGTCTGCATCCTTAGTACGAGCTTTCGTTGTAGCCTCAGAGAAGTACCACTTATCTCCTTTGGTTTTACGCTGTTCGCTGTACCAAGCATACGTTCCTTCCTCAACGCGAGTACCTGAATGTGCAAGGGCTTCTGTGTTAATTCCACCCGTAGACAAAGGCATCTTGTCAGTTGTTTTAGGAAGAGTCTCATTAAAATAGGCTAAGAACGCAGTAGGGGACTTCTCCGCAAGGCGTTGAAGGTCTGTTGGGTGTAATCCCAACTCACGAGCCTTCTCCACAATGAGGATTGCCGCAGCATCAATACTTCCCGCCTTCTGTGCAAGTTTGTCGCTCGCCAGCGTGAGGTTGGTAGCTTTAACAGTTTCCTGCTCTTTAGCTGATAACTTCGCAATAACTCTGTCAGCAACAGTGTTCTCATCAATTGTGGAGGTCGTGTCCACTTGCGAAGAACCCTTGCCCATATTAGCAAGAACTTCATCTACGTCAACGTGTCGAGCACGAAGATCGGCTGTCTCCTGTTCAAGGCGCGAGATGTGCGTCTGAGCATGAGGAATCGACTTCAATGCAGCCTCGATGGTGGCGTATTTCTTGCCTTCTCCGATCAGTTCGGCCACTTCCGGTGGGATAGCGAGCGTAGGAGCGGTAGAAGTAACTGGTACTGGTGTAACCTGCGGGTCAGCAGCGGCAGTCGTACCTTCACTAGCCTTTGTAAATGCGGTATCGGTCATTTCAGTTTTGGTCTCTTATTTGTTAGTTGGGAGTAGTATCAAAAGTTCTTTTATTGCTCTACGATATCCGCTTTGGTCTGCGAGATATCCTACTCGATCTTGTAAATCATATACAGCCGGACTATCTATTGCCTCGTAACTCTGTTTTAACTTCTCTTCTAATATTACTCGTAAAGTCTTGTCGAATAATGCTGTTGAGCCTGTAAAAGCACTCATTGTAGCTTCTCGCTCATCCTTATCTTGGATGTGCGCAAAGAGTCTTACATTAAGCCCCTTCTTGCGGGACTCCTGCTGGTGCTGTGCCACCTAATTGTGCCTCCTCTCCTGATTCAACTGGCATGCTCTGCTCAACGGCCATCTGTTCCTGAGCTGTCTGTTTCAGACGCTCTTGTTCAAATGCCTCCAAGATACCGATGTTCTTCTGTACCAAATTGAACTTAGCAAGTCCAAGGACTTCCTCAAACAACTGAGCAATCTTAAAGCCAGAGAAGTGTAGAGCTACAGCAGGATTCTGTCCCAACGGAGAAGCTGCGAACGCAGACAACTCTTGCACGATCTTCGACTGAGCTGCAAAGTGTTTAGCTCCCATAGGAACCAAACGTCCGCGAGCCTGTAGGTCAGCTTTCGAGATTGTAAGAAACTCTACTACACCTGTCTCATCATCAATCAATCGAGCGATATCAGGAGCAGTAATATTACGGCGAGATGTTTCGAGCATGTCATTGATAATCAATTCCATGAACTCTTCAAACTTCTCAATCTTAACTTGGAAAATACGGCTGGCAGCTACCTGCAACTGCTCCACTTCGTACTTGGTCTTTTCTCCCGGAGTGCGGAATCCCATAGCATCTTTGGGAGCACCAGCGTACAACTCCATGCGCTGTTCGAGCAATCCAATCTGATTGTCTGCCTGAAGAGCAGACGGATCGGGGTGCATAAACTCAACATCGCCCTCGTCGTGCGTATAAATGCGCTCATTAGGGCCATATGTGAAATCTTCCACATCTCCCTTAATCTTGAGTACCGGGAACACAATCATATCAAAGGCGTCGGCCTTAAGATTTTCAAGATGATCAATACGATACTGCATGCCCACGAGGTTATCCAGTGGCCCCATAGCAATCAGATTATCAGAGCGATCTCTCCAACCAACATGATGAATAGGAGCACGACCATACCACGATGGGTTCTCTTTCTTGAGAATAGTGAACTTACGATCTGCAATTACAACAATCTGATCTTTGTACAAAGTTTCTGTACTGGAATCATAGATATCCCCATACAGAGTAAGAATTTCCACAAAACCTGAAGTGAAATACTGGAACCATCCTCCGAAGCCGTCAATCTTACAAGCCTCGTCTTTAATGGTATCTCCACGACCAGAAGCATCAGAAATGGATGCACGAAGATCGAGCATCTTCTGAATTGCTTCCATGTCGTACTTCATGTCCGTGTTCGTTTCTACTTCTTTAAGCAAGTCTCCTACAGTGTAGGTAGAACGAATGATCTTCGGTGTATCCAAGAAAGATATAGCATTTGGATTATAAACAATATCCAATGGAGAAATACGTTTGGCAGTTGGGCCAATATATCGTACCGTAGGCTCAGGGTCATTTTCTTTTTCAATAACCGAGCGTTCAAATCCTACCAAGGCGTATGCATTACCATAATCCACGAAGTCGTCAATTAAGAGACTCATAATAGCCTTGAAGCGTATACCTTGAAGTTTGGTACGCATAAACGCCTGAATAGCGTCCCGCTTCTTCTTAATTACAGACTGTTCATCAGCTCCTTCCCAAGTAAGCCAGTTCTCGTTAGGGAACATGGCGGACAGGTAGTTGGCAGAAAGGTTATCACGAATCTGTGTCAACTTAGGCAGAGTAGTCTTGTTCTTCCACGGAAGTTGCGAGTTCGTAGTTGTGGTTGTATCTGTAGCTACAATATAGTTACGAAGTTCCCTTCGCTGTTTGAGCCATTCCGCTCTAGCGCCATCCCATGTCATCCACATATTAGAAATCTGCGCAGCAAGCATATCCTCGTTGGAGAATGCAGATGTAATTTCAAATGTCTGTTTTGCCATTAAATTGCAACGCCTCCAAAGCGGCCATGATACTTCAAGGAATTATTTTGATGTCTGCGCGTAGCTCTCGTCGGAGCACGTAGTATTTGTACACAGGCAGCCAGAGCATCCGAGATGTCGTCATGTTCAGGATGTTCGTACCGCAACTCATCTTCTAGGACTTGACAATTACCACCACGATAATGCCAGATAGCAAGATTATCGTACTTAGGAACCAAGGTAGCAGCAATACGCTCTTCCTTAGACCCATCATGGCGAGTAGGGTTATTGTCATCAATCGAGAATGACACTCCTTGTTCGCGCATCTTGTTCTTCAACTCGTTCACAATCATGGCCTGTCCTGACACCGTTTCAGCACGGAGTTTTCGGAAGTACCATTTGTTGTGCATCTGGATCACGTGATCGAATATGACGGCAATTTTAGAAGTCTTGAATCGATCAATATCCAAGACATAGATATTGCCGTTCTCGTCCATGCCGCACACTACAATTGCTGTGTAGTCAGATGCTTTACTTTCGGTGAACGCTAAGTCCAGCGCAGCAGCAATATTAAGGCGATTATCCCTAAAATACCATAAGCCATCGTGCATCCTAATGCTAACGGTATCGAAATATTGAAAGCGACTTGGATCAATTCGCAGATTCGTTGGATCACTTGGATCGTTATAATACTGAGCGTAGAACTGACTCTTGTCAAGATATTTGGCATACTTCTTAGCTCTCTCTTTGATGTCGAAACCAAAGAAACGCCCGTCGTTACGCCTCTGTTTAGGCCAGAGATACTGCCCAACTCCGTCCCTGCTAGGACTGTCTTCCAGCTCACGTTCCATTACTTCGTAAACTGGCTCTGCACCTACTACGTTAAACTGCTCGTCGTAAAGCAACTCTTCCATCTGCATAAGTTCCATATACAGATCGGCGGGATGGTAACGAGTTCCTACAACCCATTCCTGCGAGCCAGTGGTTTCGATAGAGGCCAACAGAGAATATGTAAAAGCAACTTTCCTACGACCTTCTTCGGTGTAGGCATTTTCCTTAACTACAATGTCGTCCAGTACAGCCACCATACAATGGAGGCCAGTGATATTAGTTGTAAGACCCGCAGAGAACACAGTAGAATCACGAACACCCTCCAGTGAGCGCTTAGGATGATCTACGTTGAATTCTGTCGCCGTCCACTTATTGCGTTTTGCTTCTTGTTCATGTACCATATCCGGCCAGTATCGTTTATAGATAGGACTGGTCAAGATATCTTGAATAAATTTAACCTGCTTCTCAGCAAGAGTGCTTGTGGCTGAGATATACAGAATAGTGATCTCAGGCATCTTGGTAATAATCCAAGCACACCGAAAAGCGATCATCGCACTTTTCTGGTGATCTCGTGGATACAGTGTGAGTTGATGCGTCTTTGCATCCTCACGAGTCCACCACGCAATCAAATCCTCGTGGCATTGCCCGAGAATTCTATGTGGAGCTACCAATTTAATGAAGGTCAGAAGATCAGCTTCAGCAGCCTTTCTAATCTGGTCTTTCTTGTCAATCGCCATTAGTGGGTAAGCGAGATACGAGCAGCATCGTCATTGAGAGTCTTCTCGGACGTAGCCATCAGTTTCTTTTCGTTCTCTACTTCTTGTTTAGAAGGACGACCTGCTTTACGCTTCTCGGAGTAACCCTTATCAGCAAGCCACTTGGCTGCTGCGACATTCTCAATAGCCAGTCCCTTTATGCGTTCAACCGCTTCGGATTTAATCTGCGCGTCCAGTTCCTCTCGCCACTTGGTAAGGTAGAACATGAAATCGCCTGTATTGAGTAGACGCTGCCAGTGATCCCAAAAGGTCGTATCTTCTCGTGCAAGAAGAGCTTTAGCAAAAGCAAACTCAGTAGGATCAGCAATAGTCATATAAAGATCGTGAGCTTCTTTGATCGTGCAAAGAGGCGGATACTTCTCAGCCATTTCACGATCCGTAAGTTCTACGAACAGAGCCTTGGTGAGATACCGTCCTGTTACATCTCGCATAGGAGCTGAAAGATTCATTTATTTACCCGCAAACATTTTGAAGAATTCAAAGATACCAAATACTATGACCCACACAGTAGATACAGCGGCTACAATTCCAGCAATGAACATTTTCTGTTTGTTGTACTCACCTTTGAAGATTGCGTGAGCTTCTGATAAATCCTTATGAGAAGATGCGACTTCTTTAATCTTTTCGAGAATCTCAGAACGCTCTTCCTCTTCTCGCTTCATGTGCTCTTCAATCAACTTCACCAAATGCTCTACCATTACTTCCAATCTAGCGGTTCTCTCATTAAGTGGGTCGTCGTGCCGGGAATGTTCAGTCATGGTTACGCCTTCCTGCCTATTTCAATCCACAAACCGCCACCATGCATGAGCGTGATGGATGCGTTCGCAGCAGCAACAAAGTTCGCACCGCCGGATAAAAACATGCGCTGTGCGGTGGCCGTTTCATAGATGCGAATGCCGGTCCAGATGATCGTGAAGATGGCGGCGAGTGCGGGTAGGAAGCTCAAGATAGTCCCCACGGTGACGGTTATCGCGGCGATATCGCCCACCTGCTTGACGGCTTCGTGGTTGTCGATGAATGTCATATTAGGGGGAATTAGAAAGTCTGAATTCGGGTCTGCGCCCCAAAAGCTCCGTTCAGTGCCCCGCTTTTAATCATAAATAAATCCCCATAATTTGCCGTTGCGGCCGTGGTTATGGTCGCTGTAGACCCATTTATTTGCCACTTCGTAGCGTTTTGGATATTAAAATCGCCAGATATTTGCAACCCGTATGCGTAGACTTGCACAGAATTAGTATTAGCCGCACCCCCCCCCGCTATGTAGAAGTCATTGCCACCACCTGTCCCGGTGTACACCCCCACGTTACTTATCATGAATTGAACTATGTTAGACAAATACACGCCGAGATTGTTACAACTGAATATCTGCACATTATTTATGTCACAAACTCTGATCCCTTGCGGGGACGTGCGGGCGTTTCCAAAAGCTTGAAACCCCCGATACCAAGTCGATGTCCCAAGTGCGGTGATGTACAGGTCTTCAAAAATTGTTTGGTCAGGTTGGTAAGTGGCATCACCTTCCAACTTTATTGCATAGGCGCTCGACCCCGCAAACCCAGACTCAATAAATATCCCAAGTCCCAACAACCCACCACCAGTGTATCCCCCCGCACCGCTGAAAGAGAAAGCGGCTCCGGTGTTTGCGTTGTAAACTATTTTTGAAGCCTGAGAACCCAACCCCACCAAATAGTTGCCTGATAAATCGGCGGCGCTGGGCGGGGTAGTCATCAGCCACGTTCCCGAAGGAATGATGACTCTGCCGCGGCCATAAGCGGCACGTATGTCTACCAGGGCGTCCGTCAGTGCAAGACCTATATCTGTTCCGGTGCCGACCCCCGTCCGCTGTGTCCACACCCCCACCCCATGCCTCGCATCTAAGTATTTTACCAGAGACACTGTGCCGTCTTTAGGGTCTCCGATGACTCCTAATGTGGTGCGGGCCGCTAATGCGGTAGCATCGTCCAGCACGGTTTGCGCGAAAGCACTGACGCCAAGAGTTGTTAGCGCGGCGTTGCTGGTGGTGTCGTCCAGCACGGTTTGCGCGAAAGCACTGACGCCAAGAGTTGTTAGCGCGGCGTTGCTGGTGGTGTCGTCCAACACTGTCTCCATAAAAGGAGTTATGGCTGGCCCCCAAGATACAATAGTGCCATCCGTTTGCAACAATTCAGTTGCATGTCCTGTTTGAGAAGGTAGTGCTGTATCTAATGCTACTTGTCCTTGTAGTTGTTGCAAAGTAACAGCATCGGTTGCATTAACGCCATCTGCAAGATTATTAATCTTATGACTATTCATGTCAAGAGCAGCGCCCATCGTGTTCGGGCTGGTGCCATCACGAGAAAGAGTATTCTCTATTGCGGCCTCAATAAGAGTGTTGTTAGCATTGTACAGTGTGGCTGTGCCGTAGCCAGAGACAATATCCCCCAAAGTCAATTTACTCATTATTTAAATACTCCTGTGCTGATTTAAGAAATAATACATTATCTAAAAACATACCAAGACCTGTATTACATTTAATACACAATAATCCACGAATTCGGCCAGAAGTATGACAATGATCTACTGCTAATCTAGTTTCAACTTTACAAATTTTACATTTAAAATTTTGATCTTTCTTCATTTGCTCAATTTGCTCTAATGAAAGACCATACTTCATTTTCATCATTGCTTTTTTATTTTTAACTGAAATTTCTTCTTTAGTATACTTTCCTTTTTGACTACCGCGACAACATAATTTACATTGGTAGCCTTTATTATGAGGTTTTCCACTATGACTTGGGAACTCGCTTAAATCTTTTTTCTCCTTGCAACTGTAGCATTTGCGAGTAAGTTTTGCCATTTTTTATTTACCAGCCACTCCGTTATATTTCTCAAAGCTACGTATACCGGCAAGACCTAGCATACCAGTAAGCAGTGTCATTAATACTCCTGTCTCCACTGTAGGAGGAGCCAAGATTCCAAAATTCGTTGATACCCACGTAAGCATTGGATGCAAGATAAAGGTATAGATAAGTCCCATAACACACGTCCAGCCCACTGCCGGACGCCATCCAGAAACAAAGAGACTAGGGTTCTTAGCCTCTTCTTTATTGATCTCCATCTGGCCTGTAGCCAACTTGACTTCTGCATCAAGTACAGCCAACTCCCCCTTCTGCGCTAACTCAGCAAGCCGAGTCTTAGCTTCCATAGCCTTTTGGGGATCAGGAAGGATAAGATCAAGAGCTTTTTCAATTAGCGGAAGAAAGGGGAGGATGACCATTTTAATTAATCGCGTGTTCTGTTACTTGAAAGGAGACAGTCATGTCGTCAGCAGCGGCCGCTGTAGCGGTAGTATCCCGAACGCGAATCTTCCAACCAGCAGGAAGGATCATGTTCATTGGAATAGAGACTTGAATCTCGTTGTCAGTAAAGGTTGTTTCCCGATAAATGCCCGGCTGGAAAACGTAGTGACGAGTAAGAGAAGCTGCTTGTGTAGCACCTGCATGAAAGTCAATTCGCATAACATCGGATGCGTCAGTAATACTAACTTCTACTTGACGATTACCAACAGTTGCTGTGGTTACAAGAATGACATGAAGCCAGTCCAGTCGCCAAGTCTTGCCATTGGGAACAGTGAAAGTCTTATCACTGTCGTCCGCTGTAGCATTGTACGTATATTGAATAGACATACAATACCCCTTTAGGCAGCTTTCATCAAGCCATGAGCTTTAAGAATAGCGAAAATAGCGTTGACCTTGCCACCAAGAACTCCTACACATGCTTCGAGTTCATCGACGGTGGGAGTAGCACTGGTAGTTAGCGTGCTGCCTGTAAGTGTAGCGCCATCAAGGGCATCCACGACATCAGCAACAAGAGTCTGCGCAGAGCCGATAAGGGGATTACCGGAACCGTCAGCCATCTGAGATTCTGTAGCAACAATTGTAGCCATGATTTACTTCCTTTTTGTGTGTTTTAGTTTGCGAGTTCCGGGTTTCAATTTACCTGCCTTTTGCAAGGATGAGGTAGCGATAGCATAAGCTGAACTCTCTGACTTACCTTTCGCTTTTAATTTCTTAACTAACTTCTCTAGAACAGCAGGCATATTATTTCATCCTTGCGGACTTAGTTCTCTTAAAACTACGGTTGGCAGATTTAGACTGAACTCGAAGATTAGAGTGTCCGTTTCCTCCTCCCTTTACGAGTGGATGTTTATGATCAACATCCTTGCCATCTCCTTTATGGACTCGGCCGTCTTTGGCCAATTCTCTACGCGCCGAGTTCCTTTTGGCCCTATTCTTAATCTGACTAGGTTTACCTTGGTAGCGATCATATTCCTTACGATAATTTCTTTTACTGGGCATATCTATTTCCTTTAGAGGCATTTGCCTCTTTAGTCAATAGTTGCAGATTTCCTTCCCAATGTAGCCCATATACATTTTTTCCTTTCAGAGGAATAATATGATCTACATGCATCTGATGATATATCCCTTCTTGATATATATCCTGCATTGCTTCTTTATCGGCCCATTTAGGCATTGCTTGTTTTATTCTCTCTTCACGACAAGTCACATAAAATAAAACTTTAGCGGGATTTTTTGTTCTCCACTTTTTTACAGCAGCATAGTTCTTAGTGGGATTTGCTATTCTGTACTCAACCACGTCCAATTTATATTTATCTGGATTTTTGGCGTAACGTAGTCTAGCAGTTTCTAATATACGCTCTCTATTCTTTGCTCTGTAAATACGAGCAGCCTCTTTTGTTCTAGTGGCCATAGTTGGCGTACTCTTTCTTGTAGTTACGAGCTTTAGCCATATAAGATTAACGCTTAGAGTTCTTCTTCATGTGCTCACGAAAGTAGCGTTCACCCTTGGCCACGTTCTTAATCTCTTCTTCAGTGGCGTCTACCATACGGGCCTGAGTCTTTTCAGCCTGAGCAAAGGCATCACGTTTCTCGGCCTCAGAAGCAGTGACAGGACGTACGCCAGTAGTCTGCTCTTCGATGTCCCTTTCTCTCTTTGTCATCTTTGTAGCCATCTTAATCTCTCTCTATTTTTACGATTAAAGCACGTAGTTCTAAATGGTCATTGGGATCAACATTGTTTACATCGTGCAAAGTAAATTCCCACCCTTCTAACATGACAGGCACATTAGGAAGTGCCATAAACATAACTTCTCCAGTGTGCATTCCTGATGGAGACAGAATTCCTGGAAATAATTGATAGCGTTGTACTGTATCTGGCCCTTGTGTGGCTGGTGCAAAAGTGCGAGCAATAGGATCGGGATCACCCGGTATCTTAACCATCATAACTAAAAGTCTATTGCCCGGAGTAGAAGTTGTGGTCATTTTAAGATGACCCCACTGTACTACCCAAAACCTGTTACTAGGAACTACTCCAGTCTTACTGTTACCAGCAGATAGGTTTCGGATTAACTGATATCCTAGTTCTGTTAGAGGCATCCTATTCCTCCTAATGAAATTGGTCTAGGTAGTTGGATTTGAACCAACGTCCTCCTGCGTCCAAGGCAGGCCGTCTGGCCAGACTGACTTATACCTAGTTACTGGTGGAGTCTGTCAGGATCGAACTGACGACCTCATGCGTGCAAAGCAAGTGCTCTCCCAACTGAGCTAAGACCCCGATACTG
>Ga0153916_10001854_pt1 | contig 15368 bp, 15 predicted proteins | sample Opewatmetagenome_FD_109642 | JGI IMG/M metagenome (GOLD analysis project Ga0153916, IMG submission 109642) | Freshwater wetland microbial communities from Ohio, USA - Open water 3 Core 3 Depth 4 metaG | ecosystem: Environmental > Aquatic > Freshwater > Wetlands | place: USA: Ohio, Lake Erie...
CGTTCGACGTCGCGTAGTCGATCGACACCGCTTTCCCCGACTCGGCGCTCAGCGCTACGGTCACCGTCTGCGTACCGCTCTCCGCGTGCGTATACGGCGCCGCACTGAATGACACCGTCGGCGGATCATCATTATCGAGGATAGTATAGGTATGCGTTGTTATCGCCCCCAGGGTGGCGTTCACGGGGTCCGAAATCGTAACTTGAATTGTCTCATCGTCCTCATCGATTATATCCGGCACGATCGGCACGGAGATCGTCTTGTTCGTCGTGTCCCCGGCTATCCACGTCAGCGTCCCGCTCACCGCAGTGTAGTCGTTCCCCGCCGTCGCCGTACCACCGGTCACCGCATAATTGACCGTGACATCAGAAGCCGATGCTTCGGACAGGCTCACCTCAAGGTTAGCGGGGCTTGTCGTCTCGTCGCCGCTCGAGCTTGCCAGCGTGAATTCAATGGTCTGAGCTTGGGCGGACAACGACCCCATGAAAATCGTTCCGAGGAAAATCGAAACGCCAAGCACCTTGAACATCTTAGAGATTCTCATAGAGCCTGCCATGGCGACACCCGCTGTCGGCCTCCTCAAAGTCAAGAGACAAAGGCCCCTTGCTCTGCGTTCTTGAAGCCCTTCCTTTCCCTATTCTTAAAGAGAACAGGTCCCCGGCAACTAGGCTGGAGACATACTTATAATAGCTAATTACCAGGGCTTATTTCAAGAAGAAATTTTGATTAATCGGCTAGAAAAAGATAGACCGTCTCGAGATCGGGCGGCCCGAGTTTTGCGGTTTCCAGCAAGGAATGATCGATCTCCCCGAGACGGCTCCGGGGAAACAGCCATTCGATAAAACGATCCGTTGTTTTTTGGAGGCAGGGCGCCGGGATAGAGGCCCACATTCCCTGTTGAGATCTGGCAAAACGGACAAAAATATGACCATCCCTAAGTTTCGGCAGGTTTTCCTGGATAACAACGCGCCCGCTCTTAATTATTATGAACTCGTCGCAGACCTTCTCCAGCTCCGAGATGAGATGAGAGCTCAAGAGCAGAGCTGTGCCTTGAGCCCTCAATTCCTGGAAAACGACGCGCACGTTTCGGATTGAAACCGGATCGAGCGCCGAAAACGGCTCGTCGACGATCAGGAGGTCCGGGCGGACCAGGAGGTTCTGAAGATAGGAGAACTTCTTCTTATTTCCGAAAGAGTAGGCCTGAACCTTGCGGCCGAGAAGGCGAGGGTCAAAGGCAATCCGGCGGCACGTATCCTCGATCTCGCCGTCCGTTGTTCGCCCGGCTAGGCCGAAAGCGCGCAGTGTGCACAGGAGAATCCGATCGCCCCTGAGCCAGGGGAAAAAAGCGGGCTGCTCCGGCACATAGCCCACTCTCTCTGCCGCGAGCGAAAACCGCCCCGAATCAGGGCGCAGAAACCCCAGGATCAACCTCAGCAACGTCGTTTTTCCGGCGCCGTTTGATCCCAGAAGAGCCGTTATGGCGCGGGAACGGACGTCAAAGCTGGCGTCTTTTACGGCTTCGACGGATCCGAATCGCTTGCTGATTCTCTGGGCCCGGAGGAGCGCAGTTTTCATCTCCTCCTCAATTCCAGCGCCTTGATTTTCCAGACTTCAAGGCTGAAGAGAAGAGCCGTCATTGCGCCCAACCCTAGGATGGACAGCCAGGTCCGCCGGCCAATGGCCAAATTGGGAAAAACAGACAGAGCAGCCAGAAACTCGAGCTTGGCGCCGAACCCCGGAAAAGAGGAGGCCGTCAGCCTCTCGACCAGTCCCCCCCTCTGCGCGGCAGTGAACAGCAGGCCGACAAACAGCAGCGCCTGTCCCAAGATTATGATGAGGACGTTCGCACCGGCTCTGAAATAGAAACTCAAGAACCCCGCTGCAGTTACGTAGTACACCCCGACGAGGACGCCGGCGGCAAATTGCCCGAGAGCCGGGACCCCAAGCTGACGCGTGGCCAGTCCATAGAGAGCGAGCCCGGAAAAAAGGACCAGGTTGATACTGAGGGCGAAGGCGGCGACCATGGCGTTCTTGACCATAAGGTAACTGCGGAACCCCCCTCCGATGAAAGACACGCTCTCCAAAGCACCCGAGTAAATCTCGTCATTCAACATATCCTGGGAGAAGAAGAGAGAGAGGAAAGGACAAAGGTAGAGAAAGGCCTTGAGGCAAAGGGAGTAGGAGTCCTTGATCCAGAGAAAGGCCAGGAAAACCATAAACCCGGAGAGGAAAAGGAAGTTCGCCCTTGCGGAGAGAAGCTTACTCCAGGTGATAAAGAAATTTACTGGGAGGCGATCTCTACCAGACATCTTTTGACCTTGTCGCGGCGGACAAAAAAGTCTAGGGCAGAATCGTCCTGATAGAGGACGGAACCCCTGTCCAGGATGACACGGAAAGGCTCCAGCCGGACCTCAAACCTCCGGTACAACGCCCTGCCCCGGTCGGAAACGACCGGGTGGAAAAACGCGAATTTGCTCAAAAATGGCCTCAGCTCTTCTTCCGGATCACGGCTAATCCCTACTAAATCTACGGGAATACTATTCTTTTCGAGGAAGTGCCTCATTTCGAAGAGCTCGTCCCAGCAGAGATGGCAATCCAGCGAGAAGAAAACCAGGAGGAGGGGCCGCGCCGGCCGCGGGACCGCCTCTTCCAGGGAGCTGTAGATCTTGACCGTCTCTTCCCTCGTCACGATCTCCGCGCAGGCAAGGCTCATCAGGACTCCCAATAGAAAGACGATCGGTAGGGCTTTCCTTCTCATTTGGACTCCAGGTTGAAGATTCGCAGGCGAGCGTCAAGGTCGATGCCAAATAGGGTGTTCCCCTCGACGGCGAATCGGGAGAGCCGTTCCGGCAGGTCGATTGAGGCCAGGATGTGTCCGGCGGGGCCGATGACGGCGATCGTCCTACCCGGGCCCAAATCGCCGTCTTCTGTCCGCTCGGGGACAAGGAGAAAAACCTTTTCCCGGTCCGAGGCGCAATTCCAGCAGAAAACGTCCAAGATCCGCTTCCTGCCTCCCCTGCTCGGGATTTCGATCTCCTGGGATGGGTACTTCTCGGCCACCTCGGCTTCTCCGAGCAGGGTACCGTCCCCGTCCAATCTGCGGACAGACCGTCCATTTGCGGCACGAACCAGAAAAAATTCCCCGCCGATAGCCTTCAGCACGAACCATCGATTCCTCATCAGGTCATAAACGGAATCCTGGGAGTAGTATGAATCCCCGGCTTCCCAGAGCAGCCCTCCGCCGCCGTCAAACCCATGCAGCATTTTTTCCGGGCCGTCCCGGCCCGACGGAAGACTCATGACCACGATCCTGTTCGGTCCGAGCGCCAGGATCCGGTGGGGAGAGAACGGGACCTTGAAGCCGGAAAGATACCTTCCTTTCAGATCGATCACCTGAACCCTGCGGTTTGCGGAATCGGCGACATAAAGTTTGTCCTCAAAAACATCCAAGCCGCTGGGGAGATGAAATTCTCCCGGGCCCTGGCCCTTCCGCCCTATTGTGCACTCATACTCGCCGGACTTGGCAAAGACCTTGATATCGGCGTCATCCATGTCCAGGACGAAGAGCCGGCTTTTGTCAAGCGCGATCGCCACCGGACGGGAGAGAAAGAACTGATCGTCGGTCCGTGTCTGCCGCATGGTCTCCCTCGCCGTGTAGTGCGGAGGAGCGGCTTGGCGGGAAAATCCCCACTGACCATGGCAGCCGAGGCCGAGCGCGAGGACTAGCGGCAATCCTGGTTTCTTCATGTTTCGACCCCCTGATGAATCCGAGGAAAAAGAGAGGAGCCCCCCGTCCCCACGGAAGGGGGGCTCCCGACCCGGTCAGAGCCTGAGCAGGCACTTGCCCAGCGCAAAATCGCAGACGGTGAGCCAGAGGGTGGTCCTTATGATACCCTGCTCGCTCTCAAACGCCCGGCTGCGGCAGGCCTCCCAGTCATCGTAGCAGAGATCGGCCGGCTGGCGGGCCGAAGACGACTGGGGAATCCAAATAAAGGCGGACAGGAAAAACATGACGGCCAACGTCAGGGCGATGGCTCTTTTCATTGGAACCTCCTTTCGCCGGGTTATAAAGCAAGTCCCGTGCCAGGAGGCCCAAGCCGAGGAGTCGGTCAAACCTCGCTCCCGATGCCAGGGAGAAATCCATCAAATTCGGTATGCGGGAAAAGACCTCGGACGATAAGCCAGTCAACAGCCGATGTCAGAATGAGGCAGAGGATGCCAACCGCGGTAGGATATTCGGGTGATTGGCTCCTTTTTTAGACCATCGGAATCTTGATCTTCTTGCCCTTGGCGAAAGCGAGCGCGTCCTCGTAGCCCGCGTCGGCATGGCGGACCACACCAAGTCCGGGGTCGACGGTGAGGACTCGTTTGAGCCTCTGTGCCGCCGAGTCGGTCCCGTCGGCGACGACGACCATACCCGCGTGGAGGGAGAGCCCGATCCCCACTCCCCCGCCGTGATGGACCGAAACCCAAGAAGCGCCGCAAACGGCGTTGAGAAGAGCGTTGAGGATCGGCCAATCGGCGATGGCGTCCGATCCGTCTTTCATGCCTTCGGTCTCGCGGTTGGGCGAAGCCACGGACCCCGCATCCAAATGGTCCCGGCCGATGACGACCGGCGCACTGACCTTTCCTTTTTTGACTAACTCGTTGATGACCGCTCCGAAACGCGCCCTTTCCCCGTAGCCGAGCCAACAGATACGGGAGGGAAGGCCCTGGAACTTCACCTGCTTCCGGGCCTTCCTGATCCAGCGGTGCAGAGCCTGATCTTCCGGGAATTCCCTGAGCACGGCCTCGTCGGTGGCGTAGATGTCCTCAGCCCTTCCCGAAAGTGCGGCCCAGCGGAAGGGCCCTTTGCCGAGACAGAAAAGAGGCCGGATGTACTCAGGCACAAAACCCGGTATCTCAAAAGCCCGGACCACCCCCGCCTTCTCGGCCTGGCCGCGGATGTTGTTCCCATAGTCAAAAGCCTTCGCTCCGCTCTCTTGAAGGGCGAGCATGGCTTCCACATGGACTGCCATCGAACGGTAGGCTCGTTGGATATACTCCGCGGGATTGTCCCGCCGCAGCCGGAGCGCCTCCTCGTAGGCAAGGCCGTGGGGGACATAGCCGTTGAGCTCGTCGTGGGCGGAGGTCTGGTCGGTCAGGACATCGGGGATTATCCCCCGCTTCACAAATTCGGGCACGACCTCGGCCGCGTTCCCGCACAGGGCGATGGAAAGCGGTTCCTTTTTATCCTTTGCCCGGAAGGCGAGTTCGAGCGCTTCGTCAAGGCTCTCGACCATCAAGTCTACGTACTTCGTCTTGAGCCTTTTCTCTATCCTTGCCTTGTCCACCTCCACGATGACCGCCACGCCATCATTCATGGTGACGGCCAGTGGCTGAGCCCCACCCATCCCCCCGAGCCCGGCCGACAAAACCAGCCGGCCGCCGAGTGATCCCCCGAAGTGTTTTCGGGCCACGGCCGCCAGGGTTTCATAGGTGCCCTGGAGAATGCCCTGAGTCCCGATGTAAATCCAGCTTCCGGCCGTCATCTGGCCGTACATCGTCAGCCCCTTGGCTTCGAGACGCCGGAACTCGTCCCAGGTCGCCCATTTCGGGACCAGCAGCGCGTTGGCGATGAGGACACGGGGGGCCTCCTCGTGAGTCCGGAAAACGGCGACCGGTTTTCCCGATTGGACGACTAGAGTTTCGTCGTTCTCGAGCTTTTTCAAGCACTCTACTATCGCCCGGAAGCAGTCCCAATTCCGGGCGGCCTTCCCTGTTCCGCCATAGACAATGAGCTCCTGGGGTTTTTCCGCCACGTCCGGGTCGAGGTTGTTCATCAGCATACGCAAGGCGGCTTCCTGGGCCCAACCCTTGGTTCGAAGTGTCGCGCCTCGGGGGGCCCGGACCTCCGGTGGAACGAAACTCTTGACGGCCATGATTTTCTCCTTTTTTCAGTATATATCAGAACCGGGCGGCCGGGCAATCGCCCCCAAAAAAGGGGTTGACGGAGTCATAAAAATTAATATAATTCTAGTGGCGGCTTGTAAGCCCAGGTTTGAAGCCAAGGAAAAGGATGGGCGAGCTCAAGATTCTTCTTCTTGCCGACGACTCTGAAGACGGCGGCCTTTTGCTCGACACCTGCCGCGAAGTCGGCTCTCCCAGCCGGGTCCGGACCGTTGAAGAGGTCGTCGTCCAGTCCAGACGCGACCCCCCTCACGTCCTGGTCATCGATCACACGCGGGGCGACTTTCGGCTCTTCAAGGACTCCCTCTCTCCCAACATCAGCGTCCTGCTGACGGGCCCGGACGAGAAGGCCGCCCGAGAGCTGATCGGCGGCTGGCCGGACGAGTTCTTCATCGACTATGTGCCCAGGCCGGAGAAGGAGCCCGACCGGAGCCGCCTCATCCATACTCTGAGAATGGCCGCCGAACACGCCCGGCTCAAACAGGACCAGGTCAGGATCAAGGACGTTTACTCTGAGATCCGGCAGATCAAAGGCTGGATCAGCGACAGCGTCGTCGGCGAGCTTGAGAAGCGGGTCGCTCTCCAGGTCCGGTACCTCTGGTTCCAGAGAAGAAAGCAGAAGATCGAAGACATCCTGCGCAAAATCTATATCGCCAATGATGTGAGCAGCCTTCTCGACACGGTCTCTGACATCAAAGAACTCGTCCAGGCCTCCGGCCTTACTTTTTATGTGCTCGACGAGAATGAGACTCTCGGGAAATACCTCAAGCCGCTGGTCTGGGATGACGCCTTCCTCTCCCATCCCGAGTTTTCAAAATACATCGCCCTTCTCGGCTCCGAGGACTTCGCCTCTCAGGTCGTCCGCCAGCGGGAAGACATCAACATCCCGACCGTTTCTCCTGATAAAAAGCTGGCCAAGCGCTACGCCGAGCACCTCAGAACTCCTCTCCGCAGCATCCTGGGCGTTCCCATCAGGCATGAGAAAGAGGTCATCGGCGTCCTCGAGGTATATAACAAACTCCACAAGGGCGAGTTGAGCGACCTCGGGTTCAGCCAGGAAGACCAGCAGGTGTTGCGCGGCCTCTCGGAGCATATTTCCCTGGCCATGACCAAGCTCGACCTGATCCAGTATGACGCCCTAACGGGGCTCCTCCGGCCCGACCCGTTTTTCGAGAAAGTCATCCAGAAGATCAGCCTCCAGAGCAAACGAAGACAGGAGGTGGGATCTTATGCGGTGGTCATGGGGGATGTGGACTGGTTCAAGCAATACAACGACCGCAATGGCCATGAGGCGGGAAACAAGCTGCTGCGAAAGCTGGCCGAGGTGCTGAAATCGTCGATTCGTGAGGAAGACCTGATCTGCCGCTACGGCGGCGAAGAGTTCCTCTTTTTCTTGACCGGTGTGAACAGCCTGGAGGAGGCCTGTATACTCACCGAAAGAATCCGGAAGAATGTCGAAGAAATGTACTTCGACAATGAAGAGTTTCAGCCCCGCAACAACCTGACCATGAGCTTCGGAGTGACTTTGCTTCCGAAAAAAGACGACTTCTTCGCATCCATCAACCGCTATGAGCTCAAAAGGATCGCCAACGAGGCCGACGTGGCCCTCGCCGAGGCGAAGGGAAAGAGGTTCAGCGGAGGAAGGGCCCAGAGCGAGGAGGAGACAGAACTGGTCAAGAACAGAGTCTGCGCCTACCAGAGAGAGACCTCCAAGCGGGACAAGAATGGCGCCGTGGTCAAATCCTTCCGGCAGGAGTTTTTCGAAGAAAAAAGAAAATTCCCCAGGCACTACATATCGACCCTTCTCCTCTACCAGGATAATGGAGATTTCAAGGTCACCCGGACGGTCAACCTGAGCTTGGGGGGACTCAAAATGCTGTCCGAATCCAAGTTTCCGGCGGCCAAGCCCACCGATCTATTTCTCGTCCTCGAAGACAAGGCGACTCGTTTCAAGGGGAATGTCATTTACTCCAAAAGGGCCGGAGAAGATCCGCCTCAGTTCCACACAGGCATCAGGTTTCGGGAGATGGCGGGGCCGGAGAGAAAGGCCCTCGAGAGCTACCTCTCGACCGTCTTGAAGAGGGAAGGCTCGTCCTAGGCCCCCAGCTCCCTAATCAGGGACTGGAGATAATATACGGGCGGTGTGATCTTCGCGTAGTAGGCGTCTTTTAGCACTTCGATCTGAGAGCGGAAAGAATTGAAGTCGCCGGGATTGCTCCAGTTCTCCATGCTCAGCTTCTCGAGGATTTCCCGGAGGATCTCCTGGTTGAGGATCTCTTCGGTGAATTGCGGCATGACGGCGCCTTCTCTTTCGCACATCTTGAGGTTGCGGAGGATGTATTTCCTCAGAATTTCCTGGTGGTTGATGATTTCCTGCTTGATGAAGAACTGCTCTTTCGGCGACTCCGTCTGAGCGAGCTTCAGGTAAAGCCGCTTCGCTTCTTCTAGAGATTCGTCTATCGAAGCAACCATGTATTCGCCGTCGAGGATGGTTTTATCGTCTTTCTGGAAAAAGCTGATCTCGCCGTTTCCGTTCCGGGCCTCGATCTTGCGGTACCCCTCCAAGACTTCGAAGAGACTCTGAAAATTTCCCTTCTCCTCCTCGAATGGTTTTTCTTCGGCCGGGGCTTCTTCCGGGGCTTTTTCGCCAGCCTCTTCGGCCAGGGACTTTTCGACGACTTCAGCAACCGGAGGGACAGGCGGCACTTCGGCGACTTCGGGCTCCCCCGCCTCGATCCCAATGCCTCCGGCGACGGCGCTCCCGCCCTGTAAGAGTTCCTTGATCTTCCGGAGTTTCCGGAGCTCGTGTTCGAGGTCGATTTTCAGAGCTTCCTCTTCCTTCGACGGGGGAAGCTGGGCCACGATGCCGAACTTCTCTTCGAGGTCCTTGCGGAAGCCGTTGACTTTCTCCTCGGCGGACTGATGCAGGGTCTCGAGCCTCTTGTTGAGGTCATTCACCAATCGCAGCTCTTCCATGGTCAGGCCGGCCATCTTCTCAATCTCGGTCTGATATCCGACGGCCCTCTCAAAATGCTCTTTGATCTCACGCTGGAGCGTAGCCCGCTCGTTCTCGAACTCGCTGACCACCGTCCTGTAGTCCTGCAGGACCGCCCTTCCCTTCTCGAGCTCCCTCTCGATGGCCTCGATCTTCTTGCCGGCTTCCTCTTTCTCCACACGGATCCTGGCCTCGAGATCCTTCTCGATCTCCTCCTTGCGCTTGAGCCAAAGGTTTTCTATCTTGGATTCTATTTCCTCGATGGCGCCGATGGAGTCTTTCAGGTGGACATGCTTCTCAGCCATCTTACCTCTCCTTTTCTCGGGTATCTGTTTTCGTGACGGGTGGTCTTGGTCAGCGAGGCCGGAGTCACTCCCAGGCTCGGTAAACTATTTTTTTTCTTTATCTTATAATCGGCAAGGCGGGCTGTCAAGAGACCGACGGCCAGCCCCGTTAGAAACGCTCCAGAGAAGAAGGTTTTCATCTCGCTCACGCGCATAGTTTGTCAGAGCTTCTGGTCGAAGGCAATCACCTCTCCAGACGATTCATGGGGGTAATTTAAGCCCGCAGCGCTCACCCTTAAAGATGAGGGAGTGCCCCCGACGAAGATGAGAGCGCGGGACGGAGTCCATTTTTTTAGCCCCCACTTGCTATTGAAATAAGGAATGAGGTATAAAAAAACACTAAGGAAATGGAATCGACTTCAGGCGGGGAAAGGAGCGCGGCCATGGACCGATCGACGATCTATATCATCGACGAAGACGCCCGACGCAAGGACCGCGCCGCCCAATTCCTGGCCGGCCTGGCTTTCGATGTCAAAACGCTGGGCACGCTCTCTGAGCTTATCTCCCGGGCCCACTCGATCGAAGAGACGGGTGTTTCAGTCGTCAGCCTCCTCGACCTGACGGCCGAGCAGGCAGGGCTCCTCCGGCGGGTGAAGAAAGCCCTTCCGGCGATTTCCTTGATCGGGCTCTTTCGACCGGAGGACTATAACACTGGTATCACTCTCCTTCGGGACGGCCTTGTCGACCAGATCGCCGTCCCGGATAACTGGGGAAGCATCTACTCCGCAGTCAATGCCGAACTGGTCAAGAAGAAAATGTCCCTCGAGAATGCGGCTTACAGCCAGCACTTGAAGCGACTCCGGCAGGAACGAACCAGGAACAGCCGGAAGGCCATGGAGCTTGAAGAGATCTACACGGCCACCCTGGAAAACCTGATGACCGCTCTGGACCTGAGGGACGTGGAGACCTTCGGCCACTCCATTACCGTCGCTAAGTACTGCCAAGCCCTCGCCCAGCTTGTCGGGATCAAGGATCCGGCCGCGCTGGACAACATCCGGAAGGGCGCTCTTCTCCACGACATCGGCAAGATCGCGATCCCGGACGCCATCCTGAAAAAACCCAGCCGGCTGTCGGCGGCGGAATGGCAGAAGATCAAGCTCCACCCAGTTTTAGGGTACGGGCTGATCAGGGAGATCAAGCTGGTTAAAGAAGTGGGCAACGTGATCCTCTACCACCATGAGAGATACGACGGGACGGGATACCCCAAAGGATTAAAAAAGGAGGCGATCCCTCTGGAGGCCCGGATGTTCGCCCTGGCCGACGCGCTGGATGCCATCACGTCCCACCGTCCCTACCGGAAGGAAAGGGACTTCAAAACGGCCAAGAAAGAGATCCAGAGCAACAGGCGAGGTCAGTTCGACCCGGGTGTCGTCGATGCCTTCTGCTCTGTGAAACTTGAGGAGTGGGAGAAAATCCGTTACGAGACCACAAAGGTCCTCCCCAATTTAGAAAACTTCTCTGATCTGATGATTCGCCAAGCCTAAGCCCGCCGGGCTTGGATGACGCGGGGGATTCCCCTCAGGTCCGGGAACGATGTCACTTCGGCCCAGCCGGAACCCAGCCAGGAAAGGGCCTCCTCGGCCTGGGCATACCCAACTTCAAAGAGAAGGTGGGCGCGGGACTTGAGAAAATCCGGCGAGCCCTTGATCAAACGCCGGATAAAGTCGAGGCCGGTTCTCCCCCCGACAAAAGCGCGCCGCGGCTCGTGGTTTTTGACCTCGGGGGGAAGTGAGCCCCAATCGGCGGCGGAAACATAGGGAGGATTGCAGACAATAAAATCACATTTCCCCTCCAGGCCGAGACCCTGGAGGGCAGAAAATAGGCTCCCTCGAAAGAAGCTAATATTGTCCAGCCCGTGAGCTTGAGCGTTCTGCCTGGCGATGCGTAAAGCTTTGGCGGAAACATCGGTCGCTATGAGCCGGGCCGCAGGCAACTCCTTGGCAAGTGCCAGGGCGATGTTTCCGCTTCCCGTACCGATATCAACGATGGTGACTTTCCTCCCAGCGGCCAAGCCCAGCGTTTTCTCGACGAGGAGCTCGGTCTCAGGGCGGGGGATGAGGACTCCGCGCTGGATCCGGAGCGACAGCGACCAGAATTCCTTTCTCTCGATGATATATGCGAGGGGCACTCCGGAGAGCCGTTTCTGGATGAGCCGCCTATAGTTTCGCTCTTCCTTCGGATGAATGGTTCGTTGCGGCGAGGCGAAGAGTTCGACCTCGCTGAGGCCCGTGGCCTGCAAAAAAAGGACCTTGGCTTCGATAGCGGGCGCCGGAACACCCCGGAGAAGCCGTCCTCCCGTCTGCAGAAGCTCATGGACAGAGCTCAAAGAGGGCTATCCTCCTAGGAGCGGGAGGGCTGAACCTCGAGCGCCTGCGCCTGAAAATGGAGGGCCAGTTTCTCAACGATCTCCCGCAGGTTGCCGTCGAGCACACTCTGGAGGTTGTGGACCGTCAAGTTGAGGCGGTGATCAGTCACCCGGGACTGGGGGAAATTGTAGGTCCGGATCTTCTCGCTCCTCTCCCCTGTTCCGACTTGGGAGCGCCGGTTTTTGGCGATCTCGGCATCCTGTCTGCTCTGGACGATGTCAAGAAGCCGGGAGCGGAGGATACGCAGCGCCTTCTCTTTGTTACGGTGCTGGGATTTCTCGTCCTGACAGGAGACCACGAGTCCGGAGGGCCTGTGGGTGACGCGGATGGCAGTGTAGTTGCGGTTGACGTTCTGGCCGCCGGGCCCCGAAGCCCCAAAAGCATCGATCTTCAGGTCCTTCGGGTCGATCCTCACGTCCACTTCGTCCGCCTCGGGGAGGACGGCCACGGTCACGGTCGAAGTGTGGATGCGCCCGGAGGCCTCGGTCCTCGGAACCCTCTGCACCCGATGGACGCCGCTCTCATACTTGAGGGAAGAGAAGACGTTCTTGCCCCGGATGCCAACGATGATTTCCTTGAAGCCTCCGATGGGCGAAAGGCTGGTCTCGAGGATTTCAAGCTTCCAGCCGCTGGTCTCGGCAAAGCGAGAGTACATCCGGAAGAGATCCTGGGCGAAGAGCGATGATTCATCCCCGCCGGCGCCGGCCCGGATCTCCAGGATGACGTTTTTTTCGTCCCGAGGATCCTTGGGGAGAAGGAGCACCTTGAGCTCCTCCTCGAGCGCACGGGATTTCTCGGCCAGCTCTTTGAGCTCGGCCTCGGCGAGGCTGCGCAACTCAGGGTCGGAATCCTCAGCGGCGAGGATCGTGTCGGACTCCCGGATGTGTTTGCTGACCCTCTTCAGGTCCTCATATTTTCTGACCAGAGGCTCGAGCTCCGCCCGTTCTTTGGATATCTCCCTGAATTTCTGGGGGCTGGAAAGGAGGGCGGGGTCGGAAAGGGCAAGGGTCAGTCGGCGGTATTTTTCCTCAATATTCTCCAGTTCCTGAAAAAGCATGGCTATTTTTTGCTTTCGCCATATTTCTTCCTGAACTTCTCGATGCGGCCAGCGCTGTCCATAAGTTTCTGTTTACCCGTGAAGAAGGGATGGCATTGAGAGCAGATCTCGACGCGGATCTCTTTCTTGGTGGAACGGGTGAGGAAGGTGTTCCCGCAGGCGCAGGCCACCCGGCATTCCACGTATTCAGGATGGATACCTTTTTTCATCAGGACAATCTCCTCTTAAGGTCAAAATTATACCAGAAACGGGCGGGGACTGCAAAATCAGAGTCTGCCGATTTGCCGGATCTTGATCAACTCATCCAGCTTTTTCTCGTAACCGTCCCAATCAATCGTAAAACTGGACTCCCTCAGGCTTCGCTTGACCACCCGCTTATAGCCCTTGGAGTCGAAATAACCTTTGATATCTTTGTGGATGGGGTATACCTGTTCCTGGGCTTTCCATTCATATATGCTTCCGTCCCCTCGGCGGAGACAATTGAGGTAGACAACCCAGGCCAAATGCTTGAACGGGATCTTCGGGAACGATTTTTCGATCGCCAGAACCTCGGCCAGCTTCTCCGGGTTGAGGAAATAAAAAAAGCGCGAAAAAAGAACGGCGTTGTGAAAATAGGCCGGGAAAGCGAGCAGGCCGTCCTTGCGCAGCAGGCGGGCGAGATAGACGAAGATATCCACTACCTTTTTCCTCAGACCAAGGCCGGGATGCTGCTGACCCGGGAGGGGCGGCCTCTTCTCAGAAAACGAGAGCCTCGGATTCTGGAGGGTGAGCCATTCGAGGACGAGGTGCTCATGCTCAAAGAACTCAGGGCTGAGACGGAGGTAGTCTTTGGGGGCCAGCCGGCCTTCGCGGATCTTCAGGTCGACGACGACCTTCTCGGGATCTTTCTCTTCGTAGAAGACGCGGAGCCTCTGGACGGGGTAGGCGGTCGAGTCAAGGTCGAAGGCAAGCGGCCAGAGCCGGCGGGCCTGGGCCTCCCGGAAAAAATTCTTCTTTCCCAAGACGGCCGTAACCTCGGTCAACGAAAAGCGGCCCAGGAAAAGAGAGCTGGCCTTTTCCTCGAGGAGGTCGGAAAGAATGTCTTTCTCAAAGACGAGTGGCGACGCTTTCCGAGAGAGCGTTTCATCCGGGTTGTCTTTTTTCATCTTCGGTTTTTGGGCCTGAGCGCCGGGCCATTCGAATGGCATTCTAGTCGATTCCGCCAACTCTCGCAAGCTGTAGGCAACCCCCTGCATCCTCTCTTGCCGGGGGGACCCATTCATAAAACCCCAAGCCCTGAAGTGTTAAGAAGACAGGGAAAGAGTGGTTACTAGAAACAGAAGGCAGGCGGGCAGACTGGTGCGGGGGAGAGAGAAGTTGGATGATTTAGATGGGAAGTTGAAGGGGAAGGAGAGAGAGCCGAGGCCTTAGCGGAAGAACGAGAGAGTGTCGTCTCCAATGGTCACGGCCTTGAATAGCCGGAAATACTTCTCGTTGGGGGCTGTCTTGAAAAAGTGGCGGAGGATGATGATCCCCCCTTTTTTCAAGATCTTTCTCTTCTCGATGACTTTGAGCGGGTTCCGTTCTTCCAAGAGCCGGTAGGGCGGGTCGAGGAAAACGATATCAAAAGACGCTTTCTCCTTGGCCAGTTGGATGACGGCACGGTTGAACTCCTTGTGGATGACCCGGCCTCGATCTTCCGCCTCACACCTGGCCAGGTTGACTCTGATCGTTCGGACGGCCGGATAGAACTCCTCCACAAAAACGGCCCGGGCCGCGCCGCGGCTCAGCGCTTCGATCCCCACGGAGCCGGTTCCTGCGAACCCGTCCAACACCTGGGCTCCTTCCAGCGTTTCCCGGAGGATGTTGAACAGCGCCTCCTTTAGTTTAGCGGGCATCGGCCGGACGATGGGGGAAGCAACCAGCTGTAGCCTCCGGCCTTTGAAGACCCCCCCCGTAACCCGGATCATTGTCCCTCTCTCGTTGGCCAGCCGTCAGACATCAAGCCGGAACCCTGAAAGCTTCTATTTTGCGTCAAAAGCAACCACCGTTTTCTCAGTAATAGAAGGCCGCTTTCCCCGCCTGCGTCTTGATGTCCTTGATACCGTAAGGAAGCTCGTACCAGTCACTAATGCTGGTCGCCTTCTCATTGTTCAAACGGGCCGAGACGGCGATGATCAGGTCAAGGAGATGGAGTTGGATCGGCTGGTCTTCCAGGAAGAGCTGCTGGATGTCGATCTTGACGTTCCCATCGGATACGCGGAGGCTGGCCGCAAAATAGATATCCATCTCCGGACGGATGAACTGGGGGATGCGCTGCCCGTGGAGGTCGATATGGATCTTGCCTTCAATCTTATTCTTGTCCAGCAGCTTGAGTCTGAGCTCTTTCATGATCTCTTCTTTTTCAGATTCGATACGGAAGGCGATGTAGGAATTGAGCTCGCTTTCGGTGATGACGACCTCGCGCAGGCGTCCTCCCGCGGGCTGCTCTCCTTCCTCGGTGACCCTGTCGATCGCCCGCAGGACCTTGAGCGCTTCCTCCTGGGAATAACTCTGATCCTGCGAATCGCCCGTCAGGAACAGAGGGGAAGAGAGAAGGAATGGCAGAGCATAAAAAGCCAGGGCCGGCCGGCTCCAGGACCGCGGACGCGTCGGGAAAAACATACCTCAAATATACA
>Ga0153916_10001855_pt1 | contig 15360 bp, 15 predicted proteins | sample Opewatmetagenome_FD_109642 | JGI IMG/M metagenome (GOLD analysis project Ga0153916, IMG submission 109642) | Freshwater wetland microbial communities from Ohio, USA - Open water 3 Core 3 Depth 4 metaG | ecosystem: Environmental > Aquatic > Freshwater > Wetlands | place: USA: Ohio, Lake Erie...
CGCCGGGTACTTCAGCGCGTCCTTGGCCGCCAGTCGCCTGCGGACGTCGTGCGGCCGGGAAGCCACGGAGCGGGTCGTGGAGACCTTCGTCGCCCGGCCAAATCGCAGCAGCTCCCATGCCCCAACGTACTCCGACCACGACCCGCGCGGATCGTTGGGAAGCCAGAATCCGTAAGCGCTGAGGATCAGATGGTAGCCGACGATCATCGACGGGATCTCTCACGAGTTGGGTTCTCGCTCCCCTTCGGGTCGCGGCTAACCACACTTATCGAACCACGCCCGATTCTTCGCTTAGCCGCGACCCGAAGGGGAGCGCGCCGCGCTTATTGATGAAATGCGGTCATGTCCTTATTGATGAAATGCCGTTCACTGACACCGCCGGCGCGGCCGCCAGCCGGCAGTGGTTCCACCGCTGCCACGCCAGCGGCTTGCCCAGTTTCAGCCGCTTGGGGTTGAACGGGTGGAGGGCCTCCCGGATCGCCAGCCCGCCGAGCGGCCCCGCCTTCGGCCCGCCGGTCAGGTTCAGCTTGACCGTGACCGTCTTCCCCTCCACCAGCTTCTGGATCCCGCCGATCAGGTTGAGCGTCTCGTCCAGCTTGCGGCGGAGCACTTTCGGCTCGTACGACCCGCACCGCGTGATGGCCACCGGCGAGGCGGGGGCTTTCTGAGAACGGTCGGGACCGGGCGGCGCCGGGCCCTTCTCGTCGCTCGCGCGCAACCCGGAAAGCCCTCCGCCGAGCACCAGGCCCGCGGCTCCCAAACCCCTTGCCAACCACTCGCGTCGATCGATTCGCGTTGCCACGGTCTTTCTCGCACGAGAGCAATGTTCGCCCTGGAGCGCTCGTGAACGATTCTACGGCCGACAACGACCCGGGGCAACGGCTTGCCGGCCTGTTGAAGCGCTCCAGAGGGCCCTTACAAGCCCCCAACGCGATGCCTCTTTGCCGGCGGAGTGGTCCTTCCGAGGGGATTCCGGCGGTGCGCAAGATGCTTACAATGGTGCGCGTTGGGAAGGAGGTGCTCGATGCCCACGCCTACCGTCGCGGATCCGCGTCGCCGGCGGTCCCTGGCGCACCGCCTCTTACAAGGCCTTTTCGCGCGGGCGTTTCTGGACCGTTGGAAGGGGAAGGCGGTACAGGTCCGATTTTGGGACGGGCGGGAAGTCTCGGCGGGCCAGCCACCGCCCATCGCCACCGTCGAGATCCGCGAGCCCTCGGTGCTGCGGGGTTTGCTCCGCAGTCCCTCGCTGGGATTCGGCCGGGCCTACGCCGACGGGCGGCTGGAGGTCGTCGGCGATCTCCAGGCCTTCTTGCAGGCCGCCCACGCCAGCCTCGGCTGGTCGAGCGGCAAGCCGCCCGGCGTGTGGACGCGGCTGCTCCAGGGACTCCTCACGCCCCGCACGTCCCCCGCCCAGGCCGAGGCCAACGCCCGCTTCCACTACGACACGGGCAACGACTTCTTCCGCCTGTGGCTCGATCCCGGCATGAGTTACTCGTGCGCGTACTATCGCACCGAGGAGGACGACCTGGCTGCGGCCCAGACCCGCAAGCTGGAGCTGATCTGCCGCAAGCTGGAGCTTGCCCCCGGGCAGACCTTGCTCGACGTCGGCTGCGGCTGGGGGGCGCTGCTGTTTTACGCCGCCGAGCGGTACGGGGTCCGCGGCGTGGGCATCACGCCGAGCCGGGAGCAAGCGGCCCACGTCGAGGCGGAAGCGGCCCGGCGCGGGCTGGCCGACCGCGTCACGCTCGAGGTGAGCGATTGGCGGCAGGTCCGCGGCCGGTTCGACCGCGTGGTCAGCGTGGGGATGTACGAGCACGTCGGCCGCCGCCAGGGACGCCAGTTCTTCCGCCGCTGGCGCGAGCTTCTCGCGCCCGACGGCCTCTCGCTCTTGCACACGATCGGGGCGATGAACGGCCTGCCTCCCGACCCCTGGGTCGCGGAGAACATCTTCCCGGGCGGCTACCTGCCGGCGCTCGCCGAGCTGGCCCAGCACGCCGCGGCCGCCGAGCTGGTGATCGCCGACGTCGAGAACCTCTGGCGGCACTACGCCCTGACGCTGGCCGCCTGGGCTAAGAACTTCGCCGCGGCCCGCGACACGATCCTCAACTTGACCGATGAACGCTTCGTCCGCACCTGGTGGCTCTGGCTCCACACCGCCCAGGCCGCGTTCTCCGCCGGCCGGCTGTTGCTGTGGCAGCTCCTGTTGACCCCCGGAAAATCGGCCGGCCAACCGCTCACCCGGGCGGCGTGGGTCGCCTGAGCCGTGCCTCGCCGCCCCCCGCCGAACGTCAGCCGCCCATCTGCAAGATCACTTCGATCGCCTCGTAAACCGCGGCGAGGGCCAGGACCGCCAGCACGAGGAGGTTCCCCTTCAGATTGACCAGCAGCGCCTGGCCGTACCGGGACGCGACGCCGGATTCCCCCCGCCCGAACAGGTAGATCGGCACGAGCACGGCGAAGAACGTCGCCAGCACATACCCTTCTCCCTCCAACAGCAGCGTTCCCGAGTGGAGCACCATGGCCCGGGCGAGGGCCTCGCTGGTCGGCGCAAGGAGCACGCCCCACGCCACCGCGCGGACCATCGCCAGGAGCAGCCCGACGCCCGGAATGATCAGCGAGGGCGTGGTGATCATCAGCAGGGAGCCGGCCAGGAAGTTGATCGTCACGGTGACCACCGCGGCGATTGCCACGTTCTTCGTCGCGTAGGCCTTCCCGGCGAGATTCAGTATCCCCGGCTCCTCTTTGATCTGTCGCGCCGTGAGGCCCAGCAGGGCGTCCTGGATCCAGGGGAGCTCGTAGATCAAGAGCATGGCCGCGACGCAGGCGCCGAAGTAGGCGACGTGGAGGCCCATGAAGAGCTTCCTGCGCCGGGCGATCTCGGCCAGCGGAGGGCCGAGCCATCGGCCGGTCGCGCGGCGCGACAGCCCATGATATGCTCCCGCCAGGAGCGACAATCCCCCGGCCAGAAGCAGAATGAAGCCCGCCATGTAGGCGTAGAACGCCGGCCGCTCCAGCCGCGCGACCCCCGCCAACGCCGTGAAGCGCTCCTTGGGGAACTCGTCCTCGGGGTCGGGCTTCGCGTCCTTCGATCGAAAGACCAGCCGGCCATCGCGAACGGCCTCGTCGGCCGTGTCGAAAAGACGCTGGTGGGCGGGATGGCTGGGGAGCAAGTAGGCGTTGGCCAGCGGCGGGTCCTCCCGCTTCAGTTGCCCCACGACCTGGAAGCTCTCGCCTGCCACGACGACCTGATCCTTGCAGCGGGCCGCGTGTCCGGCAACGACTTCCTTGGCCCCGGCAGCCGGCAGCCGGCCCCACGCCAGCATCTCCTCCCGAAGCTCGCTCGGGGGAAGAAGAATCATCATCTCCTGGTGTCCGCGGAGAAACTGCCCGGCGGCGCGGGCGTTCTCCTGCCGCAGCAGATCGGCAACCTGGGCCACCTCGGGATCGGCCGGCAGGAACCGCACCACGATCGGAACCCCCGGCGCCGCAGCCGTTTCCTTGGCACCGGGCCTGGCCGGCTTCTCCGCGGCGGCTCCCTCGGCGAGGTAGATCACCGGCCGCATCCCGGGCATCAGCTCGTCGGAATCTCGGGCCATTCGGGAGGACCAGCTCATCAGCCCGACCCCGGCCACCAACGCCAGCAAACGCACCAGCAGAGTCCGAGGCGACATGGTCGCTTCTCCGTGAGCCGCCGGAAGGAAAGGAGCAAGGGGCCGAGGAATGGCCGTATCCTAGCCGCCGACGGCCCTTCGCTCAAGAGTCTCCGAGAGAAGCCGGGGCGGTTTCTTTTCCCCCGCCCGGCCCGTATACTGGCGGCGTCGCGAATCACCGGCGCGGCACGCCTTCTCTTTGATCGGCAAGACTTCAAGAGCAAGGAGCAACCCTGTGAAGCGGAAATCGGCACGCGGCTGGGCCGCCTTGGCGGCGCTTTGGGTGCTCGCCTTCGCCGCGGAGGCCCGCGCGGCGGACAGCGCCCCGTACACCCGGCAAGAGGACCTGATCTACGGACGCAAGGACGGCATGGCCCTGACCCTGGACGTGCTGACCCCGAAGCAAAACGTCAACGGGGCGGCGGTGATCTTGGTCGTCAGCGGCGGGTTCTTCTCCTCGCACGAGGCGATCAACCCGGCGTTTGTGACCATCCTGCTCAACCGCGGTTACACCGTGTTCGCCGTGGTCCACGGGAGCCAGCCCCGCTACACGATCCCGGACGCGGTGGCCGACCTGAACCGCGCCACCCGCTACATCCGCTACCGCGCCAAGGACTTCAAGATCGACCCGGACCGCATCGGGATCACCGGCGGCTCGGCGGGCGGGCACCTCTCGCTGATGCAGGGAGTGGCCGGCGACCTGGGCAATCCCAAGGCCAAAGACGCCGTCGCGCGGACCTCCAGCCGGGTCCAGGCGGTGGCCTGTTTCTTCCCGCCGACCGACGTATTGAACTACGGCAAGGAGGGGAACGTGGACCTGGGGACCGGGATCCTCAAGAACTTCCGCGCCCCCTTCGAGTTCTGCCAGATCGACCCGAAGACCCATTGCTACGTGCCGATCGCCGAACGGAAGCAAATCCTCCAGATCGCCCGGTCCATCTCGCCGGTCTACCACGTGACCAAGGACGACCCGCCCACGCTGATCATCCACGGCGACGCCGACACCCTGGTGCCGATCCAGCAGGCCCACTTGATCATGGCAAAGTTCAAAGAGGCGGGCGTGCCGGCGGAGCTTGTGGTCAAGCCGGGTGCCGGTCACGGCTGGCTGACCCTCCCGCTGGACATGAGCACCATCGCCGATTGGTTCGACAAGTACCTGAAGAAAGCGGAGAAATAAGAAAACCGCAGAGCCGCCGAGGACGCTGAGGAAGGAGCGAAGGAAGCTCGCCATGCTTCACGCACTGTTGGCAGCCGTCTTTCTCACCGCCGCGCCGGCGGCCGCGGCCAATCCCTGCCCGAACGGTTCGTTCGAGCGGCTTGTCCCCAAGGGTGAGTTCGCCACCAACTACGTCCGCACCGAGAGGTGAATCCGTTCCAGCCGGTTCTTTCCCCGAGAGAGTCCATGACTCAAGATCGGAGAGCCAGACATGTCTGAGGAAGCCCTTGCTCGAAGGGAGCGATCTATCGCCGTGCTGGAGGCGGAAGGTGTCCCCCATTTCGAGCACTTGCCGGTTATCGAAACCGAGGCCGAATCTACCCGCCGCAGTGCGGAAGAGGTCGCGTTGCGGGCGATGGCCCTTTGTATCCTTGCCGCTAAAGGGGAAGGACTGGAACCACGGGTGGTCGAGAGACTTGTCGGGGATTTTGGGCTCGCCTCCGCATTCACGCCCAAGGAAAGGGCATTCATCGAGAACCCCGAACCGAGCCAGCACGATCGCGTTCAGTGCACTTGGCGATACGAGTCGTATTGGGTGCTGTTGTGGGCGTTGGGGTTTGTGGAGGACTTGGCGCGCCCCGACCGGATCTGCGACGTCCCGACGGCCGTAACGATCCTCCGGGACCTTGGGCGCGAAGGATTCCTCGCCCACGCAAGACTCCGCCCGCAGAGTGAGATCCTGGATGCCGCCGACCTGATCTATCGCTATCACTGGGCGGTGCGAGACGCCGAGATCAACCACCGTGAAGCCCCGGCGGGTCTGGACCCCGGCGTGGTGATGGAGCGTCACTACGCCCTCAACTGGCTGATCGGCTACCTTGATCAGGAGTGGGACGACGTTTCCACCGACACGTGACCCGCGATTCCCCCAGCGCCGCCGCGCACCAGGCGCCCCGCCCTGACGCGCGGCAAAGCACGCGAGGCAGGATGGCGTGGCGGCGGGTGCTGCGAGCGGGGTTTGACGGACAGAGCTCGCCGCGGTTAGAATAGCCTCCCGGCCGCCGGTCGAATCCTCCCCCGGAGGACGAACGGCGGCTGGCTCCCTGCTGTGGTTACGGCACAAACTGAAGGAGGTCCATGATGCAGTCGCTGCGCACCTGTCTGATTGTGGCTCTGGCCCTGCTGATCGCTTCTCCCCTGGCGGCGGCACCGGACAAGAAGGGCAAGGGGGGGAAAAAGCCGGCACCTTCGGTGTTCGACCGCCTCGCCCGGTCAATGGAGAAAATGAATGCGCTCCGGGGCGCGATGGAGAAAATGAGCCTGACGGACGAGCAGAAGGGCAAGCTCTCGGCCATCCGCCAGGACAGCGGACCGAAGTTCAAGGAAGTCATGGAGGCGATGGACGGGATCCTCACCGACCAGCAGAAGGAGGCCCGTAGGGAAGCCATCGAAAAGGCGACCGCGGACGGCAAGAAGGGCCGCGAGCTGGTCAACGCCGTTGAGGCGGCCATGAAACTGACCGACGAGCAAAAGGGCAAACTCGACGCGCCGGCGAAGAAGCTCCAAGACCTTCTCGAGGAAGTTGTGCGGAAGATCATGGGCGTCTTGACCGACGAACAACAGAAACAGTTCCTGAGCGACCTGGGCGAACCCCGCGGCCGCGCGGGGGCCGCGAAGGGGAAGTAGCCTTGGTCAACGCGAAGGGCGCAAGGGGGACAGTCCCCTTTTTCGTCGGGTGTCTAGTCCGGCGAAACGAGCGCCTTGGCGACGAAAAAGGGGACCGTCCCCCGCTTGACTTCTCCACGATGAGGAGGTGCATCATGGCTTCGACGAGCCGTCGGAGGTTCTTGAGGAGTTCCGCCGCCGCGGGCGCCGCGGCCTTTGCCGCGCCGGCGATCGCCCGGGCCGCGGCCGGGGCCAACGACCGCATCCGCGTCGGCCTGGTCGGGCTGGGCGGGCGGATGGCCTCGCACGTCGCCGCCCTGGCCCAAATGCCCAAGGAGGTCCAGATCGTCGCCCTGAGCGATTGCGACGAGAGCCGGCTCAATACGGCCGCAACCCACTACCCGCAATTGGCCGGCATGAAGCTCGCCCTCTACACCGAGCAGCGGAAGCTCTTCGACGACAAGTCGGTCGACGCGGTGAGCTTCGCCACCCAGGACCACTGGCACGCGCTGCAAACGATCTGGGCCTGCCAGGCGGGCAAAGACGTGTACGTCGAAAAGCCCTGCGCGCACACCCTCTGGGAAGGCCGCAAGATGGTCGAGGCCGCGCGCAAATACGGCCGCATCGTGCAGCACGGCACCCAGTGCCGCTCCAGCCCGAACATCATCGAAGGGATCAAAAAGCTCAAGGAAGGGATCATCGGCGAGCTGTACATGGCCCGGGGGATGTCGTACAAGCTCCGCGGCCACCTGGGCAAGCACCGCCCGCAGCCGGTGCCCAAGGGCCTGGACTGGGACAAGTGGGTCGGGCCGTCGAAGATGGTCGAATACTCGAACCTCCATCACCGCCGCTGGTACTGGCTCTCGAATTTCGCCAGCGGCGACATGGCCAACCAGACGGTGCACAACATGGACATCATCCGCTGGGGCCTGGGGCTGGACACGCACCCGAGCAAGGTCCAGTCGATGGGCGACCGCTTCCCGCCCGCCGCCGACGACGACTGCGACACGCCCAACACCCAGACCATGACCGCCCAGTGGGCCGGCCGGAAGGTGCTCGTCGGGTTCGAGATCCGCCACTGGCTCACTCCCACCGAGGCAGGCATGGGCGACCAGTACCCGTTTGTCGACCACTCCGGTGTGGTCGGCGTGATCTTCTTCGGCACCAAGGGCTACATGATCTTCCCGGATTACAGCAGCTACCGGGTCTTTTACGGGCCGAAGCGCGAGCCGGGCCCGCTGGCCCACGCCCCCGGCGAGCCGATGATGGACCTGGAGCACTTCCAGAACTGGGTCGCCGCGATGCGGAGCCGGAAGCCCGGCGACCTTAATGCCGACATCGAGCAGGGGCACCTCTCGACCGCGGTCAGCCACCTGGCCAAGATCGCCTGCCGGCTCGGCCGCACGGTGAACTTCGACCCCCAAGGGGAGCGCTGCACCGGGGACGACGAGGCCGACGCCCTGCTGACCAAGGAGTACCGCCAGCCCTACGTGGTGCCGGACCCGGTGTGAGAGTGTTGCGCACCGCGGATTGCCCCTACGGCACACGCGCCGGGACTGGTGTGCCACTGCTTCGTCAGAAGCAGTGCCGCCCATAACGTGCCTCCACTGCTTGCCTTGCGGCAAGCAGTGGCACACCGCTTTCGATAATCCGCGCTACCGCTTCTCGCTGATGACCTTCCAAGCCCCGCCGGGAGTCTTCTGGAACGTGAACTCCCAGGTGACGGACGGCCCGCCCAGTTCGGCGTGGGTGAGGGCCGCGGAGAGGGTCGCCGTGTTGCCGTCGATCGTCGGGCCCTCGACGATGCCCTTCACGGCCAGCGCCATGTTGTTCCGCTCCAGATACTCGGCGATCGCTTTTTTGAACGGCTGCGGGTCGGCGGTCGGCTTCTTCGCCTGCCCGCATCCGGCGCCAAGAGCGATCACCACGGCGAGAATCCCGCTGGGCAGCAAGGTCGATGATCTCATGGGCGGGACCGTGGTATGCACCCTAGTGGACTATTCAATCAGATGGGGGTTTAACGGTCGACGTAGTGGTCGCCGCAGGCCGTGTTCATGTTAAGGTTGAACTCCCAGGAAGGATACCCTCTTGGCGAGGCACAATCTGCTGAGCGGCGATGGCGAAGCCACACTGCCCCTACGCCATGTTGGGCCGATCACTGTCTGGAGCAACTTGTCGGGTTCTCAGTTCGTTGAGGGCAACTCGTTGACCCTCCTGAAAGTCAGTGATGCAGACAACCACCACCATTGTCAACACGGAAACGGCAATCTCGACAATATCGAAGATTAGCCGCCCGCAGTAGAACTCGCGGAGGGCGTCAAGCCAGCCCGTGCCGAAGCGTGAGCTGTCTGTCAACTCCATTTGGCCAGACAAGACCCGTATAGGGGAGTAGTGGAGCGTCATGCTGACGACAGATACGGCCCACCAAACGCCCACGATAGGAGACGCCACAGCCTGACGCCATTCTCGCATGGGGCTCGCGGCGCTGGCTTTCCAGAGTTCCCTTACGACCATGTACGGCATAAACAGGTTCGCTAAAGGTACCAGGAACCAGCCCACACTCCAGCCCGGGCTGTATTGCATACCCTCAATTCCTAATGACCGAGCATTCCGGCTGGCCCGATAAACCCATATCAGGAAGAAGATCGCTGCCCCGAGTCCAATGCCAAACTCGATCGCTGCCAGCAGGCGTTGCTGGACATCCTGGGCCTCCGCCAGGCCGGGAAGGATCGGACTACCGAACCTGGCCGCGTCCACCAGCGCGATTTGGTGCGAGGTCGAGAACGCAGCCAGCGTAGCCACCAGGGCTTGCACGACGAAAAGAATCGAGGCGCATATCGCCAACGCAACAGCAGGGCGATAATTATCTTGAGCGCTCACCGACATGTTCACACCTCTCGGGCGGCGGGCGCAACGGTACGAACAAGCCCTCACCGAAGGTGATCCGCCGTGGGCGGACCTTGCGGGTGTTCGTTGTTGGCGACTTGACCTATTTCGAGCTTTCCTTTCCGAAGAACTCGTCGAAGTCCTCGCGCAAATCTCGAAGGGCGCGATCAACAATCCGGCGGATTTGCCGCTCTAATTCATCGACGTTCCGTTTTTCTTTCGGGAGTCCCATCCAACAGAACTGAATTGCCTGTCGGACCTGATGGTCGATTTGGCTCGGGCCAAACATGTCCCGCATCTTGTCAAAAGCGTCTTCGTCTTCAGGATTCATATTGACGTTGAACGAGGTGTACAAGACTCATCTCACTGTTGTTCTCTTGTGCTCGGCCAACGGAACGCCTGTTTGACGGCGCAGCCGTGCGGGCGCAGCCCGCCTCTGCAAACAGGCGTTGTTGCGCTCCCTATTGGTCACTGGTGTCCCTGGTTTTCGCTCTGTTGCTCCCCTGCATCAAAGGAGTTGCCTCCGCAATCCTATAGGGCTGGCGAAGAATGGCCTCAATCTCCGCGCGCAGCTCCTCTGCGTTAAGGCCAAAGCTCATCAGCACCTGACCCGCGATCCCTTCTGGCTCCCGCAGAAGTCCCAGAAGGATGTGCTCGGCCTCCACGCAGGGGTGCCGTGAATTCCGGGCCTCTTCGTCCGCGTACTCCATGACCTTCTTGGCGTCCAGCGTATACGGCAACTTGCCCAACGTAATCATACTCGAACCGGTCTGTACGAACTTCTCCACCTCCAGGCGAACTTTCCGGAGATCACGGTCGACCTTGCTCAGCATGCTCGGAGTCACACCACTCCCCTCCTTAATCAGCCCAAGGAGGATGTGCTCGGTTCCAATGTATTCGTGGTTAAGCCGAAAAGCCTCCCGGCTGGCCAGTTGCATGACCTTCCGGGCACGGTCCGCAAATAGCAGCGGGTACATGGCTCCTGACCTCACATGCCCAACACATGTATTAGCCGCACACAGTGTCCGCAAAACGGGTTAATGTGCGCAGGCTGCGCAACCCCGGATGTTGCCTGCCACCCCGTTCTACTTCGTTCGGTGGGCCATGACAACTGCGACTAGGACTCATTCCCACAAATCCCCGCAACCTGGAATCACTACACTAGGTACCCATCGGAACGGGCACGGCCCGCGGCGTGGCAAGACTTGATGGACGCCCTGATTGTACCACTATGGCGGCCGATGGCTACGGCGCGGAGCGGAAGGCGACGGGCCCTATGCTGTGTATTATATGCATTTATTCCTTTGTTCCCATGTTCTCGCGGCTCCGCCGCCCGTTCACTGCCCTTGTCGTGGGTTTCTGAAGTTCCTGAGAAGGCGGGGACCGGCTATGATGTCTCCCTGGAGCCGGCGTCAACGCTACCAGACGGAGGAAGGTCGAGCCCGATGCGCGCGATTCTCTTGGGCTTTGCCGGCCGACCGGGGGTGGTGGAAAAGGCCGACCGCTTGCGGTCGGTGATCGAGCGATTCGCCACCCTGGTGGCCTGCGATTTTGCCGGGCAGCAGGACCTCGCCAAGGTCGAGGCCGATCTGGCGATCGTGCTGGGGGGGGACGGCTCGATCCTCCGCGCGGCCCACCAAATGGGGCATAATCAGATCCCCGTCCTGGCCGTCAATCTCGGCCGGCTCGGTTTCCTGGCGAACCTCTCGCCGGAGGAGCTCCCTGCCGCCTTGGAGGAGCTTTCTGCCAAGGGCGTCGCCCCCCGGGTCGTCGAGCACCTGATGATCGACTGCCGCGTCTTGCGCCAGGGCAATCTGGTGGCGGAGCAACTCGCCCTGAACGAAGTCTCCGTGCAGACCGGCCCGGCGTATTCGATGATCGACGTCGATCTTTACATTGACTCGGAACAGGTCACTACGTACAGTTGCGACGGCCTGATCATTGCCACGCCCGTCGGATCGACCGCCCACAGCCTCTCGGCCGGCGGTCCGATCTTGCGGAAGGAGTTGCAGGCGGTGGTGATATCGCCGATCAGCCCGCACACCCTCACCAATCGCCCGCTGGTCGACTCGGCCGACCGCGTGTACGAGCTGGCGATCGCCAAGGCGGACCCGGGAGCCTCGGTGATCGTGGACGGCCGGGTGCTCTCGACCTTGGAGCCGCACGACCGGGTCCGCGTGGAAAAGGCCTCCGTCCGGTTCAAGATGGTGGAATCTCCCCCTCACAGCTACTACCGCACCCTGCGGGAAAAGCTGGGGTGGGGGGGCCGCTTCCATCTCGGCCACGGATCGAGGTAGGACACCCTCCAAGTCGAAAGGAATCGAACATGCTCCGGACCGTCGGCCGGCCGCTGGCCGGATTGGTTCTCTGGTCGCTCTGCGGTGGGCTGGCACCGGCCGACAAGCCCAATCCCCCTTCGTCGAATCCCCCGCCGGCCAAGCACGCGCTCCGCTACAGGTTCCGCCCCGGCGAGACGCTGAAGTGGCAAATGGAGCAGCGGCTCGACGTCCAGACCACGATCTCCGGCAATACCCTGACGACGGAGGCCTTCACCGGACAGGTGAAGGCGTGGCGGATCAAGGAGGTCGCCGCCGACGGCTCGGCAACGCTGGAGAACTTCGTCGAAGAGGTGGACATGCGGCAGAAGCTGACCGGCCGCGCGGAAGTCCGCTACAACAGCAAAACCGACAGCAAGCCGCCGCTGGGGTTCGAGAACGTCGCGCAGTCGATCGGAGTGCCTCTCTCCCGGGTCACGGTCGACGCCCAAGGGAAGGTCGTCAAACGCGAGCGACTGCTGGGAAACAGGCTCCACTCGCAGCTCACCTTGCTGCTGCCCGATCGGCCCGTGGCCGTCGGCGAAACCTGGACCGTCCCCGGCGAATCGGCCGTGCCGACCGCCGACAAAACGATCAAGAGAATCAAGACGCTCCAGACCTGCACGCTGTTGGACGTCGCGGAGGGCGTAGCGACGATCCGCGTGGCCACTCAGGTCCTCACGCCGATTCGCGACCCCGCGGTCGAGATCCAGACCGTCAATCTCGAGGCGGCCGGAACGGTCCGCTTTGACATCGCGGCGGGTCGGATCCTCGCCCAGCGGATGGACGCCGACAAGACCGTCTTCGGGTTCAGCGGGGCCGCCAGCAGCTACCACTACCGCGAGCAGCTTACCGAAAAGCTGCTCGGGGCGGGGGAGAAAACGGCCCAAGCCGACAAGAAGCCCGCGGATTCGGCAGACCAGGCGGCCGACGCCCCCAGGCCCCTTCCCGGAAACGCCCAATCGGCCAAGCGCCTGGAGGCGATCGTGCCGGAGCCAAAACGGCCCGGCGGCACGCGGCGTTAGCACGCTGTCCCCCTTCCGCTCCTCCCGCGACGATCGTTCCGGTTGTAACGTTTGCGGCCGATCCCAGGCATCAGGCGGTTTGCGGCGGCGTAGCCGATCGCCGGAAAGGGTCGGGGGTCCGGATGCCGATTCCAAGCAAGGGCGCGTCGCCCCTCGTTCTGTACGCCCTGGACTCCTGGAGTTCATGCGACCGGATGCAGAAGAAGCTCTTGCTCGTGGCCCTCGTGCCCGTGATTGCGGCAATCGGTCCCGTCGGGCTGTACACGGCGGCCCAGTGGTGGTCCCAGGCGAAGGACTCGGTCCTTCCCACGGCCTCGCTCTCCTCGTCGCCTGCCGGCTCGGGGGAGGCGGCCGCGGCATCAAACGCCGCTGCCGCAGCCTCTGCCCGATCCGCACCAGCGGAAAACTCGGGAGGGTCTCTGTCCTTGGGCCCCCAGCCGCCACGGGCCGAGGAAACGGTGGACCTGGCCGAGGCCCTCCGGTTCGACATCACTCCCGCCTGGGTCGTCCGCCGGTGGCCGTGGGTCTCGGCCGGGCTGTCCCAACTCCCCCTCAATGGTTATCGCGTTCCCCTCTTCACCGGCACCGCCGAGGACGATCTCGCCGGCGCGCTGACCTACTACTTCAATTCCCGTCAGCAGGTCCAGCGGATCACGTTCCAGGGAACGACGGGGGATGCAGGGAAGCTGGTCCGCCTGGTGAGGTCCCGCTTTCGATTCGCCCGGCGGCTGGCCGATGATCCCACCGTGATCCGCTACGAGACTCCGGCGGGGCAAGGGCCGGCCAAGAGCTTCCTCGATATCCGGATGATCCGGCCCACCGATGCCTTCCACCGGTTCGACGTCACGCTGGCGCTCGAGCGGCCGGCGTGAGTTGGGGACTTGCCTGGGCCGTGTCAGAAAGGGCGGTACGGCGTCTGTCTCGTGCTGGCTATCAGCCGTCAGCCATCAGCTTTCAGCTTCACAAACCTGGACGCCGCAAGGGGTTAATTGCACCGCCGGGACCGTGCAGGCACTTGGCTGATGGCTGAGAGCTGAGAGCTGAGAGCTGACGGCTCTTGTCAGACATGCTCTCAGGCGTCCGGCTTGGCCTTTCCGCGGGCTTCCGGGGCGGGCGGCTCGTACTCGAAATCCTTCCAGACCATGGGGCGGCGGTGGAGTGGCTCGATCCGCAGGACCACTTCCCCGTTCTGGAAGATCCGGACCGTCCCGTTCGACTGGCTCACGGTGACGGCCACCGCCTTGGTCGCGCGGCTGATCGCCGCGGCCGCCCAGTGGCGCGAGCCGAGCCCCTTGGAAAGCGTCAGCGTGCCGGCGGGGGCGTCGACGTAACGGCAGGCGGCTTCGATCGTTCCGTCGTGCGAGACGATGATCGCCCCGTCCATCTGGGCAATCTCCTTGATCCCCTCCCGCACCCGCGGATCGTTCAGATTCCGCTCCTTCCGCCCATAGCCGCGGACCGGGTCGAAGCCGACGGGGTGGCTGGCGGCCAGGACCTTGCGGGTGTCGCCGACGACGAACATCGTGCCCACCGGCTTGCCTTCCCGCCCCTCCCGGCCGATCTCCACGGATAGGTCGACCACCACCTTGAGCGTCTCCAGCGGCACCCGCGTCTCCAGTTGCCGCAGGTCGCGGCCGGTGAGCCGGTCCAGGTGCTCCCCCAGGTTGATCACGCTCACCGAGTCCATCACGTCGGCCTCGAAGCCGCTGTAGAGGGCGACCACGGTGGAGCCGGGCGCGATGACGTCGTCGGCCACCGCTTCGAGGATGGCCTGGGTGAGGCGGTCGTAGACCGGGCCCTCGGGCATGTTGAGGACCACGGTCTGCAGGCCCGCCTCCTTGGCCCCTTCGAGCTCCGGGGCGGAGTCGGCGGCGACGATCACCTTCTCCTCGCCGGCCAAGTTCCGCAGCCGGGCCCAATCGCCGGGCCCCTCCAGCAGCAGCAAGACCGCGTCCGCCTCCGCCGATTCCGAGAGCCGGATCGCGAGGTTGTAGAGGGTCTTGAATCGGTCGCTGAACCTGAGCGGCTTCATGCTCGGTGGGTCGGCCTGGTGGTCTCCATCGCCGGTGCTGCGGCGGTGCGGAGCGGGGGGGTCCTTGGCGGCGTGCAGGTCGCGCCAGCGTTCTCCGCTGCCGTCCATGACAGAACCCTTCGCCGTCGCCTGGTGCAACCAGCGGGCTTCCGGTGAGCCGCTCGCCCGAGTGCCCGCCTCCACGATCGCCCGCGCCGGAAATCCCGGTTTGCCACTATAGTACGGGTTTTGCCCGGAGAGGGCAATTGCAAATGTTGACAGAATGGCGGACCGCTAATAGAAAATCCCGCGGATCCGCTCGGCCAGCGAGACCGGCTTGGGTGGCGACGGCGGCTCCCCCTTCACGTACTGGCGCCACCGCTTTGCGTCGTTGCCCAGGTCCTCCGGGGCCGTGGCGCGGAGCGAGCTGACCGCGCGGTACTGCATCGCCGGGTCCGAGTCCTCCAGTGCCGAGCCCAGCGGGGCGACGGCCGCCGCGTTGCGGGTCTCGCCCAACGCCCGGGCAGCGGCCAGGCGGACGTCCAGGTCGGTGTCGCTCCCCAGCACCTCGGCCAACGCCGCCGCGGCCTCCGGTCCTTGCTGCTTCGGGAGCCCCTTGCAGGCGGCGATCCGCACGTCCGGGTCCGAATCC
>Ga0153916_10001856_pt1 | contig 15358 bp, 18 predicted proteins | sample Opewatmetagenome_FD_109642 | JGI IMG/M metagenome (GOLD analysis project Ga0153916, IMG submission 109642) | Freshwater wetland microbial communities from Ohio, USA - Open water 3 Core 3 Depth 4 metaG | ecosystem: Environmental > Aquatic > Freshwater > Wetlands | place: USA: Ohio, Lake Erie...
GCCTCTGCAATATGAAGAGCTAGAGTATCTTCAAGTTGAGGCTGGCTATTTATCTTATTTATTGTCCCTAAGAGAGTCTCCAAAGCATAGGTCTGCGCGGCGACGGTGTTATTATATACCTTCTGGACACCTTCGTTTAATTCCGAAGCAGACCTAACTTGGTTAAGCAATTTAGTTTGTTCATCAAAAACAGCTTTGACCTTAGTACCTCCCTGTACTACACCATCGACATCCAAATCGAAAATAACTTTAATTTTATTCTGTCTTTCGGCCATTAGCTTTCTCCCTTATTAGAGGTTTCGGGGTCCGGTGCTATCTTATTTACATAAGCATTATGGATTGCTGCCACACATGTTAAAGCTTCTTCTAAGTTTAAATTACGTCCTTGAATAAGCTTTATTAACACATAGGTATCAATTGCATAATACTCTTTTAAATAATCCCGCAAGATGAAAAAGATTTCATAGTAAGGAATATTACATTCCCACAATTCAATTTCTACTATTTCATCAACTTCCTCTATTATACGCTTTTTTTGTGTCTGGTGGGAGAAGGCAGCGAAAAAATCATTAGTTTCCTTTTGTCTATCTGTGATTTCTTTCTTATCTCTTAAGATTAACTCTACCTTCCCCAGCGCTTCACCAGCTTGAGTTAGTTTCCCACTTTGGCATCAGTATGTATGTTCAAAACTGTGTCAATTATATCCTTAAAAAGAGAGTCTTTGATGGCCGGAACGCCAAAATAAGTGTCTAGGAGGACGGCCAGACATTCTTCCGGTGACGACCACAAAGACTCAATAGGGGTTGCAGATTTAGTGTCAGAAACTCTAATGTCCTTAGCTAAACCTTCTTCTGTTTCAATTTCCAAAGCAGCTTGCTTAACGTAAACAATTTGCTTTTTATAGAAATCGAGTAAAGCTTTACTTTGACTTTCGGATTTATTATCCACTAAGACCCGCAGACTTCCTCTTTCGTCATAGAAATCCGGCGTAGTACGATCACCTTCGGCTTCCAGTTTAGAAAGTTTAGCTAGGGCCATTTCTAAGTCGGGGTCATTAGCAATGGATAAATATTCTTGACGAATTTCAACTAGTTCGTCTGAGTTGTAGATTTTGCAACCAAAAATAGTTGCCATTTTTCTACCCTCTACCATAGGGGAGAATTCTTTAACGGGTTGGATACCTTTTACTTTAATTTTTACAGCCATTTTATTAGTCCTCTTTAAAACAATTGAAAATGTTAGGAGGGTAGATTATACCCTCCCTAGTTTATCGAACTACCAGAATTACGAAAGCACAATGAACGACTTCCCAGTGTTGCGGAACGTAATATCACGAGCCAAGAAAGTATCTATCTTACCTTCCTTAACATCCTTGATTTGTAATTTATCCCATTTGTAAGTTACATACTCACCAGCATTCGGGCCAAACTTAATCTTAACGCCGAAGAAGTCACTAATATGACTATCTGGGTCAAATGTAACAAAACTATTATTTACAGCCCTTGCCAAACCTGAGAAGCTTCCGCTGTAACTAGAAATAGTTACTTGGAAAGTATCAGCAGTCGGCCCGGCCAAAACTGTAAATGTTCCATTGTAATAAGTAGCACCCCCTCCGGTTACTTCGGAAATAGTGACACTGTTACCTTCTAACAATCCATGAGCTACCGCTGTTACCGTTGCAGTAGTGGTTGTGCTGGTAATTCCAGTTATTTGAGAAGCTGGCGCTTTACCTTCCAAGATTGACGTAGTTACATCCGTTGCGACAGGTTTTTTATCATAACCTACTTCGCAACCCAGTCTATAACGGTCTAGTTGAAAGCCGAAAAAGTTAGTTGCTGTTGTGTTGCCAAAGCAGAATGTTTTAGCTACTGGGCCAACTTCGGCGGTAAACGTACCGCTTGCATCAGCCGCCGGGGTAGTTACCATATGATACATGAAGGTAGTAGTTGATAAAATAGTTATCATGAAAGTACCGTTATATGTATCGTCGGTAGCTCCGGCTATCTTAATAAACCGAATAGATTCATTAGCGCCAAGTCCATGAGCGGCCGAGGTAGTAGCAACAGCAATGTTAGCAGTGTGTGTAATAGTGCTGATCGTACCACCAAAAGCTGTAAATGTACCATCACGTTCAGCTATTTCAGCGCTAACTATCGTAGCCATTTGAACATCGGAAGCTACATTTTCAAACTGACTGCCGAAATTTGGTGACAAAATAGCAGCTTGCACAGGTGCATAAGCATTACCTTTTACAACAAACTTAGCTTTAGGTATATCGCCCAAGTTTATGGTTAAATCCATTGAACCTTGGCAAGAGTAGAACTTGCGCAATTTTTGTGTTTCAGTATCTTGGTTACTGTCAAGCCTATAATCGATAGATAGACGTTCATTACTGACTTGTGTATTATCGATGAAAGCAGCGCCAGCCGGAAAGCATCCGAAAGCAGTGGACAATACTGAAACATATCCACCACAAGCTTGATACCATTGACTAAAAGGAACTTCTGCAACAGTAATGCCAGCATCCAAAGCACCTAGAATTTGCTGCGGAGTTTCAGCAGAGAAATCAGCAAAACTATCTGTTATAAATGAATATTCATCCCGGCTTAAACTTCCACCTAGATATTCATAACTTGTTGTCTCAGTAGTTACACTCCCCTCCAAAGTCATAACAGCAAGTGCTTCTGTTGCCACTGGAGCTTCATAAGTACCTGCCGAAGCTTCAATAGTAGCAAATAAAGCTCTATTTTTTTCGTTAAATTTTACTAATTCGGTCATATTGATACCTATTGATTAGTCTGAGTTACTACGGTTTCATCTTGTGGAGGTATAACTTTAACCTCCGTTTCTTGGGCATTTGCAAAAGCCCTACCACAAGGACTATCCAAAGAAAGCTCTTGAGGTTTTGATACTTGGGTGGTATCTGGTATTAAACTCTTATCTGTAATATAACCGCCTGCCATTTCATGCTCCTATTGTAAATAGTATAATTGTTTATTTGTGGGAAATCCTATGCGCCAAAGGTCTACGTTCCATAACTTCCCATTACTCCTACCCATTTTACCACCTTGAGCATAGGTAAAACCTGTATGTTGTTTTTCGGAAGGGGCTGGGTTTTGTCCTATTAGAGCTTCATATATATCAACCCAAATAGTTTTAAAGTCAGCATTAGCGCAAACAATATGTATTTCAAAAGTTTGTACTATATTTTCACCATGTTTATTAAATATGGTGCTTTCTATCGGTTGATTTGGGAATTTGCTATCAAAAGTAGCATAGCCAATATAAATGACAGGTAGTTCTTCGGCACTTTGCCAATTCTCCAATACATTTTCGGCAAGTTCGATTGCATACCCTTTCGTTGAGGGACGTTCTTGTAAAAAAGATAGGAATTCTTCTTCTGAAATCATACAGATACCTTTCCGGTAAATCCGGCAGAAATTCTACTCCAGCCATCCATATAAGGAATTGGGTTTCTAAGAACTTTAAAGGAATAAATATAAATACTATCAGACATAGTAAAAGTATCTTTACCTACTATTGTGTTATTAACACAGTCTAATGTACTTACATAAAAATTGAATTCTAATTGCTCTACTTCGGAAAAAGAAGGTTCTTGACGCAATAACGTCGTACTCGTTCCGAATATTGCCTTAATTGAAAAAGCAGTGAAGGTTATATCTCTGCCTTCTAAAGTTAATATTTCTTGTATTTCTTCTTCGGATTCAATCATTCGTAATACCTAATATATGCTTTAGCTATTTCGTCAAACATTTTATCATAGGCTCGGGAAATTGTCGAGTCTTTCTCCAGTACGGAAGCAGCTAAACTAGCTAAACTAGGCCCGTACATAACTTGTCTAGGGCTCCTAATACCCAAATTCCCTTTAGTCGGTAATTCATCCCAAGTATCTCGAAAACGCCTCAATAATAAATGAGTTCTGGGGGTTTGAAAAGCGTAACTACCTATTTTATTTTCCCCTTGAAGCTTATATTTTCCCTTTCTAATAGAAACTTTATAATCTTTAGAATGCTTACCTTTGTGCCATTTAACAAAACCTCTTAAATTTATAGGAGGTATTCGAGTAGGAGCCGAGGAAATACTAGAACTCTCTGTTTCTTGTATTGGGTATTTATCAAGGGTTACGGGTACATCTTGATACTGCAAACTAAAACGTAATAGCGTTTTGGTAATTCTGTCTGCATCTACTGTCCTACCTATGCGGACTTTATCTAAAGAATAGGGGGTATTAAATAAAGCGTCAACTCGATTATTTAGAGTAGTATTGAATTTTAAAATACTGGTAGAAATATCTGGTAAAATAGTCTGAATAGCCGCATCAGAATCGGCTAGTTTTTTCAATGTATTTAAACCTTCAATGGATACCTTTAAATTCATGTTCCATGCCTTTCGGAGAAACCATAATATTTATCTGCTTTTCTTCTAGCTTCTATGGCTTCTTCTTTTGTTATGAAATTACCTAAATGGATATGTTTGCCCTGTATACTTATTTGACCAACCCAGCGATTAGCTTTTTTATTATAATAGACTCCAGTTATGCCCGAAATATTATCTACCCGTTGTTTAGCATTACGGTTATTTTCTAATGTGGTTACATTTCTTAGGTTAATAAATCTATTATCATGGCGTATTCCATTTATATGATCTACCTGGCTTGGTAACTCTCCTGTCATATATAACCAAGCAAGTCTATGTGCATGATATACTGTATTACCTATACCTAAACGCACATAACCAGTAGATTTGTCTAAGCAGCCGGATATTCTACCTACTTTGCAGGCACGGGAAGCTTTTACCCTAGTAAACTGCCCAGAATCAGGATCATATTTATAAGTTTCTTTCAATTGTTGTAATAACATATCGTTTACCACTAAACAATTACCTTAAAAAGAAGTCTCACAGGCAGCAGGTAACTACTTTTCGGGAGCGACCCTAGTGAGACTATATCTTAACCAGCTAAGCTTTTAGAATCAAGTCTTGGCTGTTGAGCATACGCGCCAGCTAATTACACTGTTAATATCCTTATGATAAGCCACAAAATTAGTATGAATTTCAAACTGTTCAATGCCAGTTTTTTCATTCATCCAATAGTTCACCCAGAATTGTTGCGCAGCCCATTTTGCTTTCAAGTGCATAATTTTGCCGAAGCGAATAGCACCATAAGCCGGAGGAGGAACCAATACAACTCTACCATTAGGGAAATATGCAGTTTTAACTCCTGTTACCCGGTCATGGTATTTACCATTATAGGTATAGATAGGAATCAAAGTACCACCACTATCCCACAACCTTCTGAAAGTCAAACCTTCAATCTCTTGAACATAAGGCATTACTTCCAGTTCGATGGTAATATTAGAACGGATTGTAACGTCGGCTGCTTTTGAGTAATTGGTATTTAGATCATAATTAAGCCAAGAATAGGCGTCATCCGCCATAAATATAGCCGCAGTGCCTGCCCTATTATTGGCAATTGACAACATACGATTAAGATGAGCTACCGGGGATACTGCTTTTGCCGGAGTAACCGCACTTCCAGTCGCACCACTTATAGCATCCCAGGAAAGACCCCCAGCTACCGCAGTTGACGTGTTAGCCCAAAGATTAGTCAAGTCAACTTCGGGAACAATCTCGTTGTAGACTTTATCATAATTACCATCCCGTTCCGTTTGGTCATTGGTAGTTCCATTACTAAGAACAGTACGTCCCATATTCCAAACGATACGTTTATGTTTACCTTGTGGAGAAATTACATTGGTATCCAATACGCCGTCGATCAGAATTTTAGCTCTGGCATATTCATAGAGATTTTCAAACCTATTGTAAGCCAAAGTAAACTGTGATTGCATATTTTCAGCTACCAATCGAGCCAATCTACCTGACTCCAAAGTAACTGCACCCGGTTGTTCACCCATCATACGTTGTGAAATTTCAGAATAGTCTGGTGAACCTACCCCTTCCTTAGCATAAGCAAAAGACAAGTCTTTCGTTTCAAAGCTAGGTAATTGTACCCGATAAACATCAATATCAGGTTCGACGAATTGTCCCATTAAGTTTCTTTCATCTGCACCTACATCGTAGGTAACAGTGTCAGCCCAAGTTGTATTAACATCCCCAAAGAAGGGTTTAAAGGCTAAGGGGCGTTTTTGTTTATTACCCTCGATATAGCCTTCAATCTCTTTTCTAGGCCCAAAAGTTGTTTGAATTGTAGCCATTATTATTCTACCTCACCAGTAAGAAAAGCGCCCACTATAATGTTAGTGCCACCAGCCAGATTTTCCAAAAGTTTCTGTCTGAGAGCTGAGTTATAACATCCTGTATCATATGCCGTACAAGCAACTGTTGTTCCGTCTACTTTTGTGATAGTATCCGTTGCAACATCTATTCCCCACACAAGGCCATCTTCCCAGAAGTTACCACTAAGATACATAGACGCAGCAACAGCAGAAGAAGTACCGTCTACATCCATTGCAAGCAAGCCGGTGATTTTGTTTGCAGCAGCATATTGAATGATGGTTACTGTCGGATTATCACCCGTACCAGAATCAGCAATATCAGTTGCGGAAGCAGCCGTAGTTGCACGGAAAATAACCGTAGTTAATGGTGTTCCACTAGCATATGTTGCATAACCAGTAAGTGTACCAGCGGTAAACGAACCTCCAGTTGTACGGTCGGCAAGAGCAGCATAACCAGTACCAGCCGCAATATCAGCCCAAGCAGCAGCCAATTGTGCAGCAGTAGTACCGGAACCACCAGCAGTCCAAGTTAAACCGGCCAAAATAATAGTTTCAGCAGCATCAATAGCAATAAAGGCTACCGAAGCTATCTCAACCAAAGGAGCATGAGCGATCATATTACCTGAACTATCAGATTCCAGCCAAGTATATTTTTTCAATACTTGTCCCGAAGCAACAGTAATATCCCTAGTTTGTACGGGAGGTTCAGCCCCCCTAATTACATAATTGTAAGTCTTTTCTCCCAATGAAGTAAAACCACCATTGTTAGCCGTTGTGTTTGCAGCTAATGTACCCATAATTATTTACCTCCTGTGGCATCTTTGCCAATATCAGCCATAGCTGAAAGTAATTCGGAGATAGCGAAAGTACCTCCACCTAATTGAGCTGTTTCCGTTTTAACCTGTTGTGCCCCCAATTTTGCAATATCAGCCGCTGTAGCTCCCGTTACACTGCCGGTAGATGCTTGCATAGTGTTGATAGGATTAGCTGCATCTACGCAAGCTTTTACTTCGGTAAACATTTCTGTAACTACCTCTAAAGAAAAGCCTTTCATAATTGCATTCTTTGCCGCTGATTCGGAAACTCCGAAAGTTTGTTTAGCCTCCAGAATCTTCAAACATCTGTTTTGTTCTTCCTTGACAGCCATTTTAATATCAGCCTCTTTAGAAGCAGATAGAGAGGCTAATTTAGCCTGAGTATCTACTAATTGCGCTAATGTCTCTTCAAGTGTAGCCATAGTAATATTACCTTTTTTAAGTTTAACATCAACATTTTTCCCTAAAATTAGGGGAAAAACCTCATCTATTGAACTGACTATTTCATCAATCAGACCAATATTTTTACCCACGGTAGCATTAACTGTGCTTCCCGCTAAATTATTTAAAGTATCTTCTGTAATGGTTGCACGATGTTCTAATACGTTTTTGAAAAATTTATCCCCCCAATCTTTTATTTGAGCATCCATTGATGTTATAATATCTTCCGAAATACTTTCATGCGGATTATACTCTTGTTTTTTGCTATGACTTCTACGGATAATATATTTAACACCCTCTTTTTTATCGGCTTCCGTTAAGTCAATGATGGAAGCGACAGCTCCAATACTACCAACAACGGCCATATCGGTAGCAAATACTTTTTGAGTAGATGCCATAATAGAATAAGCGCCGGAAGCTGCAATAGAATCCGTGAAACTGAATGTTTTGATTCCGTATTTGTCGGGTAAGGAAGCAATAAAATCAGTTAGTGGAAAATTCCCGGCAGCCTCACCACCGCCAGATGAAATATCAAAAAGAATATTCGGTATTTTCGCCTCAATAACTTTATTTATCTTATCATAAAGAGATTCGTAAGAAGTAATGCCAGAAGCTCCAGCACCATTTTTATTAACTAGAGTACCGTGTACTTTAATAACAGCAATTTTAGGATTATCTAAATTTGTCGGTATTTCTGGTGTAGAATATTTTCTTTCTATCTCCTCGCCGGACAATAATTTTGAAAAAACCTCATTTGTAAGTATATTCAATTGACTTTCCACAAGTAATTGTGGCGTATTGAAATATCTAGCAAGCAATAAAGGATATGTCATTGCAATACCTATAAAAATTTTTTATTTGTTTCACTAATTTTAGCATAAAAATAATGCTGGAGCAATCGAATTTAATTGCTAGAGCTATTATTATTTGCTTGTTTTTTATCCGAGGCCGATACCGGGGCTTTTGTAGTTGGCAGATCGAGCAATCCGTTAATTCCCAGTTCTTGATCTTTAACTCTGCTTTGGCGTACTTGCTCAAATGTAGTGTTGCGTTCTTCACGTTTCTGATCGCTGGTTGCCAATCCGGCTTGTATTTCCAATATATCTCCCTGAGTATCTTTCAATTCGTCAACTCCATAATATCTAGGGAAGCCATACACGGGAAAAGCTTCATCTACCGGGAAAGAGAGTTTAGCTATAGCTTTAAATCGTGCGGTGAGTTTATCCAAACCATCGGGAATATTTACGAAATGGTGTAAATACTCTAGTCTATCTCTAAACTCAATTAAAATCCCCCGGATAGCAGCAAAACTTAATCCTTCGGTATCTCCAGATAACATATAATAAGGTATACCATAACCAACAGCTACTTTTTGCAAAAGATGCTTTAAAAGACCTAAGAGATTATTACCTATGTCTGCACTCTGAACCAATTGAAATTTATCGCCGGGGTTTGTATATTGAACAGCACCACCAGTTGTGGTAAAAATAAGTTTCTTCTCAGTATCATTCATATACCTTTTATCTGCCGTCTTAACAGAACCCGCAGGATTTAATGCTAGAGCATCGGCTTGTTCAACTATCCATGATATAGCCGCAGCAGCTTGTTGTTTATTTACAGTAGCAAATTCTAAATCTGACATCTGATAAAGAGTTGTCAGCATAGGAGCTATTACCGGAATACCTCTCCATTGATTGCTACGAAGGCGTTCAAAGATATGGAGTATATCTTGAGCGGCTATAGGAACACGTCTAAATTGATCTACCGAATTGGGATTTGCGCCTAATGCGAAAGTACCATCAGGATAAAAATGGTATATTTGCGGCTTAGAATTTTCGTCAAAGGTAATTCCGTAACGAGTGCGATATTGTATATCGACATCAGTCAGGTCAAATCCCCGATAGTTAATATCTAAATATTCGCTCTCAATATTTTGGAGTTTTAATTTGACCCGATTGGGGTTATTTTTTGTAACTATCAACATCCGAGAAATAGCTTCACCACTCTGAAATCTATCATGGTTCCAAGTAGCTTGTAGAGTATTTCCATTACCCTTACCATCCACGCAAGGGTCATCATAGAATTCATCCCACAGTTCTTGCATGAGTGGATGTTCTTCACCTTCCTTAGTTTGCCATTTAACAGAAACGGCCCCCATTTTAGCTATAAACTTATTTTCTGCCGCATGTGCTATGGGATCATTACGAGCAAGATGCCTACTTCTGCCTTGTAATAAGGCATATTCTGCCATAGCAATAAAATCAGCATCAGCAGTAAAAGCAACTCTCTGTGAATTACGGTAATCTTGACTAGCACCTTCGTAAGCTGGGGCAGTCAATCCCAAGGTAAAGAAACTGGTTAAACTATCAGTAGTATCTGTCATAATTATTCCGGTGTTCTAGTGATAATGAGAGGAATATGTGTATTTTGCCGGAAAGTTGGTGTTACTGTAACATTATCCAATGTATTTATATAATCAAGCAGAGCCGATTCCTCTTCTTTTAATTCCCTATACGAAATAGTCTCGAACTCATGCGCACGCATAAACTCATTAGTACCTATCTTTAAAGACTTCCTTCTAGTTCCTTGTAAAATATCGTCTATGGCTGCTTGTACTAAAGCCAATCTAGCTCTAGCTTCTGTAACAGTTATATTCATTTCATCCCCTCAGTGAATAAGTGGAGTTCGGCTTGACGCCGGGTTGTTTTACTAATAGAAATGCTTCGACCTAACTTATTGTAAGTAAGCATTTGATTAGCTACTATGATATACTTATGATTGTAAATAGCCTGCGGAATACTAGATTCCAGAAAACTATCAAAACCTATATCTTGCACTAAACTGGTCAAAGCCACTAATTGACTTTCATTAAGATCGTTTCCAAAAGTACCAGATAGATAGTGAAAAATTACTCCTATATGCTGGATGTCATCACTATCTAATATAGATACAAACTGAGATATAAATTGGTAGGCCCGTTCCATAGAAGTATCCTCTTATAAGATACCTCATTTTACCCTAAACCAATAAAAATCTCAAATTTATTCGATCAACCTTTTGTATCTTTGAACAAATACTCTTCGATATTAGTCCAATGCTGGTCTGTATATTCCCTCAAACTGATTGCTATCATAGCATGGAAGGCAAGTTTACAGCAGTCAATAGCTTCTTTATGCTTGCCGCTTATCAATTTATAAACTTCTTTCTGGCTATTACCAGAAGTGTCCACAAGTTTCCTACAAGAAAGTATTTGTTCTTCAAAACCACCGTATCTAGTTTCGCAAAAGTAAAATCTATCTTGGTTACAATCAGGAATTTTATTTAAGGAGAGCCTACGAAGAACTTCATCATGCGCCCTATGCGCTCCTACCATAAACAATTTAACACCCATACGTTCAGCAAGAGTTCTTCTTTCTTGTTTATAGGTTACAATATCCGCATCATGAGGTTCTGCATAAATATCATTTTGAGAATAACGTAATTCTCTAACACCTTTAGTTGCTCTAACTTGACCATTAAACTCTGAGTATTCATTCATCGAATTAACCCAACGATAAACAAGCTCAACTGTTGTTCCATCACCTGAGTCTATGCTGACCGCACTTATAGGAATAGTTCTACCACCTATATGTTTAATTTCCGTAAGAGCTATCTTAGTCATTTCGGCCCAAACAGGGTCTTCCCAATTCATAGTATTGCCAAATATTTCATTCCAGGTTATTAACCAGCAATTACCATACCTGCCCCAAGCAATTATCGTGTAAGCTAATCTATTACGTTGTACGTCAATTCCCATAGTTAAAACTAAACCCGGACCGGGGACTATCCCTTCTTTATAGTTACTCCTTAGCTTAATCATCTCCTCAATTTCCATTGCCGAGAAGCCACTAGCATAAGGTTCGCCCCTACGGTTATTATAAAAAGACTTCATCAAGCCTTCTTTCCCCCTTGCTAAGTCTAATTCAGCTAGTATTTGAGACTTTGCTAATTCTATGAATGAACTGGCTGGAAAGATACTTAGAAGTTCACTGAACATAAAGCCAAAGTTATCGGTTACGAGCGGTTTTTTAGGATGCCATCCTTTTGAAAAAGTGCCTGTGTGATCCGTAAATCCGAATTGCTTACCAGCGATCAGGTTTTTATTTTTCTGCTCGTAGGACCATTCAGCTTTGCAATATGGGCAGTTAAATCGAGCTGTGCTTGGGTCATATTTACCAAATATTTCGTCAATCTCCCGATTAGGGCGCTCATCATATGCTATAAATGCAAAAGCCGAACCATCCATTGTTACCAATTCTCCGCACGCATGGCATTGAGCTTTGTACACCAATTGATTACTCGATTTAATACCTTTCTCAACTCTGGAAAAATCTTTATTAGTTGGCGTCCCACCATATATTAGTTTTCGTTGGGTTAAGGGAACCATCTTTTGCCGTTCTAATAGATTGGATAGTAAATCCCCCTGCCCACCTACATCTTCTTTGGCATCGTCCGGTTCTTCTATCTCAATATAAGGAATATTATCACTTTTAACATTGGAGATAGAGCCGAGTGTTCTTAGACGTAATTCACCGTTTGGGAAAGTGTAATCAAAAATGCTTTTGCGATTGTTAGATATACCAGCATCGACAATATCCCGTAAGACTGTTACATTACTAAGAAAAGCTTTCCATTTACCTCTTCCGAATGTTCTGGCAGCGGCAGTAGTAGGGAAGCCTAAAAGCATAGTTCTTGGAGCTGCATGAATAGTTTTGCCCCGATAAGTATTGATAATCTCCGTCCACCCAATCCGAGCTGGTTTCATAGCAGTTATTGTCGGAATATATACATTATCCAGACATTCATATACATATTCCATTACGCCATTTAGAAGCGGGTCAAAAGTACCTACGTTTATTGTGGATTCATTAGAAGTAAGTGTCCTGAATTTTCTACCCCACTCTACCGTGCTTATACGCAAGGGTGGGCGGAATAAATACAATAATAGACCCATAAACTTACGTTCGGATATATTTCCATATTCTCTTTCAACCATTAGGAATCTCCGAATTTAATATATTATCTAAATCTAGGGGTGTATCCAACATATGCTGAACATAGCCAATTTTATCAGCATCCGCTTGTTCTATTAGTTTTTCACCTATGTTAAATAAGCTAGTAAAGCATTTATCAATTACTCCTTGTACTTCGGGATTCTCATCTGCCGCACTTCTAAGTATATTTCCAATTGTACCCATCATAGGAGCTATTAGTTCGTATAATTTTATCTTATCTAATAAATCACCCCTGGTAGCTAGATTTTTAAGATGAATCTCTTGTACTTTAGCTCTATCTAAACGAATACGTTGTATTTTCTCTACTTCTATTAGTTTAGATAGATTGTTTTCTTTAGCTTCACCTTCGGCTAGTAATCCCTGTTTAGCTGCATGAAGTTTAGCTTGTACTGCCGCAGCATCATTCCTACCTCGATAATGGTCGAATACTGCTCGTAAGCACTCCCCGTAAGAAGATTTAGGTGGAACAACTCCTTTCTGCTTTAATTCCTGCCATATCTTAGGATTTATATTTAATAGTTGCAGAATCTTAGACTCCACAGCAGGTAGAGTACAAGCTACAACAAAAGGATTCTTAAAGTCATTAGCAGATAAATTAGGCAAAGTCGATTCGCCGGGTTCTGCAAGTCCCAATTCATCTGGAATAGTATCGTCAGCCATGTGTATTCCTTGCTAAATTAGTCTATTAGTAGTATCATATATTTTACACTGCGATAAGAAAAAAGTAAAGAGAAATAATGGAATTGAACCCTACCTCTTACGATCTTATAACCTATTTATGGGTTATAGGTTTATCTATCTGGAGCGGAATAATCGGCCTATCTCTTAAATTACGCCAACAGAAAGATAGTAGGTATAAGATATTTGATACAATAACCGATCTGTCAGCTTCTATCTTAGTAGGGATATTAACGTTCTATACTTGTGAAAGTTTAACCATACCTAAATTGCAGACAATGGTTCTGATAATACTAGCCTCACATACAGGCCCGAAGACATTATTCTTATATAGACAATGCTTTGAAAGAAATTTAAACTTTCTCTTCCGTAAATTCCTAGGTTTACGAGCAGAAGATTGCATAGAGCCTATTGATGAAGAAATCCCCCCACAATCAGAAGGTGAAGACGATGCTACCATTAAGTAAGCAAACATTACAAAAATGTTTCCCAAATACGAAATCTACAACCATTGATAAATATCTTGATGGTATTAACCAGACTTTAACTAAGTATTCCATAAACACTCCTCTACGAATAGCCGCTTTTCTTGCTCAGGTAGCTGTAGAAAGTGGAAGTTTGTTCTATGTTGAAGAAATAGCCAGCGGCTCCGCTTATGAAAATAGAAAAGATTTAGGTAATTTGGAACCAGAAGCTTTAGAAGCAGCTCATAAGCATGGAGCAACTACTGGAAAATTCTACAAGGGGCACGGATTTATTCAAATTACTGGTTATTTCAACCATAAGTCTTGCGGAGAAGCTTTGGGTATTGATTTAGTTAATAATCCAAAGCTACTCTGCCAATCTCCTTATTCGGCTTTATCCGCTGGTTGGTATTGGAGTTCAAGAAAATTAAATGCTCTTGCAGATGTTAAAGAGTTTAGGAAGATCACCAAAATTATCAATGGTGGTTATAATGGATTAAGCGAAAGGGAATTATTTTATTATCGTAATTTAGCCCTATTAGGATAAAGTTATGCCAAGTATAGACTTATACAAAAAATTACACACAGACGTAGAAGGTGCGTATATTAAAGCCAGAGGTGATACAGAGGGAAATCTATGCACAGTACCCCCAGCAGACGGAACACCTAAGTTTAATTTCCTAACGCTTAACGGAGATGGTGTCACAACTAATCTTAATGGTAATTATTCAGCAGCAGCTACAAAAGCTTGGTTTGAAGCTCCAGCTAAATTAGACGTATATTCTTTTTTAGTAACAATATCCGATAATGCCAATTTTGTGCAAACTGGCTGGGGTGGAGGAGCTACTTTAACTAATGGTATATCTTTTAGCATATACAATAAAGAATATAACGTAGAATTCACAATTATAAGCCAATTTGTATTTAAAGAAAACTGTGACTGGTATTATTTATCCCCAGAATCCCACCTTACAAACTTTGCAGGATTATCCCAAACGATGTGTATGGAATTGGATATACGGAAACGTTTTGGAAAACCTTTTAATTTTGCAAAAGGGGACAGATTTATTGTTAATCTACATGATGATTTTACACATTTAGTAGCTCAAAGTGTCTCCGTCGGAAGTCATCTATTCTTAGAACCCTACGAATTATTTCTTCCCCATTAAATACCCACTAGATTTAGGCAAATAGTGTTGCAGTAAAGTATACATAGCATATGCTATTTGCCTAATTTCAAACTGTGCCCTATCATTTTTAAAGGCTCCATCTACAAATCTAACCAGATTATATAGATCAATTTTAACTATAAAAACTGAGTAATGGTTTGCTTGCAGGAAAAATCGGCAATATTCAGGACTAATCCCACATCTTAAAAAGAATCTATAGCAAATCCTGCCCAATCGATTACTTAAAATAAGAGCTAATTTAAACAAAAATATACTGCTTTTTTGTTTTAGCGTTAGATTATTCCAGTCAATAAATCCTTTATGATGTTTAATTGATTTATCTGTTAAATTTATGCTGCATTTAGGTGGTATATATTGTTTATCCGGCAATTTAACATATTTACCAGAAATTCGATTAAGCAAAATCTCTTTTTGTCGTAATAATTGCTCACCAACAGCCATAGGCATACAAACTTCCCACCA
>Ga0153916_10001857_pt1 | contig 15356 bp, 15 predicted proteins | sample Opewatmetagenome_FD_109642 | JGI IMG/M metagenome (GOLD analysis project Ga0153916, IMG submission 109642) | Freshwater wetland microbial communities from Ohio, USA - Open water 3 Core 3 Depth 4 metaG | ecosystem: Environmental > Aquatic > Freshwater > Wetlands | place: USA: Ohio, Lake Erie...
GAGGGCGATGTAGTTTTTTAGTTAGATAGTTCGATAGTTAGATGGTTAGATAGTTAGATAGTTCGATAGTTAGATAGTTAGATGGTTAGATAGTTGGATGGTTAGATGGTTAGATAGTTCGATAGTTAGATGGTTAGATGGTTAGATAGTTGGATAGTTAGATAGTTGGATAGTTGGCTTATCGGTTGTCAAGCAGTCAGATGGTCGGGTAGTCGTTTCGTGGTCCAACCAGTAGAGTCCGGTCGCACGGTGCGATCGATCAAAAGGATTTATTCTACAAGGGAAGAGGCAATCCAGTTTGAACGGGTAAGACGGTAAAACAGGTAGTTTCATATACATCTTTTCCAGGAGGTAGAGAATGGAGAAGCGCTATCGAGCTTTACGAACGATCGGTACAATTTACAAGGTGCTGGGTGTGATCGTTGGGATCATCACGATCTTGCTCGCCCTGGGTATCTGCGCCACCAGCATTTTTGGAGGAGCTGCCATCAACAACTTTTCCCGCCAGTATGGTGGTTATTCGGGAGCTTATGGTTTATTCGGCGGTCTGCTTGGGGGTATTTTGGGGAGCCTGGTCACCATCATTTCAGGATTTGCGATGGCAATCACGCTGTATGCGACTGGCGAAGGCGTGTATCTGCTGCTGTCAATCGAAGAGAATACCCGCACGACAAATGCCTTGATCCAACAGCAAAATAATCACTCAACATAATATATTTTGACCCAAATGATCAATCCGATTGCATTGGGCATCATTGAAAAGAATGATCTTCAACTGCTAAGGGAAACCATTCTATGCGTCCATTAACCAGCCAGATTCCAAGGGAGTTTGCCCAACGCCTGGGGAGGGAGACACTCTCTATAGGCGAAAAGGGGATTTATAAAACTCCCTCTGGACATACGATTGATCTACGGGAAGAGATTGCACGGTCTGTGCGAGGTACGCGGTCGTATTCTCCGGATTTGCTTTTGAAGGACGCGCTCAATGGTGAGCACACCACAATCATAGAGATCACAAATGAGACAACTCTTTCTGCTGCCACACGCTTGCTGCAACGAAGATTGAATACAGTGGTTCTCAACTTCGCCTCAGCGACCAGTCCTGGCGGTGGATTCCTTGTCGGAGCTCGTGCCCAGGAGGAGTACCTGGCGCGCTCATCATGCCTGTACCAGTGCATTTGCGACAATCCAATGTATGCTTTTCATCGTTCCCATTACGATCCTTTTTATTCCGACACCATACTTTATTCGCCGGAGGTCCCTGTGATACGCGACGACGATGGTGCCTTGCTTGAGGAGCCTTATACAGTGAGCATCATCACTTCTCCAGCTGTTAATGCAAGCAAAGTCCCACCAGAACGTCGGAAAGATATTTCACCTGTGATGTGGAGGCGGATACTCAAAGTTCTAGGTGTGGGTGCAGCACATGATCATGATGGCATTGTGCTGGGAGCGTGGGGCTGCGGTGCGTTTGGAAACGATGGATCTGTAATTTCAGGTTTGTTTTGCAAAGCTCTCAAGTCTAATTTCCGAGGTGTTTTCCGGCATGTAGTCTTTGCTATTGTGGATTGGTCACCTGAAAGGAAGTTCATTCAACCTTTCGAAGATGCATTTGGTTGAGGAGTCCATTACTTCCTGCATGTGGTCCTCGATGAGTTGCCAATAGAATTTACCGGACTGACCAATCTCGTACAGATGGACGGTTCAATCACCTCCTGCGAGGATTGACAGCAACTTTATGTTAGAATCAAACCAGAATATCATTGCCTCGAGGCTGCTCGTTCTGCCTTTACCACGAAAAATGATCCCCAAAGAAATTTTTACGATCCCTGAGCCTTATTTAATCAAAAGAGAGAAAGAAAAAAACGCGATGAGCCCGAAAAAACAACCTACAATACAAGATGAACTGGAGCAGCGCCAAAAGGACCGCAAGCAGCTGGAGCAGAAGCAGGAACAGGAACGCAAACAACGCCAAAAGGAGCGGCAGGAGCTGGAGCAGAAGCAGGAACAGGAACGCAAACAGCGCCAACAGAACCAGCAGCAACTCGAGCAGGAACAGCTAGATAAGCTGGATCAGCAGAAACAGAAGCCAAAGAAACCGTCATAAAGAGTAGCTGCTTATCAAAAAAAAAGCCTGCGCTCGGGCAGCCAACTCGAGCGCAAGCTTCGGGAAGAGGATGCCAGCGGCTAATAAAAGGGAGATAAAATTCAGCCGGAGGCATCCTCGACTTATCCTCTTTATCAGTATAACGAAGTAAACCCCAAAAAAGAGTCAACGTAGAGGGGGTTTTCACGATAAAATAGGTTCATCTCGAGCCTGATCTGATTTTATTGATATCTTCGATGACCACCGACACACGCCGCTTGGTGAATAGTTCGTTTGGGGTGGGGCTAGCAGCCTTCCTGGCACGCACAGCTCCACCCTGGTTAGGCTTACGCATCGCTCACTTTGCGGCTGACCGGATCGCAGGGAGGAAAGATTGGCCGATGGTGAAGGCTGTGCGAGCCAACCAATGGGTTGTGAGCGGAGGAAGCCTGCGCGGGAAGGAACTCGATTGCCAGGTGCAAAGGACTTTACGAAATACGGCGTGCTCGATTTATGACCTGCACCACGATATCAAAAAAGGCGAGCTGGTGCGGCGCCTGGCAGAGCAGGAAGATTTTTTGGTTGAATTAATCAAGCGTCCCCGGTTTACCGAGCGTGGCCTGGTGGTGGTGGGTCCGCACCTGAGCAATTTCGACTTTATCCTCCAGGCGGGGATAATGCTGGGAGGGCAGGGGCTGGTGCTGACGATTCCGGAGCTGACCGGAGGCTACCAGCAGCAGTTCGATATGCGCAAACAGACGGGAATGGAGCTGCTGCCAGCCTCGATGGCTGCGATGCGCAGGTGCATTGCCTACCTGAAGCAGGGCGGGATGGTCTTGACGGGTATGGATCGCCCAATGGAAAACCCTAACTACCACCCGCGCTTCTTCGGCAGACCGTCAGCGCTGCCGGTACTGCATGTCTATCTAGCGCTCAAGGCGCACGTGCCACTGGTGGTGGCGGCTGTGATGCGCGAAGAAGATGGTTCTTACCAGATCCTGTCGAGCGAGCCGATGGAGATGGTGGAAGACTCGGATCGAGAGGGGGAGATTGTTCTGAACGCAGAACGCGTGTGCAGGGCAGCAGAAGACTTTATCCGCCTGGCGCCTGAGCAGTGGTCGATGAGTTTTCCGGTGTGGCCCGAGGCTTTACAAGAAGTAGAGGGTTAATTAATTCAAACATTGAGGAGTGGAAATCTTTGAGCGAAATCAATAAACACCAGCGTGTGAATGACATTCTGTTGGGATCTCTGGAAAGACCAGCACTGCAATGGCTAGCCGCCCGCATGCCCAGATGGATGAACCCTGATATTTTGACCGGCATAGGTGTGTTAGGCGTACTGGTAACCTTTGCAGGGTACGTGCTAAGCGGGCAGGGACGAGGTTGGTTGTGGCTGGCTTCGCTGGGTTATGTGATCAACTGGTTTGGGGACAGCCTGGATGGGACGCTGGCACGCTACCGGCATATCGAGCGCCCGCGTTATGGGTTTTACATCGATCACATGGCGGATGTGGTCTGCCAGGTGATCGTTTTTGTGGGATTGGGGCTGTCACCGTATGTCAGTTTCAATGTAGCGATCGTCTCGTTGGTGGGGTATCTGATGCTCTCGGTGCTGGTGTATGTGCTCACATATGTGATGGGAGAGTACCGGTTGTCTTATGGAAGCCTGGGACCAACCGAGGTGCGCGGAATCGCCATCCTGATGAACACGACGATGTTTTTCTTTGGAGCGCGGACAATACTGTTTGACCTGCCTTTGGTGAAGCCGTTCAGTGTGGGGATATATGATCTGCTGGTGGGCACGATTGGGTTCTTGCTATTCGGTTTCTTCTTAAATTCCGCCTGGATCAAAGGGAGGGAGCTGGCGAAGCTGGGGGAGTGAGAGTTTGAACCACCGGGACACCAAGTTCACTAAGTTTTTTTGTGCACCTGGTGTCTTGGTGGTTAATGTTCTTTTACCTGGCGAGGGAATTTTACGATTTCTATGCCCGTTAACAATCCGAAGAGGATGCCTCCGAGGGCGCCGAGGAGGAAGATGAGCCAGAAATAGACGGATACTTCGGCGACCCAGACAGGTGCGCAGACGAGGGCAAAAGAGAATAAAGCCGCCAGGGTGCTGAAGAGGAGCCAGTGCCAGGTATTTCCAACGCTTTCTTTCAATGAGCGGGATTGGGGAAGGCAGGCGGTCAGGCCGTAAACAGCAGCGCTGAAGAGAGATGCCAGCAGAAGAGAATTCACCTGGAGATGAGCATTGAATGCCCAGGCGAAAGCCAGGAAAGCCAGAGCCATGCCGAGGGCACCAAGCGCGGTCCAGCGCAGGGAGTGGAACTGTGGGAGTGTTTTGCGTATAGCCGTGGATTGGAGCCAGGCGGTCACACCGCCCAGAATGCCTCCAGTGACCAGGGGACCGAGCAGATAGAGACCCTGGTTGTAATACGGCTGCAGCCTGGAGCTGAGTGGGCTGCGTACGCCGAACACACTCGGCTCGGCGGATACCAGCAATCCCACCAGCAATCCGGCGAGGGCGAAACCGATGGGGCTGAACAGGAATACCAGCAGGTGCATGGAAACCCAATTGAGATAAGAGCGGGTGGAGGGCATGGATTGATTATATACCGAAAGATCTCTACCGTTCTAGAGTAAACCCAACAAAGATTCTAAAAAACCGGTTTCTCAAAAAGGGTTTACTTTAAAGCAATTGCACCTGGAGCATACGAAAAAACAGGGTTATAACCTAACTTTGGATATTATCGTACTTAAAAAACTTTGTTGCAATTGCTTAGGCAAACCGCTGAAAGTTTCTTTACGAAGATTGTATGTAAAACAGCGGTTTGCTAAAGGATTTCGCCGATTTTACAAACCATCTCATTAAATAACTTTCGGCGAAACACCTAACCCGTTGACTCAATCCCGTAATCTATATAGAATTCCATGTAGAAGGATATCCCCATGGACGCAAATTTCAATGGACAATCTTTAGGACCCTATCGTATTCTCGAGCAGATTGGCAAAGGGGGTATGGCAACGGTCTATAAAGCTTACGAGCCCTCCCTTGACCGTTATGTCGCGATTAAAGTCCTGCCCGAGTATTTCGCCCATTACCCAGAATTTGTATCTCGCTTCGAACGCGAGGCTAAAGCGATTGCCAAACTCGACCATCCCAACATCGTGCCGATTTTCGGTTACGGGCAGGATCGGGGGTTGATGTACCTGGTGATGCGCTATGTGCCAGCCGGGACACTGCGGGAAATGATGGGGCGAGCCATGGATCTGCGGGTGGTGGGAGACATCTTGCGCCAGGTGGGAGGCGCATTACACTACGCTCACCAGCAGGGGGTGGTCCACCGCGACATAAAGCCTTCGAATGTGCTGATGGCTGACCGTAAATGGGCTTTGCTGACCGATTTTGGGTTGGCGAAGATGGTGGAAAGCTCCTCACAGCTCACCAAAAGCGGGGTAGGCGTGGGCACGCCGGCTTACATGTCTCCGGAGCAAGGCCAGGGCATGAATGTTGACCTGCGTACGGATATCTATTCCCTGGGCGTCATGCTGTATGAGATGACGACCGGTCGCATTCCCTATGATGCCGAAACGCCCATGGCAATCGTGCTCAAGCATATCTCAGCGCCGCTGCCGCTGCCAAGCGCGGTCAATCCCAATTTACCTGAAAATGTGCAACGTGTGATCCTCAAGGCGATGGCTAAGGAGCCTGATGACCGTTTCCAGACCGTGGAAGAGATGGTGAAAGCCTTCGATAAAGCACTGGATGAGATACCTTCTTCAGAACAGCCAACGTCCTTTGCTGAACTGGTAAAGCCTGCAGATAAGGTTCCCCAATCCAGAATCCAGGAAACGCTACCGCAGCCTCCGAACCTGGAACTGCCAATACCCTTGTCTGAGCATGAAAAACAGACACAGGTAGCAGCAGGCCAACCTGAGGTGAGGACAATCCCGGAGCAGCGGTTCCCTCCTGCTAAAACCAAGATCAAGCGGTCCATTCCGGTCTGGGTCTACTTGTTGGTGGGGTTCGTATTGGTGGCTGTAGTAATCGGTGGATTGGGTTTCAGGAGAATCAGGATTGCCTTAAGAGCAAGCAGGCAGGCGGCGACACAAAAGGCGGTTGCGGCTACCAGGATTACCAGAACGCCAGTCGTCGTAAACCAACCGACAGTAAAACCAGTTCTGCTGACCAGCACGCCAATGCCTGTAGAACAGGCCCAATTGCCCTTCAAGCCCTGCTTGCTGACGGACGAGGGCGGGGTGGAAGACCGCTCCTTCAACCAGGCGAGCTGGATAGGCCTCCAGGCAGCCGACAAGCTGGTTGGCAGTCAAGGCATGTTCCTGGTGTCAAAATCACCAGAAGATTATGCCCCAAACCTGCTTAGCCTTCTTGATCAGGGTTGCGATCTGGTCATCTCTTCAGGGTTTCTCCTGGGAGATGCTACCTGGAAGATAGCGGTGGAAAGACCCGAAAGAAAGTTTGCCATCATAGATTTTACCTACCCTCAAATCCTGCCGAACCTGCGCACAAGCGAGTTTGCTACAGATCAGGCAGCCTTTCTGGCGGGTTACCTGGCGGCTGGTATGACCCAGACGGGTAAGGTTGGCACGTATGGGGGCGTGCAAATCGATCCGGTGGTCGCTTTTATGGAGGGCTTCACGCAGGGAGTTTTTTGGTACAACCAGGTACATGCTACCCAGGTTGTCGTGTTGGGGTGGGACCCGCTGAACAAAACCGGCCTCTTTAGCGGGAACTTCGTCAACCAGGAAGATGGGCGAAAATTGAGTGAGGAGCTGTTCCGTCAGGGGGTGGATATCATCTTGCCTGTGGCAGGTCCCCAAGGAATTGGCACCCTGGAGCTGATGCATGAACGAGGTAGTGGGTTGTTGATCGGGGTGGACACCGATTGGTCCTTGTTCTTCCCTGATAGACAGGATGTTGTCCTGGCGAGTGTGGCTAAGAATATCTCCAGTTTCGTGACCGAATCCGTGAGGATGGCTAAAGAGGGGCGCTTCGAAGGTGGTAATTATCGGGGGGATCTGGCGAACAACGGAGTTGGGCTGGTGATCGGCGAGGGGTGGCGCACAAAAGTGCCCGATTCGCTGAAGATAGAGCTGGAAAAGCTCGGGAGGGATATCATCGATGGCAGAGTCAAGACCCGTCCTTGAAATTGATTTCGAATCTTAACCCGCATATGGAGATTACTCAACTTAGGGTGTTCTTAAAGTTGTTCAATTAAAAGGAGGGTCATTGCGAGAGCCGATGATTTTCCGGCTCGAAGCAATCTCACGGCTCTTTAGGGTATTGCTTCGGGCAATGACGATGAGTACATCGTAACGCCCTCGCAATGACGCGTTCGATGGACTTTAAGAAAGCCCAAAACTCAACTTGCAGGTACTTGATTTTTGTTAAAAACTTCTATATACTGAATTAGGAAATTATTGTTCCCAAGCCGTTTTGTAGGAGAAGGTGGGGTAGGATAACCTTACAGACGATTGGTTTATCTACCAATTTCATATTTTGCGAATGGTGGGGAGAGTATGTACCCAGTTTTGATCGAAATCAATGGGACCCCAATTTATGCTCATGGATTCTTCCTGAACCTGGCTTTGCTGGTCTGCTTGCTGATGGTGGTGGGTGAGTCGCGCCGCCGCCACTGGCCAAAGCAAGAAGTGGTCCCCATCACCCTGGCAGCCTTCGTAGGGGGGATGATCGGGGCGCGCTTCTCGATCCTGTTCTTCCACGGCTGGGAAGCCGCGCCCTTTACCCTGAACTTTTACTCTTATTTTGATCCACAGATTGGTCCAGGCTCCATCATTGGAGGATTGATCGGAGCATACCTGGCAGGCTTCATCACCAGCCGGCTGATTGGCAAGGCTGACTGTGCCTGCGATGCCTTTGCCCCGGCGATGGCGCTCGCCTTGATCATCGGGAAGATTGGCTGCTTCATGTCCGGTGAAGATGGGTTGGGCAAGCCTACCGACCTGCCTTGGGGGGTATCTTTGCCGAACCTCGACTTCCGGGTGCATCCAACGCCGCTGTATGAAGCGGGTTTTAGTTTGGTTTGGCTGCTGATCTTGCTGCGTCTGCGCAACCACCCGTGGATGCAAAACGGCAACCTGCTCAAGTTTGGGGTGGGAGGCTACGCCATCTTCCGTTTCTTTATTGAATTTTTGCGCAACAACCGCATCCTGCTGTGGGGCTTGACCGGGCAGCAGTGGCTCTGCCTGGTAATTATCCTGGCAATTGTCGTTTACTACGCTGTTCATTTCGCTCGTTCGAGGCGGATGGCGTCGGTTTAAAAATCCGTCAAAGGGCTAATTGGAGGGAAGAATGGACGAGCCAACCCAAGATCAACCCCTCTCTGAAGATCAACCAGCACAGGAGACATCTCCCGTAATTGACGAAGGCTTGCAAATCGAAAGCGGACCGGCCGCCAAAGATGAGCCACCAGCCAAACTACCGGAGGGTAAGTCTCAGCGCATCTTGAAATTTGTAGTGGGTTTCTTCGGTTGGTTCCTGGTGACCTTCCTCGTGTTTGGGGGAAAGATGGAATCTAATGGTATGGAGATAAGCCTAGGGGTGGTGTTTTTCGCAAATATCGTGATTTTGACTTTTTTGTTGAAAAAGCGGTCTTTTATTGGTTGGGGGATGTTATCGGCAATTGCGGTTAATCTTATCGCCTCTATTATCCTTGGCCTGTTTATGAATGCTTTGTGTTTCATTCCATTCTACAAACATTGATATATATCAGGTTCAATTGGGGAGGGTTCCAATGAAGCTGCAAAGAAAAATATATACTACTCGCCGTGAAAAAGTCACCGATTTTATCATTGGGGCGGTGATCTTTTTTCTCCTGAATGGCTTGACGATCGGGTTGAACGCATTCAGCGGATGGGCAGCCTCCACTCATGGTTTCTGGGATAAACAGCCGTTTGAGACCCTTTTGGACTTGCTGGATATCGCCCTCATCTGTTTGCCTTGGGTCTTGAATATCCTGATGATTGTGCTGTTTGCGCTTACCCGTTCCTGGATGGCGCTGGGCATGGTGGGAGTCGTCGGTTTCTTCTTTGTTCTGGGAATGATCGCCCTGGTTATATCGATGGTGGTGTGTTTTGCCGGCGGAGGCTTCAGCTAAGGATGCCTATGACCTCACATAAGTCCCCTTCATCGTCTGCTTCACTCATCCAGCCTGGGGAGAGCCTCTGGGAAACAACTCGCAGCCTTTGTCCGGTTTGCCGGCAGGTATTGGATGCTCAGGTAATCCTGCGCAATAACCAGGTCATCCAGCGTAAATGCTGCCCGGAGCACGGTCTCTTTGAAGCCCTGGTTTTCAATGATGCCGAACTCTACCAGCGCCTCACACCTTACAATAAGCCGGGGATCATCCCGCAGGAATTTGCCACCCAGGTGAAGCAGGGCTGCCCGTATGACTGCGGGTTGTGCCCGGATCATAAGCAGCACACCTGCCTGGCAGTGATCGAGGTGACCAACGCCTGCAACCTGGACTGCCCGCTGTGTTTCGCCGATGCCGGCACGCACCTGGCACACAGCGGCTACTGGTTGACCACGGCGCAGGTCAACTTCATGCTCGACCGCTTGATCGCTTACGAGGGCAAACCGGAATTAGTGCAATTCTCTGGCGGTGAGCCGACCTTGCACCCGCACCTGCTCGATTTTATTTCCCTGGCGCGCCAGAAGGGCATCCAGTATGTGATGGTGAACACGAACGGGCTGCGCATCGCCCATGACGAGGGCTTCGTAGAAGAGCTGGCGAAGGCTAAGCCGCATATTTATCTGCAGTTCGACGGTTTTGAGGAGCGTACCTATCAGATCTTGCGCGGGAGACCCGATCTGCTGGAGGTGAAGCTACGCGCCCTGGACCGGCTTCTGGAGGCTGGGCTGCGTGTGGTGCTGGTGGGGGTCATCGAGCGGGGTGTCAACGAGCACGAGGTGGGGAAGATCGTGGAGTTTGGATTGAAGCACCCTGCAGTATTCGGCGTCACTTTCCACTGCGCTTTTCACGCCCAGCGCTATCCAGCGTTCGCTCCCTTGCAGCGCATGACCATCCCGGATGTGCTGCGCGGCATTCAGGATCAGACCAGGCAGCTTCTCCGAACCAGCGACTTTGTGCCCGTGCCGTGTTGCATGCCGGAATGTTCTTTTGTGACCTACGCCTTGCTGGACGGCGATGCGGTCGTCCCCTTGCCGCGCGTGGTGGACCTGGATCCCTATATGGATCATATCAAGGGCCGCACGCTGCCTGCCCTGGATGATGAAGTAGCCTTGGCTTTGAGCCGCCTATTCAGCTCCAGCGCGGTGCCAGGCAGCGAAAAGCTGACTTCCGATGTTCAAAAGCTGGCGGGAGGGGTTTCGATTTCGGGCGATGGTCATCACACCCGCACAGAGCAGCGCTGCCCTGCCTGCCAGGACGGGGTTACGCTGGGTGGTCATTCGCTGGACGATTGGTCCCGCCATGTCTTTATGGTGAACATCCGCGATTTTGCGGATGCCTGGACTTTTAACCTGAATACGATCAAGAAGTGCTGCATCGGCTTCCTGCTGCCTGACGGGCGGTTGATCCCGTTTTGCGTCCATAATACGGTGGGTTACCGCGACCAAATAACCAGAGAGCTTACCGGACAGACAATTCGTCTGCTTGACTGTTGATTTGCATGCATGAGCATTTCCAATCTGATGGGAGTTGCGATGAAAAGAACACAATCTGAGACCCTGATCAGCAAAATAGAGGAACGCGAGCTTGCCGTTACCCAAGACCCTAATTTCCTCACGAGCCCAGACATGCGCCATTTTGCTTCGATCCGTAAAGCTCGTACAGGGCAGTTTATCGTCCTCGATACCACGCCATACAAAACCTATGATCAGATCACCAGTTTTGCTTTTACCCCGGATAGCCAGCGGCTCATCTACAGTGCCCTTTCCGCAGGTAAGGTTTTCTTGTGTGTGAATGCAAGTGAAATTGACTCTTACGACTTGATCGGTGTTGGTACTTTTTCGATCAGCCCGGATAGCCAGCACTTTGCAGTCGCTGCATCAAAAGATAACGTATGGTTCGCGGTCATTGATGGGCAACGAAGAGAATCCTACCAGGGCATCCTGGAGAATTCGCCTGTCTTTAGCCCAGATAGCCAAAGGACCGCTTATGGAGCATTTGATGGAAAACAAATCTATGTCCACGTTGACAATGATGTTCAAGGTCCATTCAACGCTGTAGGGAACCTGGTCTTCAGCCATGACAGCAAGCATATTGCCTACAAGGCGTCATCGGGTGACAAAGAAGCCATCGTGGTCGACGGCAGGCGGGAAAGAGAATTCGATAGTGTGGATACTCCTCATTTCAGCCCGGACGACTCCTTGCTCATTTACGCAGCCCGGTCCAGCAGCAAATGGATGACGGTCATCAATGGCTATCCTGGGAGCCCATACGATGAGATTTTTATCGGTGATTGGTCGATCAGCCCCAAAGGCAACCGCATAGCCCATAGGGGGAAAAAGGGCAAGGATTGGTACATGGTCGTCGATGGGATTGAGCAGGGACCTTATGAAGGGATTGCGGAGAATTCGATCCTGTTCAGCCCGGACGGCAAAAGATTTGCTTTCCTGGCAGGGATCTCCAGGAAAAAGTTTGGCGTCACCCTCGGCCGCGATAATTTTGCTGTTATTGATGGACTTTCAGGACCGATCTATGAAAAAATTTCAGCGATCGTCTTCAGCCCAGACAGCTCCCGATATTCCTATCTGGCGATAAAAAAGGGGAAGGTTTTCATCGTTTTAAATGGCGTAGAAATTGGACCTTTCGATGATGTATGGGACTTATATCCCTTCAGTCCAGATAGCAAACGCACCGCGTACGCAGTTCGAGTCGGTAAGCAATTCTTTGTGATCGCTGATCAAGACAAATATGGGCCCTACGATTGGGCAGGAGTGGTTGAGTTTTCCCCGGATAGCAGGCTGCTTACTTTTGGGGCGCGTTTTGAGAACCAGGATAGGATCATGGTGAATGGTCAACCAGGGAAGGGTTATGATGCATTGTATAGGTTGAAATTCGATTCTCCAGACAAGTTTCACTTCGCTGCCAGGCAAGGCTCAGAAATCCTTGTTGTGGATGAGACCATAGAATTAGGGTGAGGTTTTATTAATGCCCATGAGATTCGTCATTTGGCGGTTCGGAAGTGTTGGTGGATGTTGCCAAAGGAAGACTTATGATCTCAGAAAAAGCGGGTAAATGGCTTAAGTTCCTTTGTGGGCTTTTGGGCTGGTTCATAGTCAATACGTTGTTATATGCAATGTTGAACAAGTCCTACGGCAGTCGATTCGATCTACTATCTGATTTCCAAGGGCTTTTTTGGATCCTGGTTTTAGCTGGCAATCTCATTGCCCTGATCGTATTGGCAATCCTCAAAAAGACAAGATGGATTGCCCTTGGCATCATCAGCGCAATGGCAGTAAATTTCGCCATCAATATGGTTCTGTTGCAGTTCAAGGGTGCATATTGTTTCGTTCCTTTCACGTATGCGCCGCCTGCAAAAAATCAATTTCCAATCGGATCTCTCAATGGCAACAAAGGAAAAGTAAGCCAGGACAACTGCGTAGCATACGGTTGGGCGGTTGACCCGGATAACAGGAACGCCGATGTGATCGTGGAGATGACCTCCGATAACAGGAAAATTGCCACAACAACCGCCAACATCTATCGTCCGGAGCTTAAGATTTTAGGACGCTGCCCTGACGGAACCTGCGGCTTCGAAGTAGATCTATGGCCTTTGATCACTCACAATGTGGAGCACGAAATCAGGATCTTAGTACAGGACGCCCAAACCGGAATATGGACATACTTAAGGGACTCTCCGATAAAGATCGATTGCCAAGAATAGATAATTCTGCTTCTGGGAAGGATTGGCTGACAGCAGGTGTGTCGGATTCATTATTAGACAACATGGTTTCTGGTTCATATTGTGAAGGAAGGGCTTATGACCATTGAAGAAAGCTTAGACAGTGGAAAAGAGCGAAAAGGGCTTAAGTTCCTGGGAGGTTTCCTGGGCTGGTTCATTATCAATACTTTAATTTTTACACTGATGCACCTTCCAGAAATCAATTCGAGCAGACCATATTACGGTAGGAACCCCTATTCGATGGATTGGGGAATCCTTTGGCTGCTGGTTTTACTTGCCAACATTATCGTCCTGACCGTGTTGATCACGCTCAAATCGACTAGGATGATTGCTTTTGGGGTCGTCAGCGCCCTGGCGGTCAATTTTGCCATCTCGATGCTGTTCTTAACCACGACGGATGCTTACTGTTTCGTTCCGGTCACGTATCCGGTGTATGGCAAGCCGGCCACTCAAGTTCCGGGTATCCGGGTGCAGCCGACGAATGCACCTGCCAACCAAGATCCGATCGGATTCCACGATGGCAACGCGGGGACCGTTGGTTCAAGTCAATGCACGGCATTTGGCTGGGCAACCGATCCAGATAACCGGAAATCCGATTTGTTTGTACGCGTCCTCTCCGACGGAGAAGAAGTCTCTAAGGTCATCGCCGGCACATATCGTCCGGATTTGAATGTCGCTGGTGGGTGCCCCGGAGGGACTTGCGCCTTTGAATTCCGTCTGGAAAATCTGATTTCTGCCAATGAGGAGCATATCATCAAAGTGCAAGCCCAGGATGCCCAGACCGGCGAATGGACCACTTTGAAAAACTCTTCTAAGATCTTAAAATGCCTCAAGTAGATGATACCATGGCGTGGGCAACCTGCAATGCAGGTTTTATAAAAAGATCCCTCACCCCTGTCCATCTCCTGATGGGCGAGGGGTGAATCCAATAAGGGAAGATTCAGGGACGCGAATGGATTGATTGGCATGATCAAGCTTGACAGGCTGAAGAACCTGACCAGTCTTGCGATTGGGATCGCTGTGCTGTTGGGAGTGATCCCATTGGTTATTTACTGGATCATCTTGGGGAATGTGCCTACCGTTCATCCGGCAGCAGCATTGGAGGCGCTTACCCATGAACCGGACGGCACTGCTCTAGTGGATGTGCGCTCACAGGAGGCCTACCAGGAAAAACATGTCAACGGATCGTATTCGCTGCCACTGGCACAAATTTTGGAGATAAGAGCGGTGGGAGCGCTTCCCCCAGCCCTGCAGGGTAAGACGCTTTTCGTGGTGTGCAATGGGGGCGTGTTGAGCGCACGGGCAGCCCGATATTTGACCGGGCTGGGGATTTCTGCTTTCAGCGTGCGCGGAGGGATACAGGATTGGGGGCGAGCCTGGCCGCAGTTCAAAGACACACCTTACAGCCGCTACGAGCTGGCGGGTGGAGTGCCCCAGATACCTTACCGGTCCATGGAGAATTCTGAACAGGCGGCAGCCGCTATGGCGATATTGTGGATCAAACCCACCTACATGCTGCTCAGCGCAGCGCTCTCTTTTATTCTGCTGAGCCGCAAAGCCACAGACCTGCGCATCCTGGGAGGTGCTCTGCTGGTCTTCTTGGTTGGGGAGGTGTTCTGCGCGCTGAATTATCTGTTTTTCCAGGACAATTCCTATTTCTCAGAGTACATGCACAGTTATAGCATGGCGATAGCCTTCGGGCTTTTCGCTTACGCGCTGCTGGAAGGCTTGGACGAGCGCCTGCTGCATTTCAGTCAGGCGGACAAGCAATGTGCGCTGCTGCCGGTCTGCGGACCCTGTGTCAAATACAAGCCGGTGCGCTGCGGCATCCGGCGGATTGCCCAGCTCGTGGGCATTGCTCTGCTGATCCTGGCGTTCATCCCACTGCTTTCACCTTTCAGCGATGTGGCTTATAACACGAACATCTTCATGGTGGTCCATTATTACACGCGCCCGTTCGTCCACCAGTGGTTCGAAGAGATCTACAGCCCCGTGACCGCCATGCTCCTGGTAAGCCTGGCGCTGCTAGTGATGCAGCTCACCCCGCGCCTAAGCCTCCATCCACTGGCGCGCTACCTGCTTTGCCTGGGGGCGGGATTCCTGGGGTTTGGCTTTTTCCGGGTAGGATTGGGGATGCTTTACGCCGAAAACCTGGTGTGGGCTACCTTTTGGGAGGAGCTGACCGAGCTTATGTTTGTCGGCGCAGTCATTTATATTTTATGGGTTTTTCGGCACACCTTGCTGCCGGATTTTAAAATTCAACTTTAATGGAGATCCTGTCTGATCGATCAATTCGTTCCAAAAAGGAGGTTTTTAATTTTCTAAAATGAAAAAGTTACTATTGCAAGTCCTCACC
>Ga0153916_10001858_pt1 | contig 15355 bp, 10 predicted proteins | sample Opewatmetagenome_FD_109642 | JGI IMG/M metagenome (GOLD analysis project Ga0153916, IMG submission 109642) | Freshwater wetland microbial communities from Ohio, USA - Open water 3 Core 3 Depth 4 metaG | ecosystem: Environmental > Aquatic > Freshwater > Wetlands | place: USA: Ohio, Lake Erie...
CCGCCGTGGCCGCCGCCTGCTCGTCCAGCGGATCGAGCCGCACGGCGCCCGGCGGAACGTCGATCAGCGACACGTTGTTCGATGACGACACCAGCAGCCGATCCTTCACGGCGCGTTTCAGCTGCAGCGCGCGATCCGAGGACGCCGGGTACACGCGATCGTTCTTGACGACCGCATCCACCCAGTACAGATCGCCCGTTGCCGGCGTCACCGTGACGCGATCGATCTCGACCTTCGGGAACTGGCTCGCGCAGTACAGGACGAAGTGCGTCTGCCTCAGCGCCTCGGTTTCCATGTACGGCGCGGGGGGCGTCCGCCCGGTGTGCTTCTTCGAGGTGCCTCCAATCCACACCTCGCCGAGATCCGGGTGGTTGACCTTGTGCGGCACAATCCACCCTTCGCCGGTCAGTTCCGTGTCAATCCACGCCAGGTACTCCTGATCGTCCACGGTGCCGTCGTTGTTGCGGTCTGCGTCGGCGAGCGGCGGACGTCCCCACAACTCGATCAGATACGCGTACGCGCCGAGCATGTTGTACGACGCCGCCTGCGCCTGTCCCGACAATCCGCTGAAGGTGGGCGTGTAGTCCTTCAGGATGTGCGCGCCCTCGGTGACGATTGCCGTCTGGGTCTCCATGTCGTTCTGCAGGTCGGGCGCGGCCATGCGCGGGAAGAGCTGCGCGTACCGGTCGGTCTTGCGCATCTCGGCGAGTTGCGCCGCGACGCGCGCCTCCTGGGCCGTCCGCTGTTCGGGCGTCATGGCGGTCCGCGTATCGGGCGGCGCCGTGAACATGATCAGGCGCCCGGTGTTGTGGTAGTGGAAGCTCGCGAAGATGTTCGGGTGCTTGAGCTGGAACTCGAACACGTTGCGCGTTTCGTTCTCCGACATCGGGTACGGCCAGCCGCTCTGCAGATCCCAGCCGAACGGGAAGTTGCGGTTCGGGTCCGGCCCGCCGAGGTCGTCTTCGTTGATGCGGCCGTCGCCGTCGTTGTCGTAGCCTTCCATGCCGATGCGGCGGAAGCGCCGGCCCTCCTCGCGCGGATCGGTCACCGCCACGAACCGCCGCTTGTCGGGCGACAGCTTGAACGTGCCGTTCGGATCCTCGACCCACATCGTCGAGATCTCGCCGTCGCCGTCCACGTCCTCCGTCTGGTCGTCGTCGTACAACCCGTCGCCGTCGTTGTCTTCCATGCGATACGGTTCGCGCGGATTGTTCTCGGTGTTCGGCTCGGTCGCGTACGAATCGTTGGCGTCGACGTTGAGGCCGGGAAGGATGTAGAACGTGCGGTGATCGACCAGGTCCTTGACGTAGGGGTCGTAGTCGTAGCGGGTCAGCAGGTACCACGCGAGGTACAGCGAGCAGGTGATGCCGTTGATCTCGTTGCCGTGAATGGCGCCGTCCACCCACATCGCGGGCTTCGAGTCAGCCGGCCCCGTGGATTTCGCGGTGATCGTCAGCATCCACTGCTCGCGACCCATCCGGCTCTTGCCGATCGTGGAGATGTCGGCCAGCTGGTTGTACTGCTTCTGCAGCGCCTGCATGATCTTCGTCTTCTCGGCGTAGCTGTAGTACTGCTTCCAGCTGATCGGGAAATCCATCTCGCCGTGGCTCCCGCCAGGGCTCGTCTGGATGTTCTTCTGCGCGCGCACCGGGCCGATCCAGACACTTGCGGCGAGCAGCATCAGGACGAGCACCGGCAGCATGTAGCGAAATCTGTTCGTGTGCATCGATGTGCTCCTCGTGTCAGTGGATGACCAGGTCCTTCACCATCGTGCCGCCCCTCTGCGAGGTCAGCGCGAGCTTCAGCGGAGTGTCGCCTTCGACGGCCACCAGCCACGAGACGACGCGGCGGTTGCCGGTCTGAACGACGGGCGGCGTCTCGGGACGCTGCTGGCGCAACTGCGCGAGCGGCGTCGCGCCCGCGCCCATACCGCCTCGTCCTCCGCCGCCGCGGCCGCCGGCTTCCGCCGGTGCGGCCTCGCGCGGCGCGGGCGGCAGAGGAAGCGTGCCCTGCAGCACGCCGAGCCTCATCCAGCGCGAGCCTTCGAGGAACGTCACCTTGTCGCCGAGCAGCCAGATGACGTCTTCGCGATTGCCGCGCAGCTGCGGGCCGCGCGCAACCGCAGTGGGCAGCGCGCCGGTGTTCTCGACCGTCGCGGTCACCTGGATGACCTTGTACCGGCCGGGCGTGCCCGACTTCTTGACGACGACCACGTCGCCGTCCTGCGTGGCGACGGCGCGCGTCGCCTGGTCGGTCGTGTAGAGGACTTTCGCGGTCGCGTCCTGGATCTCGACGCGCGGCAGCAGCGACGCCTTGTAGCGCTCGAACTGCCACGCCGTCTCGCAGAGGCTGGCGAGCCTCTCACCCGCAATGCCGGCCGCGTCTTTCTGCGCGTCGGAGAGCTGCGTGCTCATCGCGAACGCGCCGAACTGGCCGTACGCCCAGTCGAAGAACACGCCGTAGCCGGACGGCACCTGCCGCTCGTGGTTGTACGGGCTTCGCCACGCGCGCGACTGTTCGGCGGGACTCGGCGCTCGCCGGGCCGCCTGATCGCCGGCCGGCGCCGCCGGGGCTGCTCCGCGGCCTCGGCCCAGCGCGGGCGGCTGAGCCTGCTGGGTCCGCTCGCCGGCGGGGCGCTCGGTCAGAGGCGCACTCCAGGAAGCGGGCACGGGTTCGCCGATCAGTTCGAGGTACTTCTTCCCGATCACGCGATCCAGCACCGCGACGTCTCTCATGTCGATGCGGCTGTCGGGCCAGCGCGCAAACGGCCGCAGCGCGTAGCCGCCGGTCGTGTCGAACGACTGGACCAGCAGGATGTTCGTGTGGTTGGTGAAGAACTCGAGGACGGCGCGCGCTTCCGGCGCAGACGAAGGGTAGTCGCCGGCGCCGCCGGCCGTGCTGTCGTCCTTCCACCAGCCCTCGGGGAAGTTGCCGTTTGCGTCGGCCTGCGCAGCGCGCTTGCCTTCTCCGGCGGCGGCGTAGACATCCGCGTTCACCACCGGGCACACGTAGAACACGTTCTCGTCAACGAGCTTCGTGATCTCCGGGTCGCTGCCGTAGCCGGACACCAGCTTGTCGATGATGTACAGACATGCCTCGGCGCCAACGGGCTCGGTGCCGTGGGTGCCGCCGTCGATCCACTGGCCGGGCTTGCCCTGGTACGGCTTCATCGGCGTCACGTTGCTTGTCGGCGGCGTCCGCGGGTGCTGCAGCCTGACGAGGCTGTCCATCGTGACGCCGGTTTTCATGTTCGAGATGACCAGGACGTGAATCGGACGATTGGCGCCGCTGCTGGCGATCTCGATGAGTTCAGTGATGCCGGGATACGCCGCGGCAACTTTCTTCAGATAGTCCTCGGCTCCTGCGTAGCCGTGGAGCGCAATGAAGGACAACGGGACCTTCTGCGCCGGCTGTTTCGCCGTGGCCTGAGACGAGGGACCTGCCGCAGTCATCGTTCCCGCTGCTACGAGCACTGCGAGAAGAAGACAGAGCAGGACTCGCACGGCGACGCGACCGCCAGGACCCGGGAATCGACCTTCCCGCCTGGCTCCGCTCGAACGGGCACCTGATGGTTTCATGCGCACAGCTCCGGGGGCGGCAAGACGTGGCAAAAGGAATGAACGCGGCCGATCGCCGGGATCGGCGGGCCGAGCATAGCACAGCGGTAAAAGGGGCAGGTAAGGCAGGTCCCAATTCACCGTTCTTCAATCCACCATCAGCCAGATGCCGGCGGTTTTTCGCGTCGGCTTCCTGCTGTGCTACGCTTACCCGTTCGCAGGCCTCGCGGCGGGGCCGGACCGATTTCGGGAACATCGGCGCCGGAAGCCACGTTCATCGTTGCGTGCGGGAACTTACGGATTGAGGACTCGCGAGGGAGGCATCTCTATGCGTCGTCCGAATGTCGGCTGGTTCGGATTCGTTGTCCTCGTAGCAATACTGGCGGTCGCCTGGCCCGCGAACTCCTTCGCGCAGGCACAGGCCGCCCAGACGGGCACTGCGCTGAAGCCGGAAGCGATTGCAGGGAAGTACCAAGGGACCGCGACCACGCCAAGCGGCGACGTCCCGCTGACGGTGGAGCTCAAGGCCGAGAAGGGAACGCTCACCGGCACGATCGAGTACGGCCAGGGACCGGTCATGATCACAGGCAGCACCATCACCGGTGACCGCGTCACGCTGAGTATCGACGCGGGCGGGACGGCGGGAACGGTCACGGGCACGATCAAGGGAGACCGCATCGAGGGCACGTGGGTGCTGGCCGACGAGAACGGAACCTTCACGTTGACGAAAGTGACCGGCGATGCGGCGAAGCCGGCCGCCGAGAAGCCGCCAGCAGCGGAAGCCACGCCCGCGAAGCCCGCAGCGGCTGCCTCCGCGGATCCGATTTCCGGCGTGTGGGACGGTGTGACGGGCACCGACCAGATGTCTACCCCGTTCGTGCTGACCCTCAAGCTGGAGGACGAGAAAGTCACCGGCGAGATCTCGTCGGACCAGGGCGGCACCCAGCTCATTCCCGGCGCCTGGAAGGACGGAACGCTGACCATCTCGTTCGTCTTCGGCGACATGGGCACGATCACGATGATCGGCGCGATCAAGGAAGGCAAGCTCGTCGGGACGCTCGACATAGGCGGGCAATTCCAGATGCCCTGGGCGGCCGTCAAGAGAGGGACCTGACGTTCCATCCGGGTCCCTGGCCTCCTGCGCTTGAAGAACCCCTCACCACTGCGGTACGATTGTCTGTTTGCGGACCTTCGCATTTTCCCAGCAGTAAGCCATGCCGGACTCCCCTTCCGCGGCGGGCGCGAAAGAACTCGTCATTGGCGGCGCGCGGACGCACAACCTCAAGAACATCGACCTGACGCTTCCGCTCGAGCGCCTCATCGTCGTCACGGGTGTGAGCGGATCGGGGAAGTCGTCGCTCGCCTTCGACACGATCTACGCCGAAGGACAGCGCCGCTATGTCGAGTCGCTGTCCGCCTACGCCCGCCAGTTCCTTGAGCGGATGGAGAAGCCGGACGTGGACCGCATCGAGGGCCTGTGCCCCGCGATTGCGATCCGGCAGAAGAACACCGTCCGCAATCTGTGCTTGAACGTCGGCACGACCACCGAGATTCACGACTACCTGCGGTTGCTGTACGCGCGCATCGGCCGGACGTACTGCCGGAACTGCGGGCAGGAGGTCGTCTGCGAGAGCCCGGAGGTCGTGGCGCGCCGCCTCGCGGCACTGCCCGAAGGCACTCGGCTGATTGTCGGCTTCGAGATGCCGATCGTGGCCGGGCCGGTCGAGGCCGCATCTGCGAACGGGGACGGCAACGGCTACGAGACGGCGGAAGAAGCGGACGCCGACAGGGAGCTCACGTTGAGCGCCGGCGACGGCAACGGGGCCGCGACAGCGGCGCAGCTCGAGGCCGTGAAGGGCACCATCGAAACGCTGCGGCGCAAGGGCTACGGCCGGCTGCTCGTCAACGGCGCGGCGGTTGCGTTCGAGGACGTCGATCTTGGTCCGCCGATTGCGCAGAACGAGAATGCGCGGATCAGGCAGAACAACAATCCGCGGATTCCCCAGGCTACACAGAACGGTACGGACAGGGCTTCGGCGCTTGCGTGCCGCGTCGCGCTCGGTGACCGCAGCCTGCTGCACGTCGTCGTCGATCGCATCAAGGTGCAATCCGGCGTCCAGAGCCGGCTGACGGATTCGATCGAAACCGCGTACGTGGAAGGGGGAGGAGCCGCCTTCGCCTATGAATTGTCCGAGGCTTCGGCGGGCCAAGGGCGGTCCGCGCACGAGCTGCCGGACTCGTCCGGAGTCCGGAGTCCGGAGTCCGACGTCGGGTCTTCGGACCTTCGGCCTTCGGCCTTCGGACGAGGCCGGTTTCACCTTTTCAGCGAGCGGTTCGAGTGCCGGCCGTGCGCCGTCTCGTACGAAGATCCGCAGCCGCGCCTGTTCTCCTTCAACAACCCGTTCGGCGCCTGCCCCACGTGCCACGGCTTCGGCAACGTCATCGAACTCGACATGGACCTGGTCGTGCCCGACCCGACGAAGTCGATCGCGCAGAACGCGATCGAGCCGTGGACCAAGCCCCATTACCGCGCGAACCTCGCCGACCTGAAGAGGGCTGCACGCCGGGCGGGGCTTCGCCTCGAGGTGCCGTGGCGGGACCTGACCGAGGGCGAACGCCGGTTCGTCATCGAGGGCAACGGCGACGACTACGAGGGGATCCGCGGGTTCTTCGACTGGCTGGAGCGCAAGAAATACAAGGTGCACGTGCGCGTGTTCCTGTCGCGCTATCGCGGCTACCTGACGTGTCCGGACTGCAGAGGCGCGCGGCTGCGGCGCGAGGCGCGCGACGTGAAGGTGGGCGGGCGATCGATCGATGAAGTGTCGTTGCTCACGGTTCGCGACGCGTGGCGGTTTTTCGCGGGACTGCAACTGACCGAGAAGGAGAGCGCGATTGCCGGCAAGGTGCTCGGCGAGATTCGCCGCCGCCTGGCGTTCCTGAGCGATGTCGGCCTCGACTACCTGACGCTCGATCGGCTGTCCTCGACGCTGTCGGGCGGCGAAGCGCAGCGCATCAACCTCGCGACATCGCTCGGCTCGGCGCTCGTCGGCACACTGTACGTGCTCGACGAGCCGTCGGTCGGCCTGCACCCGCGCGACAACAACCGGCTCATCGCGATCCTCCGGCAGCTCCGCGATCAGGGCAACACCGTGCTGGTCGTCGAGCACGACGCGGACATGATCAGGGTCGCGGACCACGTCGTGGACCTGGGGCTCGGCGCGGGGGAGCAGGGCGGCAAAGTCGTCTACTCGGGCGGCCTCGAAGGCCTTTTGCAGGAGCCACGATCGCTGACCGCGAAATACCTCCGGACCGAGCTCGCGATCCCGGTGCCGACGACGAGGCGCAGAGGCACGGACCAGGTGCTGCGCGCCATCGGCGCCTCCGAGCACAACCTGAAGAACCTGACCGTCGAGATTCCGCTGAACACGCTCACGTGCGTCACGGGCGTGAGCGGCTCGGGAAAATCGACGCTCGTGCACGACATCATCCATCCGGCGGTCAAGCGCGCGAAAGGCAGTTGGGAGAAGCGCGTCGGCGCGTTGCGGAAGATCGAAGGCGCCGAGTACGTCACCGACGCCGTCCTCATCGACCAGGCGCCGATCGGCCGCACGCCGCGGTCGAATCCCGTCACGTACCTCAAGGCGTTCGATCCGATTCGCGAGCTGTTCGCCTCGACGAAGGACGCACGGTCGCGCGGCCTGACGGCGAGCCACTTCTCCTTCAACGTGCCGGGTGGCCGCTGCGAGGCGTGCGAGGGCGAGGGGCACGTGCGCGTCGAGATGCAGTTCCTCGCCGACGTGTTCGTGCCGTGCGAACTGTGCGACGGCAAGCGGTTCAAGCCGCAGGTGCTCGAGGTGAAGTACCGCGGCAGGAACGTGCACCAGGTGCTCGAGATGACGGTGCGCGAGGCGCTGGCGTTCTTCTCGAGTTCGCCGAAGGTCGTGCGCCGCCTGCAGGTGCTCGACGAGATCGGCCTCGGCTATTTGCGCCTGGGCCAGCCCGCCACCACGCTGTCGGGCGGCGAGGCGCAGCGCATCAAGATCGCAGCGCATCTCTCGTCGCACACCGGCGAGCGCCTGCTCTACATCCTCGACGAGCCGACGACGGGGCTGCACTTCGACGACATCGCGAAGCTGCTCGCCGCGTTCCGCAAGCTGCTGGCGGCGGGCCACTCGCTGCTCGTCATCGAGCACAATCTCGACATCATCAAGACGGCCGATCACGTCATCGATCTCGGTCCCGAGGGCGGAGACGAGGGTGGCTGGATCGTGGCGACCGGCACGCCGGAGCAGATCGCGCGGGATCCGGTGTCGCACACCGGGCGCCACCTCGCGCCGGTGCTGGCAGCGGGCCGCTCGCACGCGTACGCCGGGGCGAAGCCGCAGTGAGGATTGACACAAGGGTCGAGCCGACAGTCATGCGCGGCACTCCCGTGATCGTCCCGCGTTCCTTCTACGCGCGCCCGACCCTCCTCGTCGCGCGCGAGCTGGTCGGCAAGGTTCTCGTCCGCCGGTCACGCGAGGGTGTGACCAGCGGGAAGATCGTCGAGGTTGAAGCGTACATCGGCGAAGACGACCCCGCCTGCCACGCCGCACCCGGTCCCACGCCGCGCAACCAGCCGCTCTACGGCGATCCCGGTCACGCCTACGTCTACTTCAACTACGGCGTTCACCACATGTTCAACGTCGTCACGGAACCACGCGGCATGCCCGCGGCGATACTCGTGCGCGCACTTGAACCGATCGAAGGGATCGAGTTGATGCGGAGACGGCGATCCGAAGGGCGAGCGGACAAGGCGGCAGGCGGCAGGCGGCAGGCGGGAGGGCGACCGGAGATTCCCATCGAGCACCTGTGTCGCGGGCCGGGCAACCTCACGCGCGCCATGGGGATCACGCTGGCCGAGAACCGCCTGGATCTGTGCGGCCGGAAACTGTTCATCGAGGATCGCGGACTGGAAGTGGGGAAGATCGCCTGGTCGCCGCGCATCGGGATCAACGTCGGCGGCGAGCGGCGGTGGCGATGTCACGTGGTGGGGAGCAAGGCGGTGTCGGGGAGGCGCGCCTAGGGCTCCGGGCTTCAGGCTCCAGGCTTCAGCCTGAAAGAGACTTCAGGTCGACATGCTGGAGCCTCAACCGGGGCCAGAAGCCTGGAGTCCGGAGCCGGAAGCCGGTCAGCGAAGCGCCCCCGCCTCCAACCATCGCTGGAGGTTCGCGCGCTGCGCGGATTGAAAGTCGATGCACGCCTGGATGCGCTCGAGCGTCTGCTGGAGTGCGCGGCTGTCGGCCAGGGCCTTCCCGTCGAAGAACGCCTTCACAGCGTCTCGCATGCCGGCGTCGCAGAACGTTGCTGCCGCGGTCAGCAGGCGATCGGTGGTCTGCTCCGCGCCGCTCTTTGCGGCGATGTCCTTCCACCGCGATTTGACGAACGCCCATGCCGTCGATCGCGCCGCCTTGTTCTCCAGCGCGGAAGCAATCACGCCCGCCGCATCCCGGCCCTGCACGTGCTCGGAGAGCGCGTACTCGAGCGCGCGCTGAACGAGCGCCGGGTCAGCGAAGTCGCCGAGCGCGTTCAGGTTGCGCAGGTAGACCTCCGGCGACGCGGCGTGTTCGATGTTCGCGACCAGGCGATCGAACACCCCGCCATCACCGCTCGCGGCCGCCAGTCTCGTGAGAACGTCCAGCAGCGCCGGATCGCGCGAGGCGTCCCCTTCGCCGCCCATCACCGCCGCCCGCGCCCTGTTCAGGACGTCCGGATCGCGGCCGACGCCGCCGAGCACGGAGAGCACCTTCGCCCGCAGCCTGCGCCGCGAGATCTCGTTGTCGGTCGTGGCCGGCTGTTCGAGGTCGCTCGCGAGCGGCGCGAGCAGCCGCCGAACCCACGCGTGAAACGCGTCAGCGTCGGCATCGGTCGTCAACTGATCGTCGATGACCCGCAGGGTGTGGCCCATGCGTTCGACGATCTGGGCGTGGCGCTCGGTTGAATAGCCGGCGAGCAGCGACAAGTACTCGCCGATGTCGAACCGGCCCGACCGGGCAAGCGCCCACTGGTCGTCCAGCAGCCGCAGGCGCTCGACCGGTGTCAGGTGCGTCTCGGCTTCCTTCGCCAGGCGCGCGACGATTTCGGGCGCGTACGCCGAACGGAAGTAGCCGGCCGCCTGCGCGTTCCCGAGCACGAGCGAGTTGCAGCCGGCCAGGTTGAACGTCTGATCCTTCGCGGTCAGCAAGCGGTCCGTCGGCAGCGCGGGAACGCCCGGTTGCGGCGCAATCGCCCGCGTGGAAACCGGAATCGCCCACGGCGGCGACGCCGCAATCGCGCGTCTCGGATCGATCCAGAACCGCTCCTGCGCAAGGGCGAGCGACGATGTCGCGCCGGTCACGCAGCGGGCGGCAATCGAGACGATGGGAACGCCGGGCTGTTCGAGGAACGTCCGAAGGATCTGATCGGGCGCGCGGACGCTGTTCTCGGCCATCGCCGACCAGAACTGCTCCGCGGTGGCGTTCGAGTACGCGAACTTCCGGATGAACGCGTTCACCGCAGTGCGGAACGCTTGCGGTCCCATCGCCGCTTCGACCATGCGCAGCACCGCGCCCGCCTTCTGGTAGACGATCGCGTCGTACGACTCCTCGATCTCCTCCGGCGTCGCCACTTTCGTCCGGACGGGGTGCGCCGATTCGAGCGCGTCGACCGCCATCCCTTCTTCGGCCGACGCCACCTCGTCCAGTTCGGCGTGCCACTCCGGCTTCCAGGCCTGCAGCGGCCTGGTTTCCATGAACGTCGCGAAGCCTTCCTTCAGCCACAGGTCGTCCCACCACTTCATCGTGACGAGGTCGCCGAGCCACTGGTGCGCGATCTCGTGTGCGATCGTCATGGCGACCAGCTTCTGGGACTCCACCGAGGCTGCCCGCGGATCGACAAGGAGGTCGCGTTCTCCGAAGAAGATCGCGGCCGTATTCTCCATGCCGCCCTCGAAGTCGGGGATTGCGACGAGGTCGAGCTTGCCGAACGGGTACTTCACCGCGAAGTAGGCGTCGCAGAATCGCAGGAACTCCTGGGCCGCCTCGAGCGCGAATTGTCCCAGCGGCTTCTTGCCTCGCACGGCGCACACCCGGATCGGGACGGCGTCGCTCTGCGCTTCGAGGCAGTCGAAATCGCCGACCGCGAGCGCCAGCAGGTACGTGGACATCTTCCGCGTGGTTGCGAACTTCACGGTGTGCTCGTTGGTCCCGGGCCCCGGCGTGTCCGAGAGCACCCGGCCGTTCGAGATCGCGACGTCGCCGGCAGGCACTACCGCCGTGACCAGGAACGACGCCTTCATGTCCGGCTGGTCGAAACACGGAAATGCGCGCCGCGCGTCGGTCGCTTCGAACTGGCTGGCCGCGTACTTCCGGCCGTTCGCCCGGCCGACATGCAGGCCGCGGGGTGCGGTATTCAGCTTCGCGGCGTACTCGACGCGAATGCGCGCGGGGCCTGCCGCGAGGCGCTGCCTGAGGGTGAAGGTCGCCGTCTGGCGACGTTCGTCAACCGCGACCGTCGCCGGCTGGCTGCTCGAGCCCGACACGACCGTCACCTGCTTGAACGAGATGCCGACCGCGTTGAGCGTGATCCGCGCGGTGGGCTTGACGATGGTGACGAGGATCTGTTCGGAGCCGGTGAAGGTATCGTCCTGGAAGTTGAGCGCGAACCGCAGTTCGTACTGGTCGGGGACGACGTCGGCTGAGAGAGGCTGGGCGGACGCGAGGGTGGATGCGCCGACGACGAGCGCAAAAGCGACGAAGAGCGCGCGAGGGCGGTTGATGCGCATCGGATGGGCGCGGTCGCTGCTGGCTTAGGGCTTGTGGCCTGTTGGACTTAAGCCTGCGGAGCCGTAAGCCCCTTCAGGCCCTGGGCCCTAAGTCCCAAGCCTTGAGCCTTCTTGCGTTAGTACCCCGACTGCCGGCGCTGTCGTGTCCCCTGCCTGACGGGCAGCTTCAGTTCCATCCGGCGGCCGTCGCGGATGATCCCCAGCGTCGCCGTGCTGCCGATCTTCGCGTCCGCCACCATCTTCAGCAGCTGCGACGTGTCCTCGACCGGCTGCCCATTGAACGAGGTGATGACGTCGTACCTGCGGATGCCCTCCTGGTACGCCGTCTGATACACGTTGTAGACGAGCGCGCCGCGGGTGCTGCGCAGGCCGAGCTGCCCGGCCAGTTCCGGCGTGAGCGTCGTGACATCCAGCGCCCCGATCGATCCGCGGATCACCTGGCCGTGCTTCAGCAGGTCGTCGACGACCCTTCGCGCGAGGTTGCTCGGCACGGCGAAGCCGATTCCCTGGTAGCCGCCGCTCTCGGAGTAGATCGCCGTGTTGATTCCCACCAGCTCGCCGCGCGCGTCGATCAGCGCGCCGCCGGAGTTGCCGGGATTGATCGCGGCGTCGGTCTGGATGAAGTCCTCGTAGCTGGCAACACCCAGGTTCGCGCGCCCCACCGCGCTGACGATGCCGAGCGTGACGGTCTGGTTCAGCTGGAACGGGCTGCCGATGGCCAGCACCCACTGACCGACTTTCAGCTTCGAGGAGTCGCCCCACGGCACCACCGGAAGGTTGGTGACGTCAATCTTGAGGAGCGCGACGTCCGTCATCGGATCCGTCGCAACCAGCGTGCCGCGCACCTGGCGCTTGTCGGGCAGCACCGCGTTGATCTCGCGCACGGTCCCGCCGTTGCCCGCGACGACGTGGTTGTTCGTCACGACATACCCGTCCGACGAGATGATGACGCCCGAGCCGAGGCTCAACGAGCGCTGGTTCTCGTCGCCGAACTCGTCGCCGAAGAAGTAGCGGAAGAACGGGTCGTCGAAGAACGGGGAGCGCCGCGTGCGCGCGACCTGCAGCGACGACACGTTGACGACGCCGGTGACGGCGCGCGCCGCGACATCGCTGAAATCGGGCGCGCGCGCGAGCGGGGCAGCCGCAGGCGCCTGCGGCGCCCGGACGCTCGTCGCCGCAACCGGCGCGAGGGCGGTCTCGTCGGTCGCCCGCATCCAGCCGGAGAGGACCAGGCCGGCGGCGATGCCGGAGACGATGAGCACGAGCGAAACGAGCAACCGCTTGATCATGAGAACAGGCCTCGCAAGGATTGGCCGTGGACCTTGGGTGTTGGGCTTTCATCCCGGGAAGGATGCCGACGGCTCAGAGCACCTCGATGCGCCGCGGGCGCGGCGCGACCTTGGGAATCGTCACCAAGAGGATGCCGTCGCGCAGGTCGGCCGCGATGTGCTTCTCGTCGATCGGCTGCGGCAGGGCGAAGCTTCGCGAGAACTGACCGTGCCCGCGCTCGACGCGGTGGAACTGCTTGCTCGAAGTCTGTCGGGGCGGGCGCTGTCCCTTGAGGATCACCTTGCCATCCTGCACGGCGATCTGGAAGTCGTCGCGGGAAAGTCCGGGGAGCTCGACGGAAATCACGTAGTGGTCGGCCGTCTCGTAGAGATCGACCGCCGGCACCCAGCCGGGCGTGTGATCGCCGGCCAGGCGGTTCAGTCGCTCGTGCAGCGTCAGCAAATCCTGGAGCGGATCCCAACGGGCGAAAGCCACAAGCCATGCTAGCACGCTTTCGCGGCGGCGAGCCAACGGCGCGAGCCGCATTGAGGGCCTGGACCATATGTGCTAGCATTCGAAGGATCTAGGGGCGATCAGAATTCAGGAATCGGGAGCCAGGATCCAGGTGGCGGCGTCGGCCGGGACCCCGTTCTGGCTCGCCGTCCTGGGTCCTGATTGCCGATGCCCGACTCCTGATTCTCAGAGGAACAACGTTTCGCCATGGCGTCCATTGCAGCGACCCGGTTGCGCAAGGGCATGTTGATCAAGCTCGGTGACGAGCTGTTTCGGATACTCGACCTTCAGCACATCACGCCGGGCAACTGGCGCGGCATGGTGAAGCTGAAGCTGCGCAACCTGCGCACCGGGGCGCTCTCCGATCAGCGCCTGCGCTCGGAAGACATCGTCGAGCGCGAGGTGCTGGACGAGCGCGAGGTGCAGTACCTCTACAGCGACGCCAACGGCTATCACTTCATGGATACGAGCACGTTCGAACAGGTCCAGCTGACGGCGGAAGCGCTCGGCGACGCGATGAACTACCTGGTCCCGGACGGCCTCGTGCGGATCGAGTTCTACGGCTCCGAGCCGGTCGGCGTCGAGATGCCGCAGACGGTGGACTTGCGCGTCGAGGAGACGACGCCGGGTATCAAGGGCGCGACGGCCAGCGCGCAGGTGAAGCCGGCGAAGCTGGAAACGGGGCTGGTCATCCAGGTGCCGCCGTTCGTGAACCCGGGCGACGTCGTGCGCGTGAACACCGAGACCGGCGAGTACCAGTCGCGGGTCTAGAACCATCCCGCCTTCGCCCAGGGCTTCGGCGAGGCAAGGCAGAAACTGGGGTCGGGAGCGATTACCATTGTGTAACCGCTCCCGACCCCATTCTGCTCTTGGCACGTTCGGCCGCGCTGGACCGATTCCGCCCGGCGAGTGTCTAATCTTCTACTGCAACGCGGACCTTCTCGGGGACTTCCAATGGATATCGTTCGGCATCCGCAGACCGGTTGGATCGAGGTCATCACCGGCAGCATGTTCAGCGGCAAGAGTGAAGAGCTGATTCGGCGCCTGCGCCGCGCGCAGATCGCGCGGCAGAAGGTGCAGATTTTCAAGCCTCGCTTCGACACGCGCTTCAGCGACGACCACATCGTTTCGCACAGCGAGATGCGCATTCCGTCGCAGCAGGTCTCGGGGTCAAAGGACCTGCTCGAGCAGGTGCTGCCCGACACGGAGATCATCGGCATAGACGAGGGTCAGTTCTTCGACCAGGACCTGCCCGCCGCCTGCAACCAGCTGGCGAACATGGGCAAGCGCGTCATCGTCGCCGGACTCGACCAGGATTATCTGGGGAAACCCTTCGAGCCGATGCCGCATCTGCTGGCGATTGCCGAGTACATCACCAAGACGCTGGCGATCTGTATGGTGTGCGGGAACCCGGCGAATCGCACGCAGCGGCTCGTGGCGAGCAAGGACCGCGTCCTGCTGGGCGCGCAGGGCATGTACGAAGCGCGGTGCCGCCAGTGTTTCGACCCGGAGCTGTCGCAGGCGGGGAAGGCACCGGTGTGAAGATGCTGCCACCGGTCTGAAGATCGGCGGTCCCGCGGCACCGGTCTGAAGACCGGCGCTCCCACAGGTCACCTCCGGCCGATCCGAAAGGTCAGACATGACGCTCCAGGACATCCTGCTGCTGCTCGGTGCCGGCTTCCTGGTAGCCAATGTCCGGACCGCGCTCGACTTCCTGCGTTTCCTCAGGCGGCGTTCGTCCGCGCTCCTCGTCTGGCCGCCGCCCAAACCACCCTACCACCGTGTGCTCGTGATGATCGGTGTCGCGATGGGCATCCTCGTCCTCTACAACATCTCGCTGTCGCCGAACCGATCCGCGCGGCAGTTGTTCGGCGAAGTCATGATGTTTCTCTACTACACGGCCGCTGTTGCCATGAACCGTGCGATCGCGCGCGGGTTCTACGCGGACGGGATCTGGGCCGAGAGCGGGTTCATGACTTACCGGCAGATCGGCGCGATCAGCTGGCGCGAGGGCAAGGACGTCACGCTGCTGCTGACCGCGCGCATGCGCCACTTCGCGCGGAAGCTGGTCGTGCCGGGGAACCTGTACGGCGCGGCGCGGCGGCTGCTGCGCGACAAGATCGAGGCGCACGACATCAAGTTCCTGCACACGGGCCTGGACCTCGGCCTGGGCGACGAACGGGACAAGGTCTGAAAAAGGCTTGGGGCTCGAGGC
>Ga0153916_10001859_pt1 | contig 15351 bp, 9 predicted proteins | sample Opewatmetagenome_FD_109642 | JGI IMG/M metagenome (GOLD analysis project Ga0153916, IMG submission 109642) | Freshwater wetland microbial communities from Ohio, USA - Open water 3 Core 3 Depth 4 metaG | ecosystem: Environmental > Aquatic > Freshwater > Wetlands | place: USA: Ohio, Lake Erie, Old...
CAGTATTGGAGATCTGCAGCCTTCCCTGCTCCCTGACCAAAACTTTTGGTTGGGGTGTTGACACTCACGAAGATGATATCTGCTTCTGCGATGTGCCGATTAATGTCTGAAGAGAAGAAAAGGTTCTTGCCCCGCGCATGACGAACCACCTCATCCAGACTAGGCTCATAGATGGGGAGTTTTTCCGATTGCCATGCTGATATTTTCTCTTTGTAGATATCTACAACCATGACCCGATACTACGGACAATGGCTGGCGATGACTGCCATGGTAGGTCCGCCAACATAACCAGCCCCAATGCATAAGATGTTTTTCATTGATTTTTCTCCCTTCATATATTCTAACCTGCTCCAACAGGGAAGACAATCTGTCGGATCATTCGGGAGGTGTGATCTACCGCTAAAAAAGAAGTAGAGCAAGAATAATCTTACTCTACTTTTGGCGCCCTCGGCGGGAGTCGAACCCACAACCGCTTGATCCGAAGTCAAGTGCTCTGTCCATTGAGCTACGGGGGCTGGTGATCGCGATTATACCCTAAAACGAGAGAGGTCAGTCCGCTGAGCAACCTTCCCTATGGGGAAGGCAAGTTGTAGTAATTATAAGCTGCCCGCGAAAGATCAGCCACCAGCTTATTGGCTGGATCATAAACAAGCTGGTTGGGATGATATAAGAAAATTGAAAGCACGTAATCACCGCCCTTGGTAAAGACGATGGCAGCGTCGCTCATATTATGGATGATCCCAAAGGCATCGGATACCCAGCCGTGTTTATGTGCGACTTCGATCCCATCGGGCACACCGGCAGGGATCAAGGCTGGGGTGTGATCGTTCTTTAAGTTTTGAATCATCATCTGACATTCTTCTTGCGTAATTTCATCCCCGAAGGCGGCAATGAGCGATCCGCCTCCACGCTGGGCGCACTCGTAAATATCTGCCAAAAGCTGACCGACTTCAGCGGGTGTGGTCTGGCTGTAGGTGTCGGGATCGGTTGTGACATCTGTGCGCTGGTTGGCAGGAGTCTTAAAAGCTTTGAGCTGTGGTGCTCCTACGTAAAAGTAGCCTGCTAAGAAAGTATTTTCCAGTCCGAGGGCTTTCATGTCATCGGCTACCATCAGGGGACCAGTGATCTGATCCATCAGATTTGACATGATCCAATCTGCAGCTTGATTATTGGATTGTCCGATCATTGCCTCTAGGTTCTTCAAGGTCACATCATCCAGGGGTTTATCTTTCTCAGGATTATTACCCAGGCGGCGGAAGGCAGAGATCATGATAGGAATTTTAATGGTGCTGCTGGCGGTGAATGCTACATCGGGAGGCGTTTTCACCGGCTGCCCTAGATCGTAGATAAAGCTGATCTCCTGTCCGGTCTGCAGGTCTAGCAAATAGAGCCCGATAACTCCATCATACTGGTAAATATCCAGGGCAGTTTGCTTGAGAAGTACTTCGAGATTTTGCAGGGTAGGTTGAGATGGGTTGGTTTTTTGGAGAGGCAGCATGACCGAGCGTAGTTTATTGGAACGCAAAGCGCTGTCAATCAACAAAACAGCCCGGTCGATATCCAGGGCAGTCCCCAGGATTCCAGGTCTGAAGCTAACCGATCCTGCCACCGGCAATGCCGGGACAGGGGATTGGTCATAACGGGATGAAATCTCACTGGACAAGAATGCACGCAACCGATCGGTTGAGTAATTGACCACCAAGGGGACATCTCCAGGAGAGGTGGTCCGTCCCCACAGAAAATCCCAGAAGGCTTGCCAGAAGGGAGTTCGAGTGCGCTCCTGATCAGCAGCCGCCAGCATGCTGTCCATATTCAACTCAAAACCGATCGAAGCCGGGCTGAGTTGGATGGTATTTTCATTGTAATGGAGCTCGACGGGCAGCGTGTAAATCTCCAGCAAGCGCTGGGCTGCCTGCTGCCGGTTCAGGTTTCCCACAGGGACGCCTGCTATGGTCAGACCCGATGGGTAAGTAGCCCATATACGGCTGAAGCGGATCAACTGGAAGATCAACAGCACGATCGCGAAAAAGATCAGTGACAGTGAAATCCAACGCAGGAAAGAAAATGAGACCCGGCTTTTCATGGTCAACAGATGGTTATGATACCATCAAAAACGCATGAGAGCGGGGTCTTATTTTAGGGTCCGCTTAATTTTTTTACCTAGCGAGACACAACCAGTTTCACCAACTTTCCCTCGGCATCCAGGGTCAGCCTGGCAAATTGCTGGTGGAGGTGAGAATTTTGCTGGATTTGTTTGCTCAAAGTAACCACCTGGCGGTCGGGCTGGTGGGCTGGAACACCCTTGGCCCCCATCTGTGCTGAGGGGCAGGTATGAGCATGGCTTGTGCACCCAGCATGTTCATGCGTATAGACCAGGTTGGCGCCCTTCATCCCTGGTAAGTATTGCGCAACCACACGCTTCACTTGCGACATAACCTCTTCAGGAACGGGTTCTGGAGAAAGAGGAACATCACTCTTATCACAAACGGTGCTTACTGGAGCTGGGATATGTGCCGGGCGTAAAACGCTCTTCGGTCCCAGGCGATTCTCGTTTGTTTGGGCTAATGGATCGCCATAGCATATAAACGATATCAGCGTCTTTTGATCTTCTCCGTCTAAGTAACCCTGACGACGGTGCATTTCGCGCGCCAAGGAAATTTTCGCTCTGCGCAGCGCTTCGCCGGCAGGATGACCCTCTCCCAGTAAATGCCAGAAAGCGCGTCCAAGCAGATCGGCTGCAATCAGGGGTGTGGAGATTGAGCCATACGAAGTAACCGTCGAGCCGATAAACGCACGGCTGCCGGAAAGGAGGAATTTTAAGGACATTGCCTGATCAGCCTGGCGAGAAAGTATATTTGCGCCATAGCAGGCCTCGCTGAAGACTACCTCCGGCACACAGCCTGGATGTCCATTGGATCGACCGATATCTTCTGGTCTTAAAGCCATCGGAAAATCAATCTCTTCGCCCGGTTCAGTTGGATCACGCTGACCGTACCATTCGTTGGCATCCGGCAAACCATGCAAGTTAAAATATCCTAAGTGTGCTGAAGGAAGCCGTATGCCTTTGATCTTGTTGTTCCCGTTATTCGATTGATCACCATTAGTTTCAACTTGCATAGGAGGTGATATGAATAAATGACGTGGTTCGCCTACTTTCCGAAAGACAGAGAGTGAGGCACGGCGCCAAATAGCAGCGGAATAACCAACCCCAGGCAAAGTAGAAGTCTTGAAAGGCCATATGCTTAGGAACACTTTAGAAAGTTTCCGCCATCCACTTTTATACCAGGTAGGCGAGGTTGCCTGAGTTGTGTGGTAATCCACCATACGCCTCAATGATTGCAGCAAAAGTCTGGGACTATCTCCATTTCCACCTGGTAAGCGTCCAATGGGCCATTCAGGGATGAAGTAATTCTCATCCCGGGTTGTATAAGGGTTATCCGATGGGATCTCAGCATCTGAATCATCCACCGGGTTGGGTAGATTGTGGAAGGGCACTACTTCAGGTCCGCCGACAATCATGACTGCGCCAATCATTTCACCCTGCTGTCCAAGCGCGGCATCCAGATCTACCAGGGCGAGTTTTAATTCCCAGGGGTCGGTCGCCACTGCTGGGAGCAGGTTGTAGGAGGATTTTGCAGGAGCCATTTCGGGATCATCCGCATAGAAGAGCAAGGCATTCCAATACTTTCGGGATGCGATTGCTTTTGCCAGGCAGCGAAGTTCTTGATCGATCAGTGCAAAATTATCCTCCCCATACTGCCTTGTCAAGCCAGAACGAGTCGTAAAGATTACATAAATTGGAAAACGACCATCCATGTGAGCCAGCGCAGGTTGTTTGAGCCGGGTAGCGACGCGTTCCAGATCTTCTTGAAGAGATACCAGGCTTTCTGGCGGGGCATAATGAGCGGTTGGGCGACGAGATTGCCTGGGTTTGACAGGTAGTGTTTCGGCTAAGTTTTCTTTTGATTCGGGTTTGACCTTTACGGGAACAGTCTCCTTTAAAATTTCGGGAGAAGTAATGGGTTCGTCATCCGACAGGCCAGAATTGGTCGAGAAGGCGGGCAATTGATTCCAACCCAATGAAGCTGCCACTGCCGCTGGAACAGGGATATCCTGTGGGCGGGATGCAACATCGGATCCTATTTCAAGTTTTTCAGGCCATAAGGCCCGGTAAGGGTGATTCGGTTCCCATAAGCGTGCTGCAACTTGTCCGGCTACATCTTGAGCAACTGCCTGGTGCAGTAAAGCCACGGCTTGATCTGCAATACCACTATCCATGAGCACATCAGCCAGGATCAGTGTAAACAGAATACAATCCGGCCAACGCTCGTGGTAAGCTTGAGCCAGGTCTCGCACTGCCAGCTTGGGCAGGTCCTTTCGCGCAATTTCAATCCTCAAGTGAGTGACTGAAGCAACCGGTGTGGCTGGATTTGCAGTCAATGCCTGATGAATTAGCTGTTCAGCCTTGACGAGTGGTGTTATATCATTACCTTCAATACTGCCTTTATTTCCTTTGTTATTAGAGCGCTCTAAAATCTGCCTGGCTTCACGCGTAGCAATCACCCATTTGGGTAACATGGATTTGGCTAAAGGACGACCTCCCAGAGCCGTATATGTCGCATTAATTTCGTCCAATGGAAGCCCTAATGCCTGCCGGGTGCGCAGGAGCAATTTCTGTGCAGCAATAAATTCGGGGTCAAACCCGACCAGAATCTCTAATAAGGGAAGCGCCTGACGTGGCTGTTTCTCCTGCAGGAAGGATTGAGCATGCAGCAAGCTGACAGCCAGGTCTCCAGGAAAACTAGTCAGCCAGGCCAAAGCCAAACGCCGCGCGTAGCGGGCTTCTCCAACCAAAAGGGAGGTGTTTATCAGGGAAAGTAAGTCTGAGCGTGAAAGAATCTGGTGCGAAAAAGGTTGAGATGAGTATGAAATTTTCATAAAAATTTATCTTCCTGCCGCAATGTTGATGTTGTGAGGATTATGCACCAGGTTCAAAGCAGCCACAGCTGCCAGGTGCTTGCGAATTTGGATATCCGATGGAGCTAATTGTGCTGCTCGACGTAACATTGTCTCCGCAGATTGATAATCTTTTCCTTCTTTTAAGGCCAAACCCGTATGCAGAAACGGCCTGGGATCGTCAGGTGCAATGACTGTAGCTTGTTGGAAAATATTCTGAGCTTTTAAGTACTGGCGTGATTTGCTATATGCAAATCCCAGCTCCAAATAGGGTTCCACAAAGCTGGGGCGCAATTGGATGGTCTCATTCAGGTGGTGGATGGCATTATCCAATTGCCCGTTTTCGACAGCTTGCATGCCGATCATGTAGTGCAGTTGAGCTTTTTCCTGTGCGTTAAGATCAGCCTGGTTCGGGGAGGATTTTAAAGCCATTTGGGCAGCCTGGATTGCAGACTCGTTGAGGCCAGAATCTAAAAGAATTTGGGCCAGCAAAGACAAAACTTCCGGTTGGTCAGGATTCTTCTCAGCCAGCTCGCGGATCTGTTTTAAGGGGACCTCTGGAGACTGCGTTTGTCTCAGCAAAGCTACTTTCTTGAGTTGGAAAAAAAGAGGTTCATCACCTGTGTGGATCACTTTTTCCAACACAGTGAGTGCCTCTGCGGGGCGGTTTAGTCTTTCCAAGGATTGTGCTTTTAACCAGGCAGCTTTTGCGTTTTGAGGTTCATGAAACAACACTTTTTGGGCAAATTGGATGGCTGAATCTGGATCTTCCATCCGGAAAGCAATTTCAGCGCGCAGTAAGTAAAAATGTAGAGGAGGCTCTTTTTTCTGGCCTGAGGATGCCAGAGAGATAGCTCGATCAACCAGGGTAGCTGCCTTGGTAAGGGCTGAAGAATCGCTTTCTAAGAGAATTGTTTCTGCCATGTAAATCCAGGCATCTGGGCGGTTGGGTTCCAGATGGCTGACCTTTTCGAAGGCTTTCAGGGCAGTTTGAATGAACGATGGATCATGTTTCGCCATCTGGTAATATGCCAGTCCCAGCTTGATCAGATGGGAATAGTTTTGTGGCTCTAGTTGAACCGCGGTTTCGAGATGCGCTATCGCATCCTGGTTAGTGCCTGCCTTCTGGATTGAAATAGCTGCTGCCAGGGCGTGCCAACGAGGTTCATTTGACCAGATATTCAGAGCTGTATCAATGGCTTGGTTAGCCAGCTCATAATTACTAGTTTGGAAAGCCAACCGTGCTAGCAAGGCATGGCTCATAGCAGCCAGGCTGGTGAGGGTTGTGTTTTGTAAGGTGGCAGCATGTTGCACAAAATAAAGAGCCTGAGTAGGCTGGTGGGATTCAAATATTAACCCGGTCAATAATTGGACAAGGACCGATTGGGGATAAGCCTGGGAAATTCGAGAGGCAGCCTCCAGATATTCTTGGTCTGGATCCAGGGGATTTGTGACGTTATTGGGTGCGAGCGGGGCATTTGTGAGAACATCCTCTTGAGCAAGGGCTCCCTTGCGCATCCAATGTGCCAACTGTGCAGCGGCTGTCTCTTCATTTTTTGGAAGCACACTCCAATCGATACCTTCGGTGAGAGCCCCTTGTACTTTATATTCGAAAACTGCTCGTCCGCGGCTTTCCCAGATAGCCAGGATGGATAACTGCGGTTCCCCTTCGACGCTTGGTAGCGACTGTTTTACAGCGGTGATTAATTTTAGAGATAATTCTGCCTGCTCAGATGAAAGTGCATCCTCTCCTGGTGCGTGCGTAAGGATCTCCAGGTTTTGGCAGAGGTATTGTTGTTCAGCCTTGCGAATAATCAGGCTTGCCAGGCAAAGCTTGAGGTAATGTTCCTGAGGGTTAGCCTGCAACGCTTGCTCAATGAGATATAACGCCAGATCCCATAATTTGAGCTCGATAGCAGTTTCGCTCAGGCTGATATAATCCACAGCAGCAAAGCCACCTTTTGATTCTGGAGTATGTGGATTGGGGTAACGGTTATTCGGAAGGTAATTTTCTTTCTGCGACCCATTGCCACCCAGCTCTTGTGGAATTGGAAGCTGTAACAAGGCTTCATGCAATGTTCTTAGAGCCAGCTCATCATCTCCTCGCCTGTGTTGGAAACGGGATTGTAAGGCTAGAGAACGTGGATGGGTTGGAGCTGCCTGCACGGCAGGTGTCAGAGCATTAGCTGCCTCAATTTCCTCTCCTCCTTCGAGGGCAAGCTCAGATTTCATGCAGTAATAGCCGAGTAGCGTATTTAATATTTCTGGGTCCATAGTTTCCAGCTGCTCTGCTGTCAACAAGGCATGGAATTTTCCCTCCAGGTAACTGCGGGCATCTTTCGTTCTCAGCAAGGCGCGGGCAAGCTCAGCTGCTAAATAATGTTTTGCCAGGTGGAGCCAATCGAACTTTTCATGAACTTCCTCCGTCTCGCTCAACAGGAGGGCTTGTTCGGCATTGCTCAAGGCATCTGGAAGCTCGCCTAAACCACGTTGGATCTGAGCAAGATGGTAATAAATATTGGACAGATCTTTGTTATCTTCCAGGATACTTAATGAATCTCTCAGGCTGGTCAGTGCATCTTCTTCTCGTCCAGATTTTATGAAAATCTGCGCTAACTTCAAATGCAATTCTGCTTGCTGTGGATAAACTCCAATAGCCTGGCGTAATGTCTCCAACGCGTATTCGGTATTGCCTGTCTGGAGATAGGCTTGTGCCAGGTTTTCCATTAGCTCACAAGGGATTCCACCTTGTTTCGCCTTTAGAACCGAAATGGCACGTTCCAGGCAAGCAACAGTAGCATTATTTTCTCCCAGGTTTGTCAGCCATTCAGCTGTGGTCAGGAGATCTTCCAGGGTGACGATCTCCTTTGAAATCACCTGGCGGAATGACTCGCCGGCAGATTTCCTCTCTCCTGCGAGAATCTGTAATTCACCCAGCTTGAGACATATATCAGCACGTTGCGGTGCAATCTGAGCTGCTTGTGAAAGGGCATTCATTGCCTCTGATAGAACCTGTTTCGGCTTTATCCCATACAACCTGTCTGGTTGTGGATCATCACAGTTAGGCTCTTGCCCGGAGGTTTGAATTTTAGGATTGGATAATTTGTAAAAGCGAGCTGCCTGTTCTGCAAACCATAAGAGGATATTTGGGTTATCGGTTTCCAGGTTTAATGCCGATCGTCCAGCCTGAATGGCATTATTATATAAATTCGCAGCCCAATAAGCCTCACACAGTTTTTGGTGATATCCGATGGGTGTGGGATCAGCATGGATGGCTTCCTGCAATGCTGCAATCGCTGTGTCGATATACCCTAATGCTAGTGATGAGCTGCCCATGCCGTATGAAAGACGAGCTACCCATTTCCTGTCTTTAGACAATTCAGTCTCTAACGATGCCTGGTAGGCTTTCATGGCACTCAGATCATCACCTGATGCCGATAGAGCTTCAGCGAGGAGAGCCCGCGCTTCGAGGAGACTGGGATCTTTCTCAATAGCAAGCTGTAATACGTGGACGGCCTCTTTAGGGTCTACCCCGGTTTCCAGCAGGGACTTTGCATAATCCAGGTAAGGAGTTGTATCCTGAGGTTTCTCCTTTAGCGCCTCCCGCAAGACAGGAACTGCTTGATTGATCTTACCCAGAGCCAGGAGTGTTTTAGAGTAGGCGTATGCCAGTTCAGACCGTGGATGTCCTCCAAAATAATCCCGCTGATAAGCTTTTTCTAGTACCTCATCAGCCTCGTGGAGGTGCCCTAATTGGTGCAGCACTTTTCCCAGCTGTAAGGCGATCTTCCAGTGGAATTCCCCAGCCTGGTTTTGAGCAGCATTTGCCAGCTCGTACGCACGTTGGAATGACATACGCGCTTGTGTGTGGGCATCTTGAGCAAGGTACTCTTCGCCGAGTGAGAAATGGATTTCATACGATAATGGCGCAGCTTGAACAGCCTCTTTGAGTGTGTCAATAACCTTATTTTCCTCTCCCATAGCGTGGTAAGTTTTGGACAATCCTAACCAGGGTTCTGGAAGATGGGGGGAAAATTGAACGGCTTGATTGAAATGATCCAGGCTGGCTTTCAAATTGGATTGTTCCAAGGCAGCCTCACCCAGGAAGAAGTAAGCCAACCCATCTTCTGGGTTGATCGAAATAGCTTTTTCGCTCGCATCGACCATCAGATCCAGTTTTCCTACCTGCAAGGCACATTGTGCCAGCGCGTGGTAAGCCTCGCTAAGCGCCTGTGGATCTTCCGGATTGGTTTTACTTAAGATGCTCTGCCTTTCTGGCAGTGCATAATTCCAGGCTCCAATCGACTCTAAACCGTCTGCCAGACTCTGATGAATATCCAGTCGGGTAGGAGAAAGCATTAGCGCTAGCTGGAATGTTTGGTTTGCATCGGTTTGTTTATAAGATGCTTGAAGGGCTTTACCAAGTTGGAAAAGCAGCTCAGGATCGTTTGGATTAGTTGATAATGAAATATCCAAAATCTCGACGCATTTCTCATAAAGCCCCAGCTCATAGAATAGCCTGGCTAAAGCCCGGTAATTTTCTTGCCTGTTACGCAATAAATTATTTTGCAGTGGTTCAAATATATTTTCGTCTATCTGGCTGGTCGGCTCACGTGCTGCCGCTAATGCCTCGCTTGCATATTGCTTCGCTCGAGAAAGATCACCCAATTGCAGAGCAACCTGAGCCATAGCCAGCAAGGTTTCAGCATCCTTGGTGCTATCGCTTACCGATTCTTCTTCCTCATTTTCGGGGAGATACGCTTCGCCGGTTAAATTTTCCCCTTCCTTGAGGCGAGCCAGGCTTAAATGCGATTGAAAGGGGGAATTGCCATCCTTAACATAAGATGCTGGCGTCCATTCCACGGCTTCTTCCCAGGCTTTTAGGATTGCCCTTTGATTTGTTTCATCGACGTTCGCTAAAGACCCTGATTCGGCTGTAGTTGCCCAATATGCAGCCAGCTCAGCTTGCAGCCAACGCGCTGATTGCTGTGCTTTGGAAAGGATTTCCAACGATTTGTCTGTCCGCCCAGCTATTTGCAGGATTTCAGTTAGATTGACAATCTCCTTCATTCGCTCCAGGCTGAGGCTCTCCGGAAAATCGGCATTGACCAGTGCAGGCAGATTACCTTGCTCAAGGATCCACTCCGCCAGGCTTTTAGCTAATTCTTCTTGCTGGAGAGATAGTAATCTTAACACGGCGGTTTTTTCACTGAGCTCACTGGTTTGAGAGTATTGACCGTCGGTAAATATATTTTGAAGAATAATGAGCCGGTTTGCAATTGGTAATGGATTGCACAGGAAAGCATGTAAAGCCAGTGATATTGCACCAATAGAGGCGCCTGGGTGGATGAAAGCCGACATGAATTCAACCGGATCAGGAATTAATCCGAGTAAGCAAGCCAATGGGGTGTACCAATGTTTGAGAGGTACCTCAGGTTGGTTCCAAATTTCCAGAGCAAAGCTATTCCATGAACCGGTTCCATGTAATCTTTCGCGCAGCGCCAGAGCGACTAATCCTGCTTCTGCCAGGGTATCCACCGGAGATAAGCTGGAGATAGATTGATCATCACTTGAACCAGGCTCAAGGGAGGTGATTTTGATCTCTTCCAGATGCTCTGAGAACTGTTTGCCTTTTAAGAAGTTTTCATAAGCCTGAGAAGCTTTCTGGCATAAGACCGTTTCCAAAGGATTAAGGGGGGTAGCATTGAACAATTCTTGGGAAACATTGACATCCAGAGCCAGGAGTGAAAGCAAGCCAGGCGTCCAGGTCATGGGTTGGTTGCTGCAGGTTGCTAAAGCTTTTCCAGTCAGGCTTGTATTTTGCAAGGACTGCCAGACGACCTGATCTTGCCTTAAAGCATTGATAACCCAGGTTTGAGTCTCTACTGGAAGGATCTCACGCAGTCGTTGAATAAAACTAGGGGCTTCCATAGGCCTAGTTTAATTTCAAAAGGACAAACCAGCATGGAATAACCATCAATAATCCCCCTGTGATAATGAGAATAATGCCAATGCCGTTACGCGTTTTAATGAGATCATTGACGGTAGCAAGCAGGGAGGATGCGTTACCTACAAGACCAGCGATTTCATCAGCCAATCCCTTTTGCGCAAGGCGGTTGGTTTGCTCCAGGGTTGTGCGCAGGTCTTTTCCCCATGCCCCACTAAGCAGAATGATTACACCCGCGCTAAAGGTGATAAAACCCAAGATAAAGATTCCGAGTAACATGGTGTATTGCAGGTTATGAAGTTGGGTTGGATCCATAAGTCCTCCTCATCTCAAAAAAATAATTAATTGCCAGCTTGGAAGTACATTGGGAATTCACAAGATGGGACTTTTACATTGGAGAGCAATGCGACCCAGTCCTGCCCGGTAACTTCTTCAATAAAATTCACGCCAATATGTTTATTGAATTGGCTGTTCAGATTTAATATATCTTCAGGCGAGTGCAGAATGTTCCAGCAAATTTCTCTCCACAGTAAAGTGTTATAAGTCATGCTCAGTTGCCTGGTCTCGAATGCAGGGAATTTATATGACGCCAGCTCATCCCGATCCAGCGTCTCTCCTCCCACTTTAATGGGTCCGAAGGCATCGATAAAATAAGCCAAAGCCCGGTTATCCAAAATGATCGACCCATCCCATTCCAATCCACGCTCCTGTAACTTCAGGGTTGTAGCTTGATCGAGACCGAAAAGCCCCCCTGCCTTTATTAAGTCAAAAATTTTTGATAATTCAGCATCATTGGTAGAATCCTCAGGATAAGATGGATAGATTGGAATCAACTTGATGGGGGTATCTGGATTAAAAGCGACCATCCAAATGGCTTGCAAAACAGGTTGGGAATGTTTCAGTTGTTTTACATTTACCAATAGCAGATTCATTTGCCTGGTTTCAGATGTGTCTGGTAAAGGAAACTCGAGATCGGTTGGCGTTACGCGTGGAATTTGGGAAATGGATTGTTGGCCCAGCCCATAACCGACCCATGCTGAGAGTGCAAAAATAAGCACATATCCAGCCACCAGGAAATTTCTCATGAAGATGGTCTCTTTACAATAGTCTTGTGGCTGTGTTTCTTGATTATCCCTTTTTGAGTCTGGGGAACAGCCAGTAATGTGTCGATTGACTCACCTGTATTGGAAGTGATATTGCTTAGCTGAGTAGCAGCGGGGTGTAAACTGCCGTCAGCAAGCACCAGGCTAGAAGAGCTGTAAAAGAAGTCTTCAGGAGAAGATGGATTGAGGCTATTAAAGAAAGCTGCCCCAATGTACAGTTGAGCCTTAAGCAATTTGTATGCGTCATGTACCCATATAGCTTGTTCTTCCATGGTAGAAAGATGATTGGGCCAGGAAAAGCCTGTAATCCAGATGAGATCTGTGCGGTGGTTATTCTGGAGCATAAAATTGCGCAATAATTCGTAGTGCCGCAACACACCTGGTTCTCTTGGAGTAGGCTCAGAAAAGGGCTGACCAGGGATATCCTGATAGCGAAGTCCCACGATAGGGGTTGCCATCCCGGCCTCGTAAAATTTCGCCAGGAAGGTCAGGTCATCGATCTCACCACCAACAGGTGTGGCGGAAAGAGGACTGAAGCTGGGGATTACATAGGTTTGGTAGTTTTGATTCGTTAAAGCATTGCGAGCTTTTTGGATCACTCCAATATAGGCTTCTGGGTTGGGAGTGGTTCCCCAACCGCGCACCGTATTCGCACCTGGGAAGAGCTCAATGACTAAAAGCGATGATGGATCGCTGCTGACCAACCGCAAGGTGAGGGCAGTTGTCACATCCGGATTGGGACCAGCAGGGGTCATCGCCCAGGCTGGAGGGTTTGAGATTGAAGCCAAAATGTGTAGATTCTTTTGCCTGGCACTGGCCATCAATCCGACTAAGGTTGAAAGATCGGGTTCCACTTCGGGATCGGGCCATTGGCGGGCCCAATCGAAATTGACTGCAATCCAATCTAAACCAAGAGAAGGAGCAATCGCCAGGGCTTGAGTCAATTGCTGCCCATAAGTCGAAATCCTCGCGCCGTATCCAAATTCAGGGGAATTGGGCAATCCAGAGGCTGCATCCACAGTAAAGGCAGTGTTGGAAAGCAGAAATATGGTGAGGAAGATCGCTAAAATGTATTTTCTAGCTTGCATCTCTTTACCATCCTGAAAGGTGTACTTTTACATATCCGATGACAAACCCTACGCCTAGTCCAATTGTACAAACGCAGAATAGCAATGCGATATGGATTTTTAGAGAAGGTTGTATATATTGGGTGAAGGTTATCCAACCATCCCTTAAATGCTGTAAGCCTTTCATTAACCAAAAAAGTACATCCCAAAATAGGATTTCAATTCGAGCGTAACTGCCTCGTACTTTGATCATTTGATTTGCCTCCTGCGATTCACCAATATTCCGTCGCAGCGAACAAGCGTTCTTTCTAACGAGAAGTGGTAACTTTAATAATTTTGCCTTCTTCGGTGGCAATCACACGCACCCAGCGGGTCAGTGATTTTCCTCCCGCTGTGAGAACCTTGCTCTCGTAAGTCAGGAGGTAGGTTGGGGATTTGAATTTCCCGCCGGTTTTCGCTTCTGCCTGCAGGCGTACTTTCGGCTTTTTACCGGCGAACTCTGGGAATTGCTTTTGGATGGAGTTGGTGATCTCTTCTATGGTTCTCGATTCCATTTTTGCCTCTAGACTCCAGCTTGAGGTTCAACCCGTCATCTTTGGTCCTAATTTTCTTGCCTTGCCCGACGTAGAAAGGCAGGCACATCCAGATCATTCGATGCAGGAGCAGAAATAATCTCTTGGGTTATTTTTCTCGTTCCCGTTTCAGTGGTCTGGGATGGGGTGGGTTGGGTAGCTGAAGCCAGATTCTTGGTAGCTTTAGTAGATTGAAAACCCGGTAACGACTCTTCAATCGATGATGCACCCAAACCAGTCACGACCAAAATAACTTCGACACGATCGTAAAAGCGCTCATCATTAACAACGCCCATCACAATTTCTGCTTGCGGACCAGCCTGGTTTTGGATGGTGGTTAGAGCTGCCTCGATCTCAAAAAGCGAAAGATCATCGCCCGCAGTGAAATTCACCAGAATGCCCGCTGCATGATCCAGTGAAGCTGAATCCAATAAGGGGTGGTGCAAAGCCTGGTCGATGGCTTTGATCGCCTTGTTCTCGCCTTCTCCTTGACCGATGGACATTAAAGCTCCTCCGCCCAATGTCATCAAGTGCCTGATATTGGCAAAATCTACATTAATTAATCCTGGTGTGGTCACCAGTTCTGTGATCCCTTGAACACCCTGGCGAAGGATGTCATCTGCCATACGGAAAGCCATGTCCAGGGGCAGATTGCGAGTCTCTAGAAAAAGCAAGCGGTCGTTAGGGATGGTGATGAGTGTGTTGGTGATTGGGCGTAATCGAGCTAAGCCTTCTGCAGCATTACGCTGGCGACGTCCCATTTCAAAGGAGAAGGGAGTGGTGACAACGGCGATAGTCACTGCACCCAGTGAACGGGCAATCTTTGCTGCAATCGGAATTGAGCCAGTGCCAGTTCCACCCCCCATGCCGGCGGTTAAAAATACCATATCGGCGCCTTTTAATGCCTGGGCCATCTCTCGCCAGCTTTCTTCAGCAGCAGCCTGACCTGTAGACGGATTGCCTCCAGCGCCCAGGCCGCGCGTTGTTTTAGGCCCAAGATGTATTTTCACTGGCGCCAGGCTATTTTGTAGCGCCTGGTGATCCGTATTCGCAGTAATAAATTCAACTCCTGATAGACCTAATTCGATCATCCGGTTAACCGCGTTCGACCCGCCACCACCCAAACCAAGGACTTTCAAGACGGGCTTATGAATCGCAATTGGCGTAGGGCGCGTCGGGGCATCTGAAGCAACCTGGGGAGGATTAGTGAACCTGTCTATGGATTTGTGGGGTAGAGTCTCAACCATGGTGAATATCCTTTATTTCAAGAATTAGATCTCTGACATCTTTGTTGCAAGCTCTGTGCCATCACCTTCGATCAGTTCAACTGTGCAACCTGAGTTGATTAAGGTATCCAGCGTGTTCGCAGGAAAGCAAGTCAGATTTCCCAAAATAGTCACTTTGCTGGCTTGGGTGGCTTCGGAAACTGAAAACCCGATCGTCGGCAAATATTTTTGTACGAAGGGTCGGATCAGTTCAAAATGCCAGCCTGAAACACCCCAAGCATAGGATGGCAGCAGCAGATAATGTTGAATAGGCTTCGATGTTGTCGCCGGGTGAAACAATCCTTTCATGGCATCTGGTTTGTGTTCAGTTGGATTTTCTGTCTCAATCCACTGGCGGAGCTGGCCCACGACCGGTAAGGTGCTTTCGTCTGGGTTAAACCAGGCGTGACCCACTTCCGGACTACCCGAAGCGGCAGTTAA
>Ga0153916_10001860_pt1 | contig 15346 bp, 8 predicted proteins | sample Opewatmetagenome_FD_109642 | JGI IMG/M metagenome (GOLD analysis project Ga0153916, IMG submission 109642) | Freshwater wetland microbial communities from Ohio, USA - Open water 3 Core 3 Depth 4 metaG | ecosystem: Environmental > Aquatic > Freshwater > Wetlands | place: USA: Ohio, Lake Erie, Old...
AAGTATACTATCATCACAGAAAGAAAGAGATGATTGAGAACACTCTTGCCGAACTGGAGAGAGAAATCACAGAGCTTCCAAAGAGGCGTATAGAGATCAGCAAAGTGCACGGTGCATTTAGACGCTTCAGACTTTCGGTGTCACACCGGGGCAGACGGATGGCTTTGAAATATTACCTCCCGTTTTACAGGAAAATGGTGAATAACTCCGATGCCCTGTCCCTCAGACTCGCCTCGAGAATACCGATCGTTCGGAGATTCCGGAATCCACTGAAGAACGTTATCAAAACGGAGACTGTGGAGCTTCTTAGACTTCTGAGGATTCCTGACCCGGACAGAGTCGTGGACATGTATCCTCATGAGCTCAGCGGCGGGATGGCTCAAAGAGTCGTCATAGCGATGGCTCTGACCTGTAATCCTACGATGCTGATCGCAGACGAGCCAACAACCAGCTTGGACGTGACCGTTCAAGCACAAATACTATTCCTCATCAAAGAGCTCAAACAGAAACTGGGATCTTCAGTATTATACGTGACACACGACTTGGGTGTTGTTGCTGAAGTTTGTGAACGAGTGGCAGTGATGTACGGAGGAAACGTCGTGGAAATCGCCGACGTCATGACATTTTTCAAGAAGCCCCTGCATCCTTACGCGCGTGCCTTGCTTGACTCAATTCCAAGACCCGGTCGGAAATTTGTGTCTATTCCGGGAACCGTTCCAAGCTTGATTAGTCCGCCGAAGGGCTGTCGATTCTATGACAGGTGCAGGTATGCGACTGAGGAGTGTCCCCTCGTCAAGCCAACACTTGTGGAGGTTGAGAAGGGTCACTTTGTATCGTGCCACTTGTACGGTGAGCGTTGAAAATGGAAAACCTGATCGAAATTGAGAATCTGAAGAAATACTTCCCGATATTGGGCGGCGTCCTGAGGAAGAAGATCGCTGAGGTCAAGGCAGTTGACGGCGTCTCCATGAACATCATGCACGGGGAGACCTTCGGTGTCGTTGGTGAGTCTGGATGCGGAAAGACAACTCTGGGCAAGACAATGTTGAGGCTACTCAAGCCTACGGGCGGAAAAATGTTCTTGAATGCTCCTAACGTGGAGCTCGCCGAGATAGAACGTCTTGAACGTGCTATGGGATCGCTTTCCGCTGCTGACCCGAAGGCTGTGACTTATTCGCCTAAATATACTAGGCTGCTCAGGAAAGTTGGCTCGAAATATCTGTCTGCTGAAGAATCGAAACGTGCAAAGGAATTGGGGATTCAAGTTGACTCATTGAGGCGGTTGGATTCTCGCAGTGTCGTACACTCGCCTGAGTTGGCTGAGCTCTTGCGGAAGAACATTCCGTCTTACAGTAGATATGATCTATCGAAGCTTTCAGCCTCTAGGTTGAGGAAGATCAGGGCTCATATGCAGATTGTGTATCAGGACCCTACGACTTCGCTTGATCCGAGAATGCTTGTTAAGGATATCGTCGCCGAACCGCTAATTGCACAGGGTATCGCGAGAGGTAGCGCAGCACAGAATATGGTGTTGAAGAGTTTGGAAAGCGTTGGGTTGACTGAGAAACACTTGTTCCGGTATCCTCATGAGTTCAGTGGCGGTCAACGACAGAGAATCGCAGTGGCTAGAGCCATCATCACTCGTCCGAGGTTTATAGTTCTGGATGAGCCCACGTCGGCTGTGGACGTGTCTGTTAGAGCGCAACTCTTGGATTTGTTCCAGACGCTTCAGAAGGATTTGGATCTGACGTACATGTTTGTCAGCCACGACTTGAGCGTTGTCGAATGTGTGAGTGACCGTGTAGCCGTCATGTACCTTGGCAAGATTGTGGAGATGGCGAAGACTGAGGACCTTTACAAGGAACCGTTGCACGCGTATTCGCAGGCGCTGTTCGCTTCAATTCCTATTCCTGATCCTGCTAGAAGAAAGGAGCGTCCACCCATCACGGGTGAGGTTCCGAGTCCTGTGAATCCGCCTTCGGGTTGCAGGTTCCATCCGAGATGTCCTCAGGCTACTGAAGCTTGCAGACGTGAAGAACCGAAGCTTGTTGATGTTGGCAACGGACACTATGTAGCCTGCTTCACCATAGGCAAGTAACGCTCTTTTTCCTATCACTTTCTGTCATATTCTGGATGCAGTAGGTTCTTTTCCGCTGATAGAAGATAATTCCGGAATACTTAAATGCAGAAACGACGATGTTGATATTGCTGAATAAGGAGAAGGGAGAAAAACATGAAAGTTAGCAAACTTTCTAGTCTAGCTTTGATTTCATTGATGATTGTAAGCGCAATCGCAGTCTTTGCACCCAAAGCATACGCCGTAGGATCATTGGACGTTGAAAACGCTGCAATAGGCGGAAACAACTTCTTCTATACTGCCGACACTACAAACGTAGGTGACACTTTCGTAATCAACATCACTGTACATGATATCACTGATTTGGCCACTTGGCAAATATCCTTCGGTTGGGATCCCACACAGTTGGAGTATGTGAGTGCGTCGCGTCCATCAGACGATGTATTTGCTGATGCCGTGGCACACGGAAGAACTCCAGTTCCTGTAGGCCCAATCGTTGACACAGTCGCAGGCAACCTGCAGTACGGTTGCACCTACATCGGTGATCCATGGACTTTCAACGGTACAGGCAGATGTGCTCAACTCACCTTCAGGATAATCCAAGCAGTCGATGAACTGAACCCATCAATCAGTTCTGACCTTACCCTGCTGGCTGTCGGTGTTGACACATTTCTGCTTGACCGCAACTTGGCCAACATTCCATTCACAGGAGTCAACGGGCACTTCAGCTATACTTACATTCCACCACCATACTATCCAACGCTGCTCATCAAGCCATCAGTCGTGAAGCCAGACAAGATCAACGACGTATTCGCTCTTGACATCATGGTCAAGGACGTTCACGCAGGTTGGTCAATAATCGGCTTCCAGTTTAGCTTGATGTGGAACACAACCTTCATAGAGCCTGCAGCGCCATACTTCGACAACGGAACGTTCCTCGAGGGCTTCCAATACTACGCAGACGGTGTGTTCTACGTTGCTGACATCAATACGCACAACCGCCCACCGCCCTTGACGCCGATCGACCCTGCCTACAACTACTCAATGTTTGCTGCCCTGCTGTTGCCCGACGGTGATCCGAACCCACCGTACCATGCTCCATTCCCATCAACAACAGGCACAGAAGAAGTCAAGTTGATGACCGTCTACTTCAAGGCCATCTACGAGACAATCTCGCCAGTTGAAGACTGGACATGGATAGAGTTCATCACCTTCGATGTAGATGAAGACACATACGCAGTCAACAAGTACCTGCACGTTGTCCAATGCAATTCTGTAGATGCTCACTACCGTGCACCCATGAAAGTGCTCGGTTTGTCAATTGACCTCTACACACAGTACCCAAGCCCCTACGGTGGACAAGGCGGAAACCAGACAAGTGACATGTTCGGTCCACAAGCACTGGTCGACTTGTTCGCACTTGTCACATACAACGAATACCCAGTTCAACAGAAACTGGTAGGCTTCCAAGTATTCCACGAAGGCGCAACACAGACATACAACATCTACAGAGAAGGCACAACCGACATAAACGGCATCGCCCACGTAAGCTTCAGGCTGCCATGGCCATGTGCCGACCCAGTCAACGAAATATTCGGCTGGTGGTACGTGAACGCTACTGTTGAAGTAGCTGAACAGATAGTCGTCGACAACCTGAAGTTCTTCGTGTACTGGCCAGTCTTCATCATAAGCATCGAGCCGAACGCCACAGAGTTCGTACAGCGCAAGACAGGTGGAGATGACCTCATCTTCAAGGTGACATATGGAACCTACAGCATGCAGACGTTGCCGGCAACGATCACCGCGACAATCTACGACGAGTTGAGCTTCTTCATAGGCTCAGACTTCCTAGTCACAACCGTTGGCTGGGGCGAGTACGGCCATGAAGCAGAGCTCAAGAGCTACGAATGGACAACCACGATGCCACTGCCGACAAACGCTGTCGTTGGTAAAGGCACAGCCTATGGCAATGCCTTCACAGACTTCCCATGGAACGGCGGAGTTCCATATTGTCCAGAAGTCACCAACACCATCGACTTCTACATAAAGAAGCCATAAGCGCTGAACCATCAAAGCCCATCCCCCCTTTTTTAATTTCAAGAACAGAAACACACAGTAGGCTTTCTGTTACGAACCAGAAAACTGGAATTCAGTCCGATCAGAATGTGGGCACTCCCTAGAAGCATGTTCCAGAAGCTTTATATCAACTTGACCAAGACAATTAACTGTGAAGGAGAAAGGAAGATGAAAAAACCAAGTAAACAAAAAACACTGTTCACTATGCTCATTCTAACAGCAATGATCATCGCTACTGTGGGTGTTTCAGTTCCGAAGGCATACGCTATCGGACGGATATACATCACCCCGGCAGCGATCGATGACACCTCTATTGGTCCGGGTTCCGCCATATCAGTGAACGCTTCGGCAGAATCCGTTTCAGACGTGTTCACGTGGCAGGTGACCCTCACGTACGATCCTTCCATACTCAGCTGCACAGGAGCAACAACGTTCGTCGGCAGCATCTTCAAGCTTGACCTTGACGTCGGACCCACCATAGATAACGTCGCCGGAATCGTGACCTACGGGTCAACCAAAATCTTCGGAGCCGGCGTCTCGGGCAGCGGAGTCATGGCGCAGTTCACGTTCAGCGTAATAGGACGAGGCTACTCGCACATCAACTATTCGCAGCCGTACGGCGCGGACACTTTCCTGCTTGACTCGCTTTTGCACACCATCCCCGTATCAGTCGAAGACAGCAGCTTCAACAACTATGTTGCACCACCCCCAGCAAAAATATACATCGACCCGCCCAAGGTCATAGACCCAAGTCTAGTGACCGGACAGAGGTTCAACGTAAGCCTCAAAATAGCAGACGCTGCTGACGTTCAATCGTGGGCTGCAAACATACTCTACACGAACACCGTGTTGATGGCGACAGACGTCTTTGAAGGAGATTTCCTCCAATCAGTCGGCGTAACAACGTTCACGTCAGCGATCGACCATGGAGCAGGAACCGTGCACCTCGCATGCTTACTTAGCAGCGGTGGAGCAAGCGGCAGCGGAACACTTGCCACAATCACGTTCGAAGTCCTAGTCTTGGGTGAAAGTGCCATAACAATAACGGACCCAGACCTGCGCGATTCGATGGGAAGAGCGTTACCGTTCACTACCGCAGACGGATACTTCAACAACATGCTTATCGCAAAGTTGAAGATTGATCCTCCTGAAGTCAGCGGACCAACATACCTGCCCGGAACAACTTTCGTGATCAACGTAACGTTGGAGGACGTTGAGAGCCTCAAGTCATGCATCTTAAACCTAACCTATGATCCTACGATAATCCAGGAAATAGGTATGGCGTTTCCACGCTTTAACGGCGAGATACCTGTAAAGATATTGCATGTGGACGATGGAGCAGGGTTTCTCTGGGCAAGTTTGACGTATCAGGATGGAGTTTCGACGATTCCGCCCGTCACGATCATGAAGGTAGAGTTCGTGGTTCTTCAGATGGGCGTCAGTCCAATAAACCTCACCGACACAGCGCTGATTGACATAGGCGACAACCCGATAGTACACGAGGTCTACCACGGAATATTCATCGGACTCATCCGCGACGTTGCTGTGCTCAACATCGTTCCAGACTTTGACGTAGTGTACCAGAACTGGACGGTCAACATCGATGTGACCGTCAAGAACAAGGGCAACGTTTCAGAAACATTTGACGTGCAAGTCTTCTACGATGGCAACTTGGCTGTAACAGGCACCGTCACAGACTTGATTCCAGATGCGGAAACAACAATCAGGCTCGTGTGGGACACAACTGGTGTGCCGTTCTGCCACAACTACTCGCTTTCAGCTTTCGCTGGTCCGGTGCCGTATGAGTTTAATTTGGGTGACAACGCGCTGACAGAAGGCTATGTCAAAGTGAGAATCATGGGCGACGTCAACGGTGACGGCAAAGTCGACATGAGGGACATTGGAGAAATCGGCAACGCCTTCGGTTCATATCCAGGGCATCCGAAATGGATTTTTATGGGGGACCTTACCCGCGACAACAGAATCGACATGCGGGACATTGCGACAGCGTGCATCTTCTTCGGCGTTTCCTGTCCCTAGAGGACCTTTCACCTCCCATCTATTTTTCTTTTGGCGTGCGAAGGCTTGATGTACCGTTACGAATTTGTCAGGGCAGCAAACATATATATTCAACTATCCTAGAAACTCGTGAAGCTGAACTGGGAGACTAATGGTGAGAATGATGAATCCTGACTGGAAAAAACGCTGTGCAGTCGCTGCAATACTCCTGTTCATATCAATCACAGCCGTGACATCCTTATCCGGCGTAATAGCGCAAGGAGAACCTGTGATTAAGATCTTGGATGCCGCGACAGGTTCGAACTCCATAACCTTGGGAAGCTCAGCCGACCCGTTTCCAGAAGGCGGCTACAACTTTACAGTGGAAGTCACGTTGCAGGGTTCGGTTACGAACCTTGTGGCATATCAGGTTGCCATGAAGTACAACAAAACACTTCTGCGTTGCACGGGAGCGTCGGTTGATGACAAGGATCCGAGGTTCATATTCTACGATTATGCGCAGGCGTACTTGGTTTCGATGCCTACGCCGTTGATTGTGACAAGTCCACAGGGCTACGTGTTCTTGGGAGCATCGATCGTCACCGGCAGCGGAGCCGACTTCTCGGGTGGACTGCTGGCCAAGATAAACTTTACTGCTATCAAGACAGATACTTCTCTGCTGGAGATAATACCCACGTACACAGGTGTCGGCCTGCCCCCAGCAGAATATCAAGATGACTCGAAACTCATTGACGGTCTGCTGCACAACTTGCCGTTCCTCTATGAGAATTGTCCGGTTGCCGCCATTGGAAGTCAGTCTCCTCCGACTGCAACGTTCACATTTACACCTTCAAACCCATCTCCTGGCCAAAGCGTCGCCTTTGACGCCAGTGAAAGTTTTACCCCTGTAGGGGACATAGCAAGTTATATGTGGGATTTTGGGGACAACAGCACTTTTGAAACGACTGAGAATAGAACTGCTCATACCTTCTTCCTCAGTGGCTTATACAGCGTTAACCTCACGGTTACGGACAGTAACGGGCTAACTGGTTCCGCAGCACAAGATGTGCTGGTCGGTGCGGTTCCATATGTGAACTTCACCTTCACACCCCTTGAACCATTGTTCACTGATCAGGTGACGTTCAATGCCTCCGAAAGCTTTGACCGGGATGGTAACATTACAAGCTACGTTTGGGATTTCGGTGACGGCTCGAACGAAACCATTACAAACGTGGATGGAAATGTGACGGCCGAGAATGCGACGGCAGCTCACTACTTCCTGCACAGAGGGGTCTTCTTCGTGAATCTCACTGTGTTCGACAATAATGGGCTGTTCAATACGACTGTTGTGGAGGTTCTTGTCGGCAGACGACCTTCGGCAGACTTCCTGACTCTTCCTGATGTGATCGAATATCCCTTGGACTACAACATAACTTTCGACGCATCTCCAAGCAGGATTGACTCTTCTGCCAAATTCATGGTTGTATACGTGTGGGATTTTGGTGATTCAGCATGGCCCATTGTCTATCATGTCATAAACGCGACTGATCCTGCCAGCAGCCCCACGCCGTGGGGAGAAGGTCCGTCTGGGACGCAACCGTTCTACATTCATTACGGTTATACCAATGCTACTCTTCAGGGGGGCGGAGTGATAAACGTCAATCTGACAGTTGTTGACAACGATGGCCTGTACAATTCGGTAGTCAAGCCGGTGAACATAACAGAGACTCCGCTCACTATCAACACGCAGGACAATACGCTGTATTATGCCGTTGCGGGGGCAGTGTTCGCCGTCATAGTTGTGGGTGCTGTCATAGTCAAGAAGAGGCAGGAACCCGAGACGGCCCGAAAAGAACGGTACCGAGTCATCTAGACTTCTTTTCTCGCCTTTTTCCATACCGTAAGACTCAAATATACGGTATAATGAAAGAATGTGGCTAGGTGAAAATCCAAATGTTATATGGACCAAAAAAAGGAAAGAAGACTTTTGCTGCATTAACTGTAATGCTTCTGATTATGGCTTCAATTCCAATTCTGATGCCACAAAAAGCAAACGCTCTACCGGCGGAAACGATGAGGATAGTCCCAGTTCAAAACAACTTCTTTGCCAACCAGACTCTGCCCGGAGCCAGATTCGTAGTAAACGCCACGTTGACAGACGTAACAGACATGTATTCTTGGCAGACGACACTGACGTACGATCCTGCGGTGATAATCTGCACGAACATAACTATCCCGACAGGCAGTGTCTACAATCTGGAGTTTGATATACCTCCTCAGATTGACAATCCCGTAGGAAATGCGACAATCGGATCCAGCCAAATCGTTCCTAATACAGTCAACTACACTGGAAGCGACGTACTGGCCTCCTACGAATTCGAAATAGTGGCACTGGGGACATCACATATAAACTATTCAGATTCCAGTAATACCTTCCTGCTGGATGACCTGATCCATGAAATTCCAGCAAACCGGTTCGACGCGTCATTTGCGTACATTGATCCGCTTATGGTGAGCATAACCCCATCAACCACTCAAGCAGTCGACTTCGGAGGGAGCGCCATCTACACAGCCGCCGCCTCAAACGGTGCGCCACCGTACACGTTACAGTGGTTCTTCAAGTATCCAAACGGCACGGAAATCGAGGTGACTGCAGCCTTCAACTTGACCACGTGGGAAACATACCCAATACTCGTGTCAGGCAGCCACATCGTCACAGTCCAAGCGACAGACTCGTTAGCCACGGCAGTGAACGCCTCAGCAGTCATTCAGCTGAGAACATTAGGTATAATTCTGAATCCGCAATCCCCGATAGTTGATGTTGGTGGCTCCGTTCATTTCACGGTCACGATAACGGGCGGAGTGCCACCGCGCAAGATCCAGTGGTTCAGGAACAACACGGTCCAAGCCGCTGACGAAAACCTTACAGAAGTCACCTACACGTTCCCGCTGATAGGCATTGAAAACATCAAAGTGCAAGTAACTGACAAGGAAGGAACCCTGAGAGAAGCAAGTACTACCACCACTTTGTTGCCGCCCGCAACAACGATCCTTGAATTCTATCCGCTCAACGGAACATCGTTCTTCACGAACCTGACTAAAGTAGGTGATATTATCACCCTAAATGTCACCGTCGAAAACATCGTCAATCTGAACAATTGGCAGATAAACGTTACTTGGGATCCGACATTCTTAAACCTCACAAGCCCATTGTTCGGTGTAGTACTACCACCTGACCACGTCTTCGCAGACGCCATAGCCCACGGAAGAAGCATACAAGTCGCAAGCAACACGGGCGACCTTGGAACCCTAATCTTCGGCGCAACCTACATAGGAGACCAATACACTTTCAACGGCACCGGACGACTCTGCCAAATAAAATTCCAAATTATGCGGTACCCTGAACCATCAACCTCAAGCTTCATGAACTTCACAGCGAAATACTCTGATACATTCCTTGTTGACTGGCTCGGCAGCACTATTCCAATGACCCTTGAGAACATACCCTTCAGCTACACGCTGGCTCCACATGTGACACATTCAATCCTAGGCGGAGTAATGGAGACTTGGAGCAACGCATCAATACTTGTGAACGCAATTACAGCAAACACGGCAGACACGTCTATCAGCTTCAACGTTGCAGGAAACCCTGGATCGGTCGGATACGTGAACATCACCATCCCGAAGAATCTTCTATTTGGGCCTTGGCTAGGAATCTTCGTCAATGGTACGGACATTAGGTCTCAAGCAATAATAGTCGAGGACACGGCTAACACCTACATATACTTCACGTTCACCTTTAGCAGCACAGCCAGCATCAGAATCAAAGGGACAGGAATAGTGCCAGAACAAAGCTTCATGCTATTGCTCGCATTGATGATCGCCTCGCTCATAGCTGTAATCATGATCAAAGGACCACCAAGACGTAAGTGGACACGATAGCATCATCACACCCCCATCTTTTTATTTCCCCTATGATTTTTCCCTCAAAACCTACACGCAAGATTAAATACTAAACTTCGCTTCTAGACTACCACTTTGCCAAACCTGATAGTGGAACTGTTAGGCGTTGTCTCAGCCATATGCGGTTATGTAGTGCTCTTATTTCTGCTCATAATATACGTTTCCGTAAAACGAATGGGCGGTTCCATCGAAAGAAGACACGTCATAGTGATAGGAAGCGTTGCAACAATCTTTTTCGTCGGAGCCGCAATCTTAACATACATTGGAACGGCGGTGCTCATGTCTCTGGGACAGGTCTTATGACGCTTTCAGATCGACTGTTGCCATTTAGGATCAAATGTTTGTTCAGTTCGAAACCGTTGTGCTTTTATCTTTCGATTTCAATGTTTGGTGTAGCGAAAGGGAGAGGCTGGATGCAAAAAAACATAAGACGACGCAAGAACCGGACAAAATGGATTGTTCTCAGTGTCTTTGTTGTGCTGACAGTGATAGGTGCTGCTCTGGTGCTTACCATGAGCCAACCCAAGACGCCCAAAGTGCAGGACTATCTTAGGGTCATGCATACTGAGAGCATCGGGGAATACTATCAGAACGAGACACTAGTTCACATAACATATCTAGGGTTCAACGTGACCGCTATCGTGGCTGATGCTCATGATCTCATGTACAACGTTGACTATGGAAAGCTGACAGAAGGTCAAGACTACACTAGAGACCTCTTGGGAAAAGGCGATACATGGGACCTTGGCGGAGTACAGCTTACCGATTGTTATGTTCCTTTCAACCAGACCACAAACACATTCAATATGCCGATTACTCTGGGATGCTATGAAACAGGTTCCATACCTGAAGAGATAATCCTACAAATACCGAAAAGCCAGATACTTGTGCTCGGGCAAGGCTAACAGAATACTTGGCCTTTCGACTCATCTTTTTCTAATGCCTGAAGTCTCCAATACGATTACGCCAGCTGCAAACGCAAGCAGAAGAACCATCCAGATGAATGTGTATTCTGAGACAACATACGTTCCCCTCACCTCGATTTTGCTTACTATTTGGGTCTGGTTGTACACGAAGTACAGGAAAGTGTTGTTAGAGTCTTCCAAGGGGAGATATGAAGGCGTTTGGAGCCCATCTGCACCGTAGACTGTAACTACCCACTCGTTCAAAGTCCCACATGAAAGCAAGTCCTTCGGAATCTGAACTCTGACCGATCCTGTGAAATTGCCCGAGGTCTGCACTCGGAACTCCAAGGTCTTCGTCGAAACGTTTAGAATGCATGAGGTCAACGTTACGTTGGTTGAAGCCTGAACAAGGAAGTCATTGCCTGCGGCTGCCACGTGGAACCTTTGAAGAGGACTGACGAACGGATAACTGTCCCCCAGGTATGGGTCATCAAAGATTCCGTCACTGCCTGAAACGTTCTGGCCGGTCGTGCGGTTCATGTCAGTTCCCATGTAGTCGCTGAAATAGTTTCCTCCAGAAGGATATCCATTGTCGAAATAGTTGACGCCGAAACTGACTATCTGTGAAGTGTTATTGACAAAGTTGTTGTGGTATATCATGTTGAACTGGTCGTTAGTTGAAGCCAGAAATATGCCGATACTGTTGTCTTGGATTGTGTTTCCAACGATGGTGTTGCTGGTGCTTACGTTATGAATGTAAAATCCGTTCGCCGTGCTGTTGAGGACTTCACAATCGATCATCGTTGAAAATGTCGTGGCAAGCAGTTCTATTCCGTGATAGACTTCTTCTGAGCGAACATTCTTGATGTTCACGTTGGTGACGTTGAAGACCCGAATAGACGTTCCCTGTTGGAAAAAGCTGTTGATTGTGTGCCTTAGTGTGAAGTTTTCCAACGTAACATTGCTGGTGATGATCTGGAAAATGAAAGATGCGGTTCCGCCCCCATCTATCGTCGTGTTCTGAGCGCTTTCCCCGACAATCGTTAAGGTCTTGTTGACCAATATGTTCCCATCTGCGTATTGTCCGGCTCTGACGAATATGGTGTCCCCATCCGTCGCGGCTTCTACAGCTAAGCTCACTGTGGAATAGTCATCGGGCACAGTTATCACCATCCCAGCGGCAGCCACCCTGTTCGGCCTACTGAGGATCAGAACCAGAGGGAAAACCGTCATGATCAAAAGACAAAATAAGAAAGACACACGGAAGTATTTTCTCTTACTCATTGTTATTGACACCAGAGTTGGCTTTCAGGTAATTTGATATTGAACGTAGCACTAGATAAACTTGCAGTCAACATTGCCCAATGTCAAGGGCAGGCATGGACACAGTTTCATGAATTAAATTCAAGCCATTATGAATGATTCAATTTGCCGCAGCAACCCTATCATTTGCGACACTCCGAATCTGGACATAGAAGTTAGTTCCAAAATCTTTAAATGGCATTCAAGCGCAAGGTTATTCTACCGAGGGAGAAGGGAGCATAGTGAAGAAACGTGCGCTCCTAATCGTAGTGATCACGCTAGCTGCCATTACAGTTTTTGCGACAGTTAGATTCGCATTTTCCAACCAGTCTCCCGTGGCTGAATTCATCTACTCACCCAATGCGCCGTCGCCCGACGAAGTCATAACCTTCGACGCTTCATCAAGCCATGACTCAGACGGCTGGATTGTTCAATACAACTGGAATTTCGGAGACGGCGTCACAAACGTTGTCGCAACTCCAACCGCTACTCACTCATACCCCGTCGATGGCAACTACACAGTTGAGTTGACTGTCACAGACAACAACGGCGCTGCAAGCGTTGCCGCAGCAGTCGTCCAAGTCCAAACAGTGGTCTTCTTCAGAGTCACAAACCTCGGAACATTAACCCCCGTCGGAGGAGTCCAAGTCACGGCATACTTCTACAACGGGTCAGCTTGGGTCAACGCCACCGTCGGCATCAACGACATCGAAATAAAATACGATATCCTGACCCAGCCTGATCTAGCCAACACACCCTCAGAAAAATACCGCAATCCAGGCTATACTGCCTCGATTCTCAGGTGTAGCGCGAGCAACATCGGATTTGACATTCACCCCGCCACATGGAAAGTGTACTTCAAGTTCGTTTGGAGCAACTTTGTAGCCTACTGGCCGAATGAGACGACCCGAGTCTACACTTACAAGCAAGGTGCAGTCGAGACTTACGACTACGCTCCCGGCCACCGAGCCTACTATGACCCAATGGCAGGAACTTACGTGATCGACGTCAACAACATTCACAAAGATGGAGTCGCCCCGACCGAAAGCCACCCCATAATCGTCGGAGTCTCCTGTCCTCCTCCAACACAAAAATACTACATGACCGTTCGCACCAATCCTGTTGGCATAGCGACCATACCTGGTCAGGGATGGTACGACAACAGCACAGGCGCGGTGTTAAATGCACCTCAATACGTCGCGATTTCAGCCAACGCACAGTATAGATTCAGTTATTGGGACGTTGATGGAACCTCAAGGGGAGCAGGAGTCAATCCCATAACGGTGCAGATGAATGCAAATCACACTGCAACAGCACATTATGTTCTCCAGTACTTGGTCACCTTCAAGCAAAGTGGACTGCTTTCCGACGCGAATGCCATAGTCGTAACCGTTGACGGTTCATCCAAACAGTGTGGCGATCTTCCATTCACGAAGTGGGCTGACAGCGGAAGCTCAATCTCATATTCCTATGCCTCACAAGTATCCAGCTCAGTCACCGGCAAGCGGTACAGATTCTCCAGTTTGAGCGGTCCTTCGTCGCCGATTACTGTCACTGCTCCATACAACGTCACGGGAAACTATGCTACCGAGTATCAAGTTATTTTCGGTCAGACTGGCTTAGACGGCACCGCCAGCGGGACAGTCTTGACAGTGAATGGAAACACAAAATCTTACAGCCAACTTCCATACAACGACTGGTTCGATTCAGGCACGACAATCACCTTCTCATACGCCTCACCTGTGCCCAGCACAACCACAGGCAAACGCTTCAGACTCAACGGTGTAACTGGTCCTGCATCTCCATTCTCATCGACGCAATTCACGAGCGTGACAGCCGACTACGTGACTCAATATGAGGTCACTATTGCACAATCCGGGTTAGACAACACAGCTGTAGGCACAGTCGTCACGGTGAATGGTGACGCAAAGACCCACTCGGAACTTAACTTCATGACATGGGTTGACAGCGGCTCAGCTGTCACTTACACTTACAACAGCTTAGTTTTGAGTTCAGTAACAGGCAAACAATTTGCACTGATAGGAGTCAGCGGTCCTTCCTCTCCCATCACCATGACAGGGTTCGTTACTGTGACGGGGAGCTACAAGGTTCAGTACAGGATTGTCTTCGACCAAACAGGTGTAAGCTCTGACTTTGCGGGGTCAATCGTCACGATTGACACTGTGAACTATGACCGAACAGAATTGCCGACCACGCCATTCTGGTGGGATGCGGGTTCATCTCACACATTCTCCTTTGCAACGCCTCTGGTCGTTGACGCCAATAAACAATACAATTGGTCATCCACGTCGGGCTTGTCTAGCCTGAGAACCGGAACATTGACAGTGACAGGTTCTGGAAGTGTTGTTGGATCCTATTGCATTCTGAATAGAGTAATATTCGACCAGACAGGAGTGAACCCGACTTTTGTGGGAACAGTCGTCACAATTGATGGCGTGAATTATGGCTATGGCTCCCTGCCGGTCGTGTTCAACTGGTCTGTCGGGTCATCGCACACATTCGCTTTCCAGTCTCCTCTCATTGTAGCAGTCAATGCGGAAAGAAATGTCTGGACGAGCACTAGTGGTCTGTCGACTTTGCAGAGTGGTTCGTTAACGGTGTCCACTTACGGAAGCGTTGTCGGCAACTACAAGACGCAGTACTATCTCACGTTGGCAACCAATCCTTCGGGCGTCACTTCTCCCTCGGGTCAAGGATGGTACGATGCCAACACATACGCAGCGATCAGCACGGCTCAAACGATCGACATTGTGCCGGGCTCTTCAAGATACAGTTTTACGAGCTGGACAACGGCGCACATGTCTGAAATAGTCGATCCGACATCATCCTCAACCAGCGTTTTGATGGATGAGGCGAAGACTGTTACGGCGAATTATGCGGTGCAGTACTACGTGACTTTTGCACAGTCTGGAGTGAACTCGGACTTCGCAGGAACCATTGTGACCATAGACGGAGTCAACTACGGCTACTCTGGATTGTCGCATTCGTTCTGGTGGAACAGCGG
>Ga0153916_10001861_pt1 | contig 15343 bp, 12 predicted proteins | sample Opewatmetagenome_FD_109642 | JGI IMG/M metagenome (GOLD analysis project Ga0153916, IMG submission 109642) | Freshwater wetland microbial communities from Ohio, USA - Open water 3 Core 3 Depth 4 metaG | ecosystem: Environmental > Aquatic > Freshwater > Wetlands | place: USA: Ohio, Lake Erie...
CGCCGCCTGGACGATCAGCCGCACCGGGCGGCCGGGGCTCGTCGGCATCGCGCTGCTGCTCGCGGCGGCGCTGTTCCTGGTCTCGACCCACCTCAAGGTCGCGGCCGAGGTGGAGGCGCTGCGCGGCGACCTGGCGGCCGCGAAGCGGCAGGGGCACACGGCGGTCGCGAAGGAGGTCGCCGAGCCCGCCGCCGCGATGCGCGGGTTGCCGGCGCGCGCCGACATGCCGGCCATCCTGCGCCAGCTGTTCGACCATGCCGCGCAGGCGCGGCTCGCCGTCGATACCGCCAAGTACGAGGTCGCCGCGACGAGCAGCGGCGGTGTGATCCGCCACCGGATTTCGTTCCCGGTCACCGGATCCTATCCGCAGATCCGCGAGTTCATCGACGCGACGCTGGCGACGATGCCGGCCGTCGCCCTCAGCGACCTCGTGCTCGAGCGCAAGTCGATCGCCGACGGCAACGTCGAGGCGCAGATCCGGATGACCGTCTACACTCGGAGCGCCCCGTGAGCAGCGTGCCCAGACTGCTCGGCGTGGCCGGCGCGTACCTCGCGCTGCCGCCCTGGCCAGGCGGCGGACGCCCGGCTCTGCGTCGGCGCGCCGCGCTCGGCCTCGCCGCCCTGGTGCTGGCGGCCCTCGGCGTTCTGTTGGCGACCGGCACGATTGGGCGGAGGAAGGCCGCGTCCGCGACGGACGCGCCAGGGCGGCAGGCGCCGCCGCGCGCCGCCGCGACCCAGGCGGAGCTGGCGCGGGCGCAGCCGCAGGCCGCGCCGCGCGCTTCGGAGGCGCGCCCGCCGTCGGGCCGGGTCGTCCCGCCCAGGAATGCGGCGGCGCTCTTCGCGCAGCGCTCCTGGATCGTGGTCAAGCCGGCGCCGCTGCCGGCCGCGCCGCCGCCGCCCCAGCCCACGGCACCGCCGTTCCCCTACACCTTCGTCGGCAGCTACGCCCCCGAGGGCAAGCCGCCGGTGTTCTTCCTGGCGCGCGGCGACCGGCTGGTCGAAGCCGTCGTCGGAGACCGGCTCGACGGCGTCTACCGTTTCGAGAGCGCCGCCGCCGGACAGCTGGTGTTCGTCTACCTGCCGCTCAACGTCCGCCAGACCCTCGCCGCCGGAGCGTCCCGGTGAGGCCGCCGGCCCGGCTCCTGTCCGTCCTGCTGCTGTCCGCGCTGACCGCGGGCTGCGCCACCGATCGCCTGCACCGGCAGGGGCTCAGGGCGTTCGAGCAGGGCGCCTTCGAGGAAGGCATCGCCAGCCTGGAGCAGGCCGTCAAGGAGGACCCCTCCAACCTCGAGTACCGCCTCGACCTGCGCGCGCGGCGGGAAGCGGCCGTGCAGTGGCTCTTGGCCACCGCCGACCGCGCGCGCGCGAACGGAGACGGCGACAGCGCCGCGACGAGCTACCGGCGCGTGCAGACGCTCGAGCCGGGCAACGACCGGGCGCGGCGCGGTCTCGAGGCCGTGCAGGCCGACCGGGCGCACGCGGACCGCGTCGCCAAGGCGGCGCAGCTGTTCGCCGCCAACAAGCTCGAAGCCGCCGAGCTCGAGGCGCACGCCGTGCTGGCCGAGGATCCGGCCTTCGCGGCCGCGACTGCGCTGCTGTCGAAGATCGAGCTGGCGCGCGGCCCGACGGCGGCCATGCCACGCCTGAAGTCCCACGACAACCGACCGGTGTCGCTGCAGTTCCGCGACGCGCCGACCAAGATGGTGTTCGAGGCCCTGGCGCGCCAGACCGGCATCAACTTCGTCTTCGACAAGGACGTCAAGAGCGAGGGCAAGACGACGATCTTCGTCAACCAGGTGCCGGTCGAGCAGGCGATCGACCTGATCCTGACACAGAACCAGCTCGGCCGGCAGGTGCTGTCGGAGAACCTCGCGCTCATCTACCCGAACACGGCGGCGAAGCAGAAGGACTACCGGGACGAGATCGTCCACACCTTCTACCTGACGAACGCGGCGCCGAAGGAGGCCGAGTCGCTGCTGAAGACCGTGCTCGGCACCAAGACGCTCTTCATCGACGAGCGCTCGAGCACGCTGGTGATGCGCGACACGCCCGAGCACGTGCGCATGGCCGAGAAGCTCGTGTCCTCGCTCGACGTGCCTCAACCGGAAGTGATCATGGAGGTCGAGGTCCTCGAGATCACGCACAGCCTCGCCCAGCAGCTCGGCATCAACTACCCGGGCAACGTCAGCTTCACGCCCACCAAGCCGCCCAGCACCGGAACGACGGGGACGACGACCGGCGGCGCCGCGGGCCTGGTGCTGGGAGACCTCGCCAAGCAGAACAAGAACACCATCGCCATCTCCTCGCTCGGGATCAGCGTCGACCTCTTGAAGACGGTCGGCGACACCAACGTGCTCTCGAGTCCGCGGATCCGGGCGCGCAACAAGGAGAAGGCCAAGATCGTGGTCGGCGACCGCCTGCCGGTCGTGACCTCCGGGACCAGCGCCACGGTCGGGGGCGCGTTCTCCACCAGCAACGTACAGTACGTCGAGGTGGGCCTGACGCTCGAGGTTCAGCCGACGATCCACAACGACGGCGACGTCGCCATCAAGGTCGCGCTCGAGGTCAGCTCGATCCTCAAGCAGGTCAGCGTGCCCATCGGCAACGGCGGCTCGACGCTCGCCTACGAGATCGGCACCCGCAATGCCTCCACGCTGCTCGAGCTCAAGGACGGCGAGACGCAGGTGCTGGCGGGGCTGATCCAGGACAGCGACGGGCGCAGCTCGACGCGCATCCCGGGGCTCGGCGACCTGCCGATCCTCGGCCGGCTGTTCGGCTCGACCCGCACGACCCGCGACAAGAACGAGATCGTGCTGTCGATCACGCCCCACGTCATCCGCGCGCAGCCGCGGCCGTCGGCCGGGACCACCGAGTTCTGGTACGGCAGCGAGTCGCAGACGCGCTCGGGACCGTTCGCGAGCCTCGCCGCCGCCGGGCCAGCGCCGGCGTCGTCCAGTTCCGGGCCACTCGTGCCGGGCGGCGTGTCGTTCGGCGCGGGCAGCGCCGTGAGCGCCCCGGCCGCGCCGGTGTCGAGCGGCCCGCGTGCCTTGCCGGGGCGCATCGAGGCGGCGGCGCGCCCGCCCCCGGCCGCCGCCGGCGCTGCGGCACCGGGTGGGAAGGCGGCGCCGGGCAAGCCGGAGGTCGCCGCCGCCGCGGAGGCGACCGCAGCCAGGCAGGGTGGCGCCGCCGACACCAGGCCGAAGGTCACGATCGAGGGTCCCGACACGGCCAAGGTCGGCGACGAGGTCAGCGTGTCGGTCAAGCTCGCCTCGATCTCGGCGCTCGGACGCATCCGGACGCAGGTGGGATTCGACGCCGCGGCGCTGCAGCTCGTGAGCGCCGAGCCCGGCGACCTCGCGCCGTCCGGCGAAGCGCCCAAGGTCGACACCAGGCCGGGCGGGGTGCAGCTCGATCTCGCCGGCAGCGAGAGTGCCCCGGTCTCCGGAAGCGGCAGTCTGATCGACCTGCGCTTCCGAGTGGTCGCGGCCCGGCCGGCCATCGCCATCACGACGCAGGTCGTGCTGGTCGGCGTGGACGGCGTCGCCGTGGCCGCGACTCAGGCGACGCCGCTCAAGATCGCCGTGGGCCAGTGAGGGAAGCGATGCGCCAGCGCGGCTTCACGATCATCGAGCTCGTCATCACGGTCGGGATCATCGCGCTGCTGGCGACCGCCGCGGTCCCGTCGGCACAGCTGATGTTCCAGCGCCAGCGCGAGGGCGAGTTGCGCGCCGCGCTGCGAACCATCCGGGGCGCGATCGACGCCTACAAGTACGCCTGGGACACCGGTCGCATCAAGAAGCAGCTCGACAAGACCGGTTATCCGCCCGATCTCCAGTCGCTGGTCGATGGGGTCGATGACGCGACCAGCCCGAAGGAGGGCGTCAGGATCTACTTTCTGCGCCGCCTGCCGCGCGATCCTTTCTGGCCGAACGCGACGGCGCCGGCCGCGGAGACCTGGGGGCTGCGGTCCTACGCGAGCCCGCCGGACGATCCGCAGGCGGGCGACGACGTCTACGACGTGCACTCGCGCTCGTCGCGCACCGGGCTCAACGGAGTGCCGTACCGTGACTGGTAAGCGCCGCGGCTTCACGCTGCTCGAGCTGCTCGTCGTGATGGCGATCATCGCGACGCTGCTCACCATCGCGGTGCCGCGCTACTTCCGCTCGCTCCAGCGCTCCAGGGAGGCGGTCCTGATGCAGGACCTGACGACGCTGCGCGAGTCGATCGACAAGTTCTACGGCGACACCGGGAAGTATCCTCAGACGCTCGCGGTGCTCGTGGAGAAGCGCTACCTTCGGAGCATCCCCGTCGATCCGATCGCCAGGGCCGCCGACAAGTGGGTCCTCGTGAACGCCGACGACCCCGAGGACAACGGCGTCAAGGACGTCCACAGCGGGGCCGAGGGGGTCGGCGAGAACGGAGTCCCCTATGCCGCGTGGTGAGCGGGCGCGGCGCAGGGCCAGCGGCTTCACCTTCGTCGGGCTGCTCGCCCTCGTCCTGCTCATCGGCGTCCTGCTCGCGGCCGCGGGCGAGGTCGCGTCCACGGCCGCGCAGCGCGAGCGCGAAACGCAGCTCCTCTGGGTCGGGCACGAGTACCGTGCCGCGATCGGGCGCTACTTCAGCCACCGGCGAGCCTATCCGCAGACGCTGCAGGAGCTGCTCGGAGGGGCACCGGACGCCCCGGTCCAGGTCCGCTACCTCCGGCAGCTGTACCCGGACCCGATGACGAACGCGGTCGACTGGGTGCTCGTGCCGGCGCCGAGAGGCGGAATCATGGGCGTCGCGAGCAGCTCCAAGCGCTCGCCGCTCAAGACGGGCCGCTTCGACGACGCCGACCAGGGCTTCGAGGCGGCGACCAGCTACGCCGACTGGACGTTCACGTTCTCGCCCGGCGCGCTCCGCGGGGCGCCCGGCGTGGGGACACCCGGCGCGGGAACCGGTCCGGGGACGCCGCGCGTGGGGACGCCCGGCCCGGGGACGCCGCCCGCGGGGACGTCCGGCCAGGGGACACCCCGCGTGGGGACGCCGATGGGCCGCCCGAGGAGGCCCTGAGCCTCACCGCGCGGCGAGCAGCTCCCGGTAGTCGCGCACCAGGTCGTCGGGCCTGACGAGTCCGTCGATCCGGAGCCAGGGCTTTCCGGGTGCCGCGCGCAGCAGCGTCACCGCGTTGTGGCTCATCTTGCCCCCGCGGTACACGTCGAAGGCCCGCTGCGCGGCGACGCTCGCGGCCAGCGTCCCGGTGTAGTGCTGCCAGTTGCGACCGGCCTGGAACTTGTGGGCGTACTCGCGCAGGCGCGCCGGCGTGTCCTGCTCGGGGTCGATCGAGATGGACATCAGGTGAACCTTGCCGGCGTCGGGCCCCAGCCGGCGCTCGAACTGCGCGAACACGGAGCTCATCAGCGGGCAGAAGGAGCTGCAGCTCGTGAAGATGAAGTTCAGCAGGACCGGCCGACCGTCGTTCACCTCGTCCGGCAGCGAGACGGCCTTGCCATCCTCGCGAACGAGGCGCACGGCCGGGACGGCATAGTCCCGGAGCGACCGGATCGGGCCGCTCGCCGAGGACCCCGAGGCGGAAGATCCGTCGGCCGCGGCGCTCGGAAGCCCGCCGGTGGCGGCGAGCACGGCCAGGACCGCGGCAATGCGCGCAGCCAGACGCAGGAGGACGCCGCGGCGCGCGCCCGCGGCCGGGGACGCGAGGCATCTCCCGGGGTATCGCGTGGGAAGGTCGAGGCGAGGACGGGATTGCGGGATCATGGCTCTGTTCCTCCGGTGGGTCAGGGGACGATCCAGTCGCCCACGGCGACCAGCGCCGTGCCGCCCGGGTCGCGGAAGTGCACGACGTAGCCCCCCTTCGATGCGAAGCGCTGGTTCGAGGCGAGCGACAGGCGCGGGTAGTAGCCGGTGATGAGCCGGTGCTCGAGCAGCCCCTGGAGCTGCTCCACCAGGTAGGGCCGCGCGAAGTTGTCCGCCATCCGGTTCAGGACGTCCGCGAGCAGGCTGCATGCCAGGTAGGTGTCCGTCTGGACCTGCTCCGCCACGAGGGGGATGTGGCGGTACCGGAAGAAGACGAGCGGGTAGTCGAGGCGGACGCCGCGCTTGTCCGGAGGATCGGACGGGTAGGTCATGAGGGTGCGCTCGCGCCAGCCCGCGGGAAGCGGGGACCTCTCGAGCCCGCCCATCAACCCGGAGAGGTACACCGCCTGGCCCTTCGGCACCTCGCCGAGCGCGGCCACGTCGCCGGGGCGGAGCCACAGGACCAGGGCCTGGCCGCGCCCATCCTCGCGCCGCGCCGCCTTGCGCAGCGCGGCCGGGACCCCGCGCCCCGGGGCGCCCGCGGGCAGGACCGTGCTGTGCACCTCGACCCCACGCCCCTTCAGCTGCGCAGCCAGGGCCCCGGCCGCCCGCTCGCCGCTGTCGCCGGCCCGGTAGATCTGCTCCACCGCGCCGACGGCCGGGCGATCGTCCGTCCCCAGGATGGTCCGCGCGATCAGCTGCGCTTCCAGGAGCACGCCCTTGGAGAAGTACATGGGATAGAAATCGCCATCCGCGACGACCGGCACCTCGACGTTCGGGAACAGGCAGGGGATGGCGTTCTGCTCGCAGAACTCGTGGACCGGCGCCCAGTTGCTGCCCCCGAGCCCGGACAGCACCGCGTACACGGGCTCAGCCGCCAGCCGCTTCTCCAGCTGCGCCCGCCAGGTCGAGGCCGGCCCGGTCAGCTCCCAGACGTGCAGCTGCCAGCGCCGGTTCGCCATGTACATGCTCTTGGCGTACTGGGTCCTGCCGGAGGTCAGCATCGCCGGGCTGGGCTTGAGGGGAGCCAGGTTCTTCTGGACGAAGAAGCTCTCGAGCACGTCGAGCATGCCGCGGCGCTTCACCGGATCCGCGTCCGGCGTGACGATGGTGGCGAAGTGCAGCACCGCCTCGGTCACGCCGGGGACCCGGCGCACGCCGAGCGCCTTCAGGTAGGCGATCAGCGCCGCCATGTCCCCGTCGCCGAGCGCGAAGCGCGGCATCAGGTAGTTGAGCCGCCGGCCGTCGGGATCGAGGCCGTCGCGGATCGCCCGCGCCAGCGTCGCCTCGGTGTACGGCTCGCGATCGCCGCGCACCGTCCCCACGTACGGCAGCACGGGCTCGCCGGCACCGTTGGCGCGCGAGTGGAAGAGATAGTCGCCCGTGATCGGCGGGATCGACAGGCGCCCTTCGGCGGTGCCGAGGCCGCTGCGCTGGTGGCAGTTCACGCAGGCGGCGTCGGCGCCTCTCGCGACCAGGCCGTCCTCGCGGGACCCCGCGAGCGGCGCCCCGGACCCGAGGACGCCGCGCAGGTAGATGGACTGGCCCGCGCCGTCGCCCGATCGAGCGGCGGCCGGCGGCGCGGTCGCCGGCCTTGCCGGCAGCCCCGCGCCCGCCAGCAGCCCTGCCGCCAGGGCCAGCCGCCGAACGTTCATCGCGGTGCGGATCCTTTCTCCCCGCCCGCCGCGGCGGCCGAAGGCGCGCGCATCGCCGGCGGCGCGGCCGCCGGGGCGCTCGGCCCCGGCGGCGGGGGGCGGGTATCCACGGTGATGCCGCGGCGCGAGGTGCGCAGGCCGGGCCGCGCGAAGATCCCGTCGGGCAGGGCCGGGTCGACCGCGATCCGGTCGATCAGCAACCTGTCCACCACCGGACCCCCGCCGGGCGCGCCGGTCTCGATGGTGAACGGGATCTGCAGCCCCTCGAAGGTCTTGTAGTTGCGCAGGTACACCGCCACCGTGCTCGGCCGGCCGGCGGCGTCGCGCGCCGGGCGGTCGTACTTGACCTCCAGGAAGGTCTCCGCGTCGATCCACACGCGCTCCGTGGTCCCCGACGGGAGCTTCGCGCGCAGGCGGAAGGCCTTGCGGCCCTCGACCTCGTCCAGGCCGTCGAGCTCCACGTCCACGCCCTTGGCCCTGGCGTCGAGCACCGGGCCGTCGATCACCAGCGCATCCCGCGCCGCGCGCCGCTCCTCCTCGGTGTAGGGCTGCACCTCCGGCCGCCCGCTCGCGGTCGGGCGCAGCTTCCACCCTTGCTCGCCGTCGAACACGCGCACCGCCTTCTCCTTGTCGGCCACGATCTCGAAGCGCGTGAGGTTGGGGCGCTTCTGGAAGAACCTGAAGGGCATCCCGGCCCCGGATCCGTCGGCGCGCTCCACGTGGCCGCCCCAGACCATCGTCTGGACCTTGCGCCAGGCCTCCAGCCCGCCCCGCGCGGCCGCATTCCTCTCCAGGATCTGCCCCAGGTCGAGCCGCGGCGCGCCGGGCCCCGCCGCCTGCGCCGCCCCGGAGAGCAAGGCCGCGCAGAGCGCGGATGCCAACGCCCAGGAGGCGATCCGTCGGCTCGTCATGGCCCGCGCGCTACCTGGCCGAGACCCTGGCCATCGCCGCCGTCGGCTTGGCGAACAGCGCGTCCTGCAGGGGCGGGTTCACCGTCACGGTCTTGATGACCATCTTGTGGCTCTGCTTGACGCCCTCGACCACGGTTTCCTGGACGAAGGGGATCTTTAGGCCGTCCACGGTCCGGTAGTCGCGGCTGTAGATCGCCACCTGGTGCGGCCGGCCGTCCAGCTTGCGCGGGTCCCCGCTGATCTTCGTGTCGAGGAAGGTGCTCGCGTCCACCCACAGGAAGCGCTGCTTGCCGTTCTTCAGCGTCAGCTTGAGCCTGTACGTCTTCTTGCCCTCGACCTTCTCGGTGCCCACCAGCTCGATGCGCGTGCCCTTGCTCGCGTAGTCCACGAGTGGGCCGTCCAGCTCCGCCGCGGACGCGGCCGACTCGAGCTCGTCCGGCTTGAAGGGCTCCACGTCGTCGCGGTTGAGGAACGGCCTCAGCTTCCAGCCCTGCGCTCCGTCGTAGACCTGCACCGCGTTCTTGCCAGCGAAGGTGAGCTCCAGGCGGCTCCTGTGCGGGCGCTTCAGGAAGAGCGCGAACGGCAGCTTCGCGTCGGTCTTGCCGCCGGCGTCCAGCTCGCCCGACATCTTCAGCGCGCGGACCGCCCGCCAGGCCTTGAGGCCGCCGCGGGCCTTCACGTTCCGGTCGGCGATCTGCGCCGCGCTCGGGCCGGCCCGCTTCGCCTCGGCCGCGCGCGCCGCCGGGGCCGCGAGCACCGCCAGGCAACCGCATGCAAGGAGGAGTCGTCTCATGTCGGGTCCCTCGATTGAGTTTGCTTCGATCCGCGCCCGGGCCCTCGTCACTCGACGATCAGCCCGTCCGCGTGAAACCGGCCGATGATCACGTCGACGCGATCGCCGGGCTTCACCAGATTGCCCTTGTTGGAGAACGTCACCCAGTACGCCTGCCCGGCCTTGAGCGCACCCGTCTGGCGCAGCGGGCCGATCTTCTCCATGACGGGGACCGACAGCGTCGCGTGAGCTCGCGGCGCGTAGAGGACCGGGGTCGCGCTCTTGTCCACCAGCGGCGCGGCCTGCGCCGGGTCGGTCACGCGGTAGTTGAAGCGGATCAGGTTTCCCGAGGCCACGCGGCTCACTCTCAACGCGTCCACGCCCCACGCCGCCCGGAAGTGCTCCCTTGCCTTCGTGGACAGCTTGAGCGACCGGTGCGGCGGCGGCTTGTGCGGAGCCGACGACGCCCGCAGGGGGGCCGGCGGCGGCGCGCTCTCGCCGGCGTTCGCGGGGGTCGCCAGCACCAGGGCGGCGCCGGCGAGGAATCCCGCGAGGCTCTTCAGCTCCAGGTTCGAGGACGGTTTCATCACCCATCATCCCGTGCAAGGGTTCTGGCCTGCGACCGCCGCGGTCATTGCCGGCCGGCCCGAGGGCCCCCGCGACGCCTATGCCCGTTTGAGGACGAGGATGGCCTCACCCGGACCGGCTTCGCTTCCGCGCTCTTCGCGCTCTTGGCGTGTTCCCGGGCGTAGCGGGCGTAAGGGGACTCCTTCCTCGCCGGGCTGGCGGCCTGCTGCGCGCCTCGCTCCGCCGCGCCGGCGGGCACCGGGCCTAGCAGCAGGCCGGCGCCGACCAGACCCGCCAGCGCGGCGATCCGGCCCCCCGCCCGCGCCGCGCGAGCCGCCGCAAGCACCGCTCGATACCATCTCGACGTCGACATTGCCCCGAACCCTCCCGGCGTCGCTGGGCAGCGAGGTCGCTGCCAGCGCCGGCCCCTACTGCCTCTTGTCGCCCTTCATCCAATCTTCCATGTGCACGCGGCCGATCGTGTCGTCCGGATGTTTCTGCAGAGGCGGGTCGTACTTCTTCCGCTGCTCCTCGTTCAGCATGGCCCGGATCCGGTCGGCCGTCAGCATGCTCACCTTCCGGGTCGCCGCGATCCGGTCGGCAGCGGACACCGATTCGTCGCTCCAGATCTGCTGTACGTGCCGGCGCTGGTCCAGTAGCACCGCGCGCAGCGCGGCCTGTTGCTTCACGTCCAGGCCGAGCGCCCTGGTGAGCGTCGCGACCCGGGACTCGAGGCCCGAGCGCTTGCCGCGGGGCAGGAGTGGCTGCTGCGAGCCCGAAGGGGCACCCCGCGCCGCAGCCGCGGCCGGCGCCGGCAGTGCGGCATGCACTGCCAGCGCCAGGATCAGCGGTGCCATCGTCATTGAGCCGCCACCACCGTCGTGGTCGGCGCCACCGTGTTGGCGACGATCGGCACCGGCGAGTCGGAGACGCCCGCGATCGTCACCGAGCCGGTCACGCTCGTGACCGTCGTCGGCACGGTCCACCGCACGCGGATGGTGCAGGAGGCGCCCGCCGCCAGCGATCCGCCGCAGTTGGGCGCGGTCGCCGGGAACGTCCCGCTGGTGGTCCGCGCGAACGCGCTCGGCGTGATGGTGATCGCCGGCAGCGTGAACCCGGCGGTGCCGTTGTTGGCCAGCACCAGGTCCTGGGTCGTCGTCCCCGCAGTCGTCAGCACGTTCTGGAACGAGAGCGGCGTCGGGTTGGCCACGACGTTCGTGGCGTTCGACTGCTGGAACTCCACCGCGCCGATGTCTGGCGGGTTCCCGACGGTCAGCGCCCGCGCGTTGCCGAAGAAGTCGTTGCCGACCGTCGAGGGCAGCGGGAGCGCTCCTCTCAGCAGACAACCCAGTACCGGACCACCGTCCGTGCAGCGTGCGCCGCTGTTGCGCGCAGGCGACGTGCCCGGGATGGAGTACGCGCCTTCCGCGGAGCCCGGGCCCGCCGAGGCGACCATCAGCTCGGGCGCCGTGGTCGCCGGGCGATTCAGCGTGAGCGGGCCGTAGATGAGGTTGAGCCAGTTGTGGCCCTCGTCCACCGTGGCGGTCGGCTTGATGTTGGCGAACGTGAACACCTGCGTGAGGCCGGTGGTCTCAGACGCGCCGACCGGCGTGTTGTAGCCGAGGCAGCTCGCCTGGTTCACCTGGCCGACCTGCGAGGCGCAGTTCTCGGGCGGCACCCGCGCGCCGTTGCAGAACTGCGCGATGACCGGCGAGCTGCTCGGGACGATGTTGTTGCTGCCGCTGGTGCTGGTCGTGCTGCTCATGATCGAGTTGTTCAGCGTCAGCGTCGAGCCCGTCGGCACCCGCCCCGACAGCACGTCGTCGGTCCGGTAGCCAAGATCCCAGTAGCTGGCTCCGGCAGCGCACTGGCCGGTGAAGGTCTGGTTCAGCGTCGGCGTGAGCGTAATCAGGTTCTGCTGCGACTGGCTCCCGGTGCCCGGGCCGCTGATGTCCACGTGGAACGCGCGGTTCTGCCAGAACATGTCGTTCACCATCGCCGGCTTGGAGACCGTGCGGCAATCGGCGTTCATGAACCCTGGCGGGATGAGCTGCCCCGTGCCCCCGCTGTAGTTGTAGCCAGGCGGGCAGAGAACGCTGGCAGGCATCGCAGCGAGCAGGTTCGGCGTGTGCGTCATGGTCACGAGGCCCGCCGGCTGCGGCCCGTGCTGCGCGTTGTCGATGGTGCAGTTCGGGTTCTGCGGCTGCGAGGGATCCGTGGTCGGCGTGCAGCCCGGAGGCGGCGAGGCCGCCATGATCGCGCCCAGCGTCTTGAACAGCACGCCGGCCGAGGCGGTAGTGTCGTTCGACGACACGGTGTCGTTGACGAAGGTCACCCGGAGCGCGTCCTCGATCGACACGCCGCCGCCGTCGTAGCCGGCCACGTTGTTGGCGATGACGTTGTTGGTGACGGTCACGTCGTACCACTGCGACCAGCCGGGCTGGAGCGGGTTGGCACCCGTCACCGGGAACGCGACCAACTCGCTGCCGTTCACCTGCTGGATGCGCAGGCCGCCGCCGGAGCCGCTCTCGGCGCTGTTGCCCAGGATGAGGTTGGCGTCGATCACCAGCCCCGGCCCCGTGCCCTCGCCGAGCCCCGGCGGGCAGTCCTGATCGTTCGTGCTGCCGCACTCGGTGCCGTTGAGCTGGCGGTCGAGGTTCGCGCCCTCGATGACGATGCCGCCGCCGTTCGTGGGCAAGGTCGGGTTCGTGCTCTGGTTGAAGAGGACGTAGTTGTGATCGATCTTGCCGTTGAAGCTGAGGCCGAGGTGCTGCACGCCTCCGCCGTCACCGGTGGACAGGTTGCCCGCGATCCAGTTGTGGTCGATCCGGTACCCATCCGCGCCCGCGCTGACCGTGACCCCGCCCGCCCCCGCCGGCGTGCCGGAGAACAGCGAGTCGCCGACCGAGGCGTTGTTGTAGAGCATGTTGTGGTGGACGTGGACGTTCTGGTTGAACTGGAAGGGGATCGCCGCGTTCGTCGCCGTGCCCGCCGGGATCGGCGGGCAGGCCGACACGGTCAGGCCCGGGCCGCAGGAGAGGCCGTCGTTGACGTAGGCGTCCGGCGTCTCGCCGTTGCCCACGTTGATCGCGCCCGCGAGCGTGCCGGCGTTGGCGGTGATGCGCGTGTTCGCGATCTCGAGGTTGTGCGCCCAGCCGTGGACGAAGATGCCGCCGCCACCCTGGGAGCTGTTGACGACGGACACGCCGTCGATGCCCGACGGGTTGCAGTAGTAGTTGCTCGTGCCGTAGTCGCGGCCGTCGGTCGCACCCGGGCTCGCGGTGCAGTCGGTGGCGCTGCTCGACAGCCAGGTGCTGCCGGCTGGGAAGGTCGCCTCGTTGCCCCCCGCACCCCAGAAGTCGATGCTGTCGGCCGGGATCCGGACGCCGCGCCCGAGCACGGTGATGCCCGCGCCTTCGTACGAGCCCATCAGCGTCGGCTCCTGCAGCAGCTGCGCCAGGTTGCCGTTGCCGGAGGTGTCCCAGCCGACCACGGCCTCGAACGGGATGCGGTCGACGCGCTGGTGCATCTCGTTCGGGCACGAGTACGCGCTGTCGTTCGGGTCCAGCCCCACGAAGTTCGTGTTGCCCAGGTTGGGAACGCCGTCGAGGTTCAGGCCGAACAAGCAGTTGACCTGCCGGCGCCACGCGTCCAGCTTGCCGGCGGGATGCGCGTCGGCGTTGATCGTGACCGCGGCCGCGCCCACGCCCTGCAGGCGCACCGGCTTCCACACGAGCAGGTTCTCGCGGTAGGTGCCCGGCTGGACCAGGATCAGGTCGCCCGGAGCCGCGCTGTCGATCGCCGTCTGCAGCGGGCTGAACCACATCCGGCCGAAGTTCGCGGTGTAGTCCTTGACGCTCTTCCCCGCCGGAGGCGTGACGGCGCCGCCCGTGTTCGAGGAGACGTCGTTCGCCGTCACCACCCACGGCGCGGAGCCGCCGATGGTCACGGTGATCGCGTCGATGGACCGCTTGCCGTTGGCGGCGGTGATCACGAGCTCGCCGCACTGCGCCGCGGGCTGGTTGCGCTGCGCCACGGTGCAGCCCGGCACGCCGGTCGGATTCACCGTGCCGACGATCTGGCTATCGGTCCAGGTGGTGACGTTCGTCAGCGCCACGCCGCCGACGGACGCGTTCGGGCAGGCCCCGGAAGCGGGGCAGGTGCTCGGGCGGCCGCCGAAGCCGTAGTGGCGGGTGATGGTCTTCTGGTTGAACGGAGCGGTCGTCGAGCTCGGCCCGGAGAAGGTCGGGTTCGGGACCACCTTGTCGCCGAGGGCGTTGATCGTGAGGACGAGCGAGGCGGCAGTCGCGTCGGCGCCGCCTGCGAACACCAGCGTGCCGCCGACCGTGATGCCGACCTGGTTGACGGTGACCACGGTTCCGTTCAAGGCGCTACCGGTGTTCACGGCCGAGAGCGTCACCGTGTTGCCGCTCGCGGAGGCCGTGATCCCCGTGGTCCCCGACCGGCTGGCGATGTTGCCGGCCACGAGCGTCGCCATCCGGTTGTTGCGCCCGGTCTGGGAGCCCGACGGGCAGAGACTCGCCGCGTTGCACGTGATCGTCCCGCCCGTCAGCGTCGTCGACCCGGCCAGGACCGACGTGACCTGGTCGCCGATGCTCACGCCGGTGAGGGTGATCGTCGCCGTGGCCCGGGCCGCGGTGACGGCCGCCTGGACCCACGGGCCGAGCGCTGCCGAGCTGGTGACCGTCTTGATCGCCGGCGTCGCGTTCGGATACTCGGTGTCGGGCAGGTTGTAGTTGTCGGCGAAGGCCTGCGTCGGGATCACCGGCGTGTCCATGTACGCGGTGGTTCCCGGCATCATCGACCACTCGTAGCAGAAGTTGCTGTACGCCGAGTTGTACTGCGGGTCGGTCATCATCTGCACCTTGCCGGTCGCAGGGTCGATGGCGCCGGTCGGGTCGGGGATCGGGCCCGGGTCGTTCATGCAGGCGATCGGCATCTGCGGCACGTAGCCCGTCGGGTTCGGCGGGTTCACGCCCCAGGTCGAGTAGTACAGACCGTTGTAGAGGCCCCACTGATCTCCGTAGACGCGGGCCACCTCGTTGCCGTTGTAGTCGCGGAACGCCACCGGCAGGTTGGGCGGCGCGAACTTCTCGCCGAACTGAGGCGAGAACGGATCGAACTCCGACGAGAAGTCGTTGGTGATGGTGCCGGTGAAGTGGGCGGCGACGTGCGTGGAGCTGAAGATGTAGAACTTGGCCAGCGCCGAGGACTGGTCGGACAGCACCACCTCCTTGCGGTCGCAGAGCCTGCGCTTCGCGCCGGCGAACGGCGAGGCCTGCCCGGCGCCGGGGAACAGGCTGTTCAGGTCGGGCACGATGCGCTCGGCGCCGACGCAGGGCCAGTAGACCTCGACGCTGCCGGTGTCGCCCTCGCTGCGCGGCACGACGCCCAGGTTGGTGGTGTTGTTGAGGCCGCCGGGGCTGTTCGTGTTGTAGTACGCGTTCACCGCGGCCTGGTCGGGCATGATGAAGATGTTGCCGAAGCCCGCGAACTGCTGCGTCACCGGCGCGATGTAGACGTCGCCGAGGAGGATGTTCTTGTCCTCCTCCTTCACCAGCTCGTAGCCCGTCGGGACGATGACCTCGACCACGTACTTGCCGGGCATCAGCATCGGCTTGCCG
>Ga0153916_10001862_pt1 | contig 15343 bp, 15 predicted proteins | sample Opewatmetagenome_FD_109642 | JGI IMG/M metagenome (GOLD analysis project Ga0153916, IMG submission 109642) | Freshwater wetland microbial communities from Ohio, USA - Open water 3 Core 3 Depth 4 metaG | ecosystem: Environmental > Aquatic > Freshwater > Wetlands | place: USA: Ohio, Lake Erie...
AGCGCGCTCGCCGGGTCGTCGAACCGGGCGAGGAGGCCGAGCGCCCGGCGGCGGTGTCCGTCGCCTTCGTACAGCCGCTGCCAGACGCGCCAGATGTCGGCGTAGTCGGGGACGATCTGGAGGATCTTGAAGATGGCGTCGCGCGCCAGCCGCTCACCGTCCGCGCTGCCGAGCGCGAGCCCGACCCGGACCTGCTGATAGCGGGGCTCGGGATTCGTAGGGTCCAGGTGAGCGGCCTCCTCGAACAGCCGCCATGCCTGAAACCGTCCCACCGTGGGCCAGGCGAGATGCACGCGGCCCAACAGGATGAGCGCGGCGGCGTCGGATGGGTCCCGCCGCACCGCCCGCTCGAGCAACGCGCGGGCCTCGACGAGGCGGCCGTGGACGAGGAGCGACTCCGCCCGAGCGAGCACCGACGAGTCGGGATGCGCCACGCCGAGCGCGGCAATGAGCGCGAGCGTCGCTACCCCACGAGTGCCTCGAGGGCCTCGGCGTCTTCCGTCCGATACCCGAACAGGACGACGACGTCCAGGGCATCCGCGTGCGGCGATGCCGCGATCGCGTCGAGCATGACGCGCGCCGCTTCGGGCAGCGGGAGGCGCCCGACACCCGAGCCCAGAATCGGCGTGCCGAGCCGCGTGACACCGCGCTCCGCCGCCACCCGGAGCGCGGCCTCGGTGCAGCGGCGGATGACGTCGAGCGTCACCGGCTCGGTCTCGTTGGCCATGACCGCTGCGTGGATCACATAGCGCGCCTGCAGCTTCCCCGCGCCGGTCACCGCCGCGTCGCCCAGGGAGATCGGCCCGTGGCGGTCGCACTCCGCCTGGATCGAGGGGCCACCGGCCTGCCGGATGGCGCCGGCCACTCCGACCCCGAGCTTGAGGTCGACGTTGGCGGCGTTGACGATGGCGTCACCCTCGAAGGTGGTGATGTCACCCTGCCGCACGCGGATGCGGGGGGCCACCGGCCTAGTGCTGGCGCATTTGCCGGCTCATCTCGTCGAGGAACCGGCGCTCGGCGGCGGTGAGGCTCGTGAGGCCCTGCTGGGAGATCTTGTCGAGCAGTCGATCCATCTCCAGCGCAACGTCGCTGCGCGGCGGGCCCGGCTGCGGGCGCTCGGCGGGTGGCATGTCGGCGGTGGCGACGGCGGACTGGTGCGCGACCAGGGCAGGCGTTTCCGGTGGTGGGGCCGGGTGCTCGCGGGTGTGGCGCTCGACGAGGCTCGCGATCCGGAAATAGGCGAAGCCGACCACGAAGCCCCCGAGTTGCGCGAGGCGACCGACGCCATCCGGCGCTTCGAGCAGCGCCGGCGCGAGCGCGAGGACCGCCAGACCCGCGACGAGCGCGCCCACGGGGATCGACCACGGGAGCGGGAATACCTGCACGTGCGTGCGCGGCCACGCGAGCGCGAACGCCAGCGCCACGCCGAACGCGGGGGCGGTTGCCCCGACGAGCGGGGTGACGTCCCGCGTGACGAGCGCCAGCGCCAGGGCGAGCGCCGGTGCGCCGAGGCCGCACAACAAGTAGTAGCGCAGGAAGGTCCACCCGCCCAGACGGCGTTCCACGGCCGGCCCGAACATGACCAGCACGAGCATCGTGACGGCGAGTTGCAGCAGGCCGCGGTGGGCGAACGAGTAGGTGAACAGCGTCCACGGGCGGTCCGCGAGGGCGGTCGGCGAGAACGCCACGGTCTGCAGGAACCATGGCCCAGTGAACACGGTGGCCGTGAGCAGAAAGACGCCCACGTTCACCGCCACGAGACGGCGCACCCAACGGGTCAGGTGAAACGGCGTGGCGGGCATCATGTCCCTTGGCTCCCCCTACTCTACTGCCTCAGGACACAAGTTTGTTCCCGCCGGCCGCGCGCGCCAGGGCCCGGCGACAGACCGTGTCGCACAGCGTGAGGAAATCGATCCCCATGGCGGCGGCGGATTGCGGCAGGAGACTCGTCCGGGTGAGTCCGGGGAGCGTGTTGACCTCCAGGCAGTACGGCTCGCCGGCCGGCGTCACGCGGAAGTCGGCGCGGGAGAAATCCCGCAGCTTCAACGCGTTGTGCGCGGCGAGCGAGAGATCACGCAGCCGCGTTTCGAGCCCCTTCGGGATCTCTGCGGGGAAGATCTCCTGCGTCATCCCGGGAGTGTACTTGCACTCGTAGTCGAACACCTCGTGCTGAGGGATGATCTCGCCCACCGCGAGCGCCCGGTCGCCGAGAATCCCGACAGTGTACTCCCGCCCCGCCACGTACTGTTCCAGCATCACCTCGTCATCGTAGCTCTCCGCCTCCGCGACCGCTGACGGGAGCGCTTCCGCGTGCTCGATCACGGTGAGGCCCACGGTGGATCCCACCTTGGACGGCTTCACGACGAGCGGCATGCCGAGGGCGGCGACGGCGTGCGACGCTGCCGGCCACATCACCCAGTCCGGCGTCGGGATTCCGGCCCCCCGAAACAGCCGTTTGGCGACGTCCTTGTCCAGCGCCATGCCGCTTCCGAGGGGACCGCTGCCGGCGTACGGGATGCCGGCGAGCTCGAACAGCGCCTGCAGCTCGCCGCCCTCCCCCTGCCGGCCGTGGAGCACCGGGAACACGAGATCGGCGTGGCGCACCGCGGGAAGCGCCACCAACGCGGAGCCGAGCTCGTTCGCCCGGAGCCGCGCCAGCTCGTCCCGATCGGGTGGTGTGGCGCCGACCGCGGACCGGAGGTAGCGGGCCTCATCGGCGGCATGGAGCTCCCCCGAGGTCGTATCCACCACGGTGACGTCGTACCCCAGATCCCGCAGGGCCGCAACGACCTGTGCCGCACCGGCAAAGGCCACGTCGCGCTCCGGGGTCGATCCCCCGGTCAGAACGGCGACGCGCGTCACGGGCGGTATACCACGCGGTACTGCGGCATTTCCCACAGCTCCACTTCGAGCACGCGCGCGCCGGACGGATGGCCGCCCAGCCGCGCGCTCACCCGGTCCGCCACAACACGGGCGATCGACTCGGCGGTCGGCGCCCGCTCGGCAAACGCGGCCAGATCATTCAAGTAGCGGTGCTCGAACTCCGCCGCGGCGTCCCGCGTCATCTCCTCCAGCACGCGGAAGTCCACTCCCATGCCGTGCTCGTCGAGCCGGGCCGCGTCGAGACAGACGGTCACCCGCACGCGCCAGTTGTGCCCGTGCATCCGCGCGCACATGTCCACGCCGGGGAGCGTGTGCGCCGCCGAGAAGGTCGCCTCGGTCGAGAGCAGGAACGTGCTCATCGCAGCCCCTGCATGTGGTGCAACACGTCGTGGCGGGTCACGATCCCCACGAACGCCCCGTCGGCCCGGACGAGCACCGCGGGCGTCTCGCGGGAGAGCAGGGCGCTGAAGCGCTCGAGCGGCACGTCGGCCTCGACGACGGGGTAGGGGCCCTCCATCTGATCGCGGACCGGGCGCTCGAGCGACGAGGGGTCACCGATCGCGCGGGCCATCAGGGTCGCCTCGGTCACCGCTCCGGCGCACTCGCCGCCGGTCATGACGGGGAGCTGCGACACATTGTACGTCGACATCAGGTTGAGCGCCTGCCGGGCGGTCTGCGCCGCCTCGACGGTGACGAACGGCGGCGCGCCGGCCGGCTTCCCGGCGAGCAGCGTTCGGGCGGTCACGCGTGGCGCCGAGAGGAGCTGATGCTCCTGTAGCCACTCGTCGTTGAACACCTTGGACAGGTAGCGCTCCCCGGTGTCGCACAGCAGCACGACGACGCAGGCGGCCGGGTCGTCCACCTGGCGCGCCACTCGCAGCGCGACGGTCACGTTGAGGCCGGTCGAGCCGCCGACGAACAGGCCCTCCTCCCGGACCAGCCGCCGCGCCATGTGGAACGCCTCGGCGTCGGTCACGGTGTGAAACTCGTCAATGTACTGGAAATGCAGCGTGCCGGGAATCTTGTCGTTCCCGATGCCTTCCACCTTGTAGGGATGGCCCCCGCCGATCTTCCCGGTCCGCGCATACTCGGCGAAGATCGAGCCGTCGGGGTCGCCGGAAATGATGCGGACCTTGGGGTTCTTCTCCTTGAGGAACCGGCCGACGCCGCTCAGCGTGCCGCCGGTGCCGGCCGCGGCGACGAAGTGGGTGATCCGACCCTCGGTCTGCTCCCACAGCTCCGGGCCCGTCGTGCGGTAGTGCGCGTCCGGATTCACCTGGTTGTAGAACTGGTTCGCCAGGATCGCACCCGGCGTCTGCTGCACGATCGCCTTGGCCTTCATGACGTAGTTGTCGGGGTGATCCGGCGGCACCGCGGTCGGTGTGATGATCACCTCCGCCCCGAACGCCTTGAGCAGGCGGACCTTCTCGCTCGACATCTTGTCGGGCAGCGTGAAGATGCAGCGATACCCCCGGATGGCGGCGGCGATCGCGAGGCCGACCCCGGTGTTGCCCGACGTACCCTCGACAATGACGCCGCCGGGCTTGAGCTCACCGCGGCGTTCGGCGTCCTCGATGATCGCGATCCCGATGCGGTCCTTCACCGAGCCGCCGGGATTGAAGAACTCGGCCTTGCCGTACACCGGGGTCCGCAGGCCCTCAGTCACACGATGCAGGCGGATGAGTGGCGTCCACCCGATCGTCTCGAGGATGTTGTCGTAGGGGCGAGGGTGCGAAGGCATGTCAGCGGTCCCCCCCGGGGTCGCTCGCCTCGGGGTGTCGGAACTGGATCGGTTGGAGGAAGGCCGCGGCCACGGGGACGCCGTCCAGCCGCGCGGGGGCGAAGCGCATTGCCGGAACGCCCGCGAGCGCGGCGGAATCGAGCGGCGCGTGACCACTGCCCTCGGCGATGCGCGTCGAGTCGGGGTTCACCGCGCCCGCCTCGTCCACGTACAACCGCAGCACCACGGTTCCCTCGACCCGCTGCTCGTACAGCGCCGGCGGGTAGCGGACCGGCGACTCGGGGTTCGTGATGACGGGTGGCTCGAAGCCGCGGGATGCGGCGGGACTCGCCTCGTCCGCGGCGGGGCCCGCTTTGCGGCACGCGGCGGCGGTGAGGGCCAGGATGATGAGCGTAGCGGTGCGCCGCATCAGCGTTCCTCCGCCCGTCGCTTCAGCTCCGCGAGCCGCGACAGCGCTTCGAGGGGGGTCATGGTGTCCGGGTCGAGCGCCTGCAACGCCTGCAACACGGGGTGCTCGGGAGTGAACAGCGCGAGTTGCGCCGCGTCGGCGGGGGGCGGCGGGGCCCGGCCCGCGACGTGGTGGCCCGCTTCCAGCATGGCGAGAATCTCGCCGGCGCGGCGGACGACGCCGGGCGGCAGCCCGGCGAGGCGCCCGACGTGGATGCCGTACGACCGGTCGGCCCCACCGGGATCGAGCCGGTACAGAAAGACGATGTCGTGCCCCGACTCCTGCACGGCCACGTTGCAGTTGCGCGCGTGCTGGAGTTCTTCGGTGAGCTGCGTCAGCTCATGATAGTGGGTGGCGAAGATCGTCTTGCAGCCCACCCGATCGTGCAGGTACTCGGTGACCGCCCAGGCGATGGCGACGCCGTCGTAGGTGGCGGTCCCGCGGCCGATCTCGTCGAGCAGCACCAGGCTCCGCGGCGTTGCGGCGTTGAGGATCGCGCTGGTCTCGCTCATCTCCACCATGAACGTGGACTGGCCGAGGCCGAGATTGTCGCTCGCGCCCACGCGGGTGAACACCCGGTCCACCACGCCGAGCGTCGCCCGTGAAGCCGGCACGAACGAGCCTGCCTGGGCCAAGATGACGGCGAGCCCGACCTGCCGCAGGATCGTCGACTTCCCGGCCATGTTGGGGCCGGTGAGGAGGATCACGCGCTGCGCGTCATCCAGATAGACGTCGTTGGGAATGAAGGTGCCGCGCGGCAGGCGCTGCTCCACCACGGGGTGGCGCGATCCGCGCAGGTCGAGCAGCGGCTCGTCGACCATGTGCGGCCGCACGTAGTCCTCGCGCGTCGCGGCCTCCGCGAACGCGCCGTACACGTCGAGCTCGGCGAGGATCCGGGCGACGCCCTGAATCCGCGGGAGCTGCTCCCGGATTCCGTCGCACAGCACGTCGAACAGCGCGCCCTCGCGGATGAGCGCCGCCTCTTCCGCGCCGAGCACCCGGGCTTCGTACTCCTTGAGCTCGGGCGTGACGTAACGTTCGGCCCCGGTTAGCGTCTGGCGGCGCTCGTAATCCGCCGGCACGGTGTGACGGTTCGCCTTGGAAACCTCGAGATAGTAGCCGAATACGCGGTTGTAGCCGACTTTGAGCGACGTGATGCCCGTGCGCGCGCGCTCGCGCGCCTGCAGCCCGGCGATGAACCGCTTGCCGCCGTCGCGCAGATCGCGCTGCTCGTCGAGCGCGGGGTCCACGCCGCTCCGGATCGTTTCGCCGTCGCCGAGCGCCGCCGGCGGCCGCTCCGCGAGCGATCGGGTGAGGGGGTCCGCACACTCGGTGAGCAGGTCGAACGTGCGGGCCACGCGCTCGAGCTCCGCGCTGGCCTCGCGGCCGGCCAGCCCGTGGAGCGCGCTCAGCACGTCGGGCAGACGCTGCAGCGAATCGCGCAGCCCACCGAGGTCGCGCGGCGTTGCCCGTCGCGCCGCGGCGCGACCGGCGAGCCGCTCGATGTCGCGCACGCCGTTGAGCGCGTCGCGCAGGCGGTCGCGGCCCCGCCCGTCGCGCGCCAGCAGCTCGACGGCCTCATGCCGGGCCCGAATCGCCGCCGCCTCGCGCAACGGCGCGAGCAGCCACTGGCGGATCAGGCGGGTTCCCATCGGCGTGACGGTGCGATCGAGGACCGACAGCAGCGTGCCGCCCCGCTCGCCGGGCCGCATCGGCTCGGTGAGCTCGAGATTGCGACGCGTCATCTCGTCGAGCACCATGGTCCGCCCGGCGCGCCGCACGACGGGGCGCGCGAGATGGGGAACCCCGCCGGGCTGCAGCTCGTGCAGGTAGTGCAACAGCGCCGCCGCCGCTGCCAGGGCGGGGCGGTCGGGGTCGCCGATGTCGAGGCCGGCGAGCCCCGCCAGCCCGAACCGCTTGGCGATCTCATCCTGGCCGAGCGCGGCGTCAAACTCCCAGTCCTCGCGCGGGGTGCGCATTGCCACGGGCGGCAGGTCGGCGGACGGCGCCCCCGCCGGAACGACCAGCTCCCGCGGCGCGTAGCGCGCGACCGCCCCGGCCAGGTCGAGCGGAGCCACGGTCTCCAGCGCGAACTCGCCGGTCGATAGGTCGATCGCCGCGATGCCGACCGGGTCGCCCGGGGCGAGGGCCATCAGGAAGTTGTTCCCCACACCGTCGAGCAGGTCGTCCGCGAGGATTGCCCCCGGCGTCACCGTCTCGACAACCTCGCGCCGGACAACGCCCTTGGCGGTCCGGGGATCCTCCACCTGCTCGCAGATCGCGACGCGGTAGCCCAGGCCGACGAGACGCCGCAGGTACTCGGTGGCGGCCTTGACCGGCACACCGGCGAGCGGCACGTCGGCGGCCCCGCCGCTGTTGCGGGCCGTGAGCGTGAGGCCGAGCTCACGGGCGGCCAGGCGGGCGTCGTCGTAGAACATCTCGTAGAAATCGCCCATCCGGAAGAACAGGATGGCGTCCGCATGGCGGTTCTTGATGTCGCGGTACTGCTGCATCAGAGGCGTGTCGGGCGCCCCCAGCGACCTCCGGGTCACCGCCGCTCCTCGACGACAAACGGCGAGCCGCCGACCTTGCGCCGGATGTCGGCCTGGAGCTGCTGCGCCTCGGGGCGCGTGGCGTACCGCCCCACCCGGACCTTGAATAGGCCATCGGTATCGCGTGCGACGCGGGCCTGAAAGCCTGCCGCGTTCAGGGTCCGCATCACGTCGTCGGCGGCGGTCGCCGTCGCCACCGCCGCGACTTGCACGGCGTAGACGGTGGCTGGCGACGGCGCGGGCCTGACCGGCGTTTCCGCCGGGGGCGCCGCCGCAGGTGCCTGACAGCTCTGCAGGTAGTAGCGCGCCCGGTTCGCCAGCTCGATGTCCGCCCCCGCCTCGTCCGCGGCCCGCTGCAGCAAGGGGCAGGCTTCGTTTCCCTTCCCTTCCTTGATGCGGATTCGTCCGGCCCAGTAGGCCGCCTGGGCGCGCACGTCGCTCAGCGGATAGTCGGCCAGGATCCGGTCGGCGGAGCGCTCCGCCGTGGCGAGGTCCCCCGCCGCATAGCTGAGTTGGGCGATGCGCAGCAGCGCATCGTCGGCCCAGCGGGACTCGGAGTAATCGAGACTCACCCGGCGAAACGCGGCGAGCACGCTGTCGAGGCTGCTGCCCACCATGCCGGCCGCGAACAGCGCTTCAGGATAGAGCGAATCCGTGCGTGACAGTCCCGCGAGCTTGGCGCGCACGATCGCCCGGGCCGAGTCGCCCTGCCCCTCCGACACGAGCCGGAGGGCCAGCGCCAGCGTCGAGTCGGTGAACGTCTGGGCCACGACGGGGCGCGCGACCCACGAGGCCGCGCATACGACCAAAAGGAGCCCTCGCCTCATGCTGCCGCCCTCGCAAGGGGAAACGCCAGGAGCATCGATACCAGAATGCCGCGCTCGTCGGTGAGCGTCGTGGACTTGAGCTGGCGATCAGCCGCGGCCGCCGCTGCCAGTGCCGCCGCGAGATGCTCGGCCGACCAGTCCCGGGCGGCGCGGGCCCACGCCGCCGCCTCGACGCTCCAGCTCCGCAGACGCCCCGGCCGGGCCGAGCGGATCAGCGCGAAGACGGCTCCTTCGACCCGGGGCCAGGGCGTCCCGGCATCGGCCAGCGCCCGGGCGAGCCGCACGCCCACGAGCGCCGTGCCCAGCGCCCCGACCAGCTGGACTCCGCCCATGCCCGACTGGAGCAGGACGACCTCGAGCAGATCGAGCGCGCGGCGCGCGTCACGCGCCAGGACCGCGTCCACCCAGTCCTGCACCGTCTCGCCACGCTGCACCCCCACGAGCCGCGAGACCTCGGCAATCGTGACGGGAGCATCCCCCACGGCCGCCGCCGCGAGCTTCTCGAGCTCCACCGCGAGCTGTCCCAGGTCGCCGCCCACCGCCGCCGTCAAATGTGCGGCCGCCTCGGGGGTGAGCGTGACGCCCGCCCCGGCGGCCCGGTGCGCCACCCAGCGCGCCACCTGGTCGGGCTTGAGCCCCGTCAGGGCGACGTGGCTCGACGCGGCGGCAATGCGCGCGTCGGGGTCGCTGTCCCCGGCCTGCGTGAGGACGAGGACCGTCGTAGGGGACGGCCGCTCGACATAGCGGTACAGCACGTCCCAGACCTTCGCGTTCTTGCGCCACTGGTCAATCCCGCGCACGACCACGACCCGGCGCTCGGCGAGCATCGGCGGCGTCTCCACCAACGCGTGCAGCGCCTCGCCGTCCAGGTCCCCCGCCGCCCGGACATCGAGGTTGAAGTCCCTCGCGGATCGGTCCAGCGCGGCATCCGCAATCGCCGCGACCAGCTCGTCCTTGAGGATCTCGGGACCGCCGGAGAGATAGTACACGGCCGCGACGGTACCCCGCTTGAGGGCCCCGTACGCCTTCTCGAGTGACAGATCGGCCATCACCGGCGGAAATTACCCGCCGTCTGGAGCCTTTGAAAGTGACGGGCGCTAACGCCCGAAGGCCGCGAAGGACCCGAGCGACGTCTGGCTGCTCGTGAACGTGAGGTCGGAGTGGGTGAAGGCAGGCAGCGTGACGTCGATCAGCGGTTCGTCGCGGGGGGGAGGGGCCCGGAACGGCGAGGCCGCGAGGGACGACGCCGACCCTGCGGAATCGGGGTGCGACAGGCCTTCGTACAGGAGCAGGCCCACCGCCGCCGCCACGAGGAACGTGGCCGCGAGTCCCGCGTGGGCCGGCATCACCGCATCCGGCATCGCCATGTCGGCCCGTAACCGGCGGTCCAGCTCCGCTCGGAACCCCGATGACGGGACGACGCCCTCGCCGCCCCGCAGCGCTGCCAATCCGCAGTCCATGACCGCCAAGAGCCGGCCACAGCGGTGGCACGCCAGCAGGTGAGCCTTCAAGCGGCCACGGAGCAGTCCGTCGCTCACCTGGCCGTCTCGGTAATCCGAGTAGTGGCGCAGGAATTCAGCGCAAGTCATCGGGGCGGCAACCGGTCATCGGCCTGCTTGTACCGGTGGGCCGCGCGGATGTTCCCCGGGGGGGGGAGGGCCGGGAGGCTAGATCAGTCGACCAGCGGCGCGATGAGCTGGGCGAAGCGGTTGCGGGCCCGGTTCAGCCGGCTCTTGACGGTGCCGAGGTTGCAGTCGGTGATCTCGGCGATTTCCTCGTATGTCTTGCCTTCGAGCTCGCGCAGCACGAACACGATCCGATGATGTTCAGGCAACTGCGCGACCGCTCCCTCGACCAGCTCCCGCAGGTGGCGCTTGTGGAACAGGTCGTCGGGTCGGGAATGCAGATCCTCGAACTGCAGCGGCCGCTGGTCCGACTCCCCGTCCTTCTTGCTGATCGTCTGGAACAAGACCAGCGGATTGCGGCTCCGGTTGCGCAGCTCGTTCTTGGCCAGGTTCGAGGCGATCGTGTAGATCCAGGTCGAGAACTTCTTCGACTGGTCGAAGCGGTGCAGATGCCGGTGGACCCGGATGAACACTTCCTGCACCAGGTCCTCCGCCCGCTCGCGGTCGCCGATCGTGCGGTAGACGAAGTTGAGGAGACGCCGTTGGTACCGATCCACCAGGACGTCGAATGATCGCCGATCGCCTGCCAGGTAGGCGGCGACGACATTCGAGTCGCCTTGCGTGACTGCCGCCCCCGTTTCAAGCGGTCGTGGCGGCGTGGCAGTACCGGTCAACATGACGGCTCCCAAACCCTCGCAAAAGAGGTCACTGACTCCAAAGGGCAACATCCATACCGATCGCCGCCGGCGTGCCCTGACCGGCGAAACAGCGGGTTAACCACTTGTGAAGTAGATGCTTGGATACCTACGAACGTTGCGCGGCTCCGGTGTCATCCCCAGTGCCGAGTTGTCCTCCGGAGGGGACAGATTGGCTCATAGCAGCATGCGGAACCCTGCCACATACAGCAGGGCAATGATGGTCTTGGCGTCGCTGATCTCGCCGTCCCGGATCATTTTCATGGTCTGCGAAAGGTGCTGGGGACGGACTTCGATCAGCTCGTCGCTGTTGGGGGCAGGGCGGCCGCTGCGAATGCCGCTCGCGAGGAACAGATGGATCTGTTCGTCGGTGAACCCCGGGGTTGTGAACACAGTAGTGAGGTACTCGACGGTTTCGGCCTCGGCGCCGGTTTCCTCGCGCAGCTCGCGCCGCGCGCATGCGATCGGCTCCTCGCCTGGCTCGAGCACCCCAGCCGGGATCTCCCAGATCATCCCTCCCGCCGCGTAGCGATACTGTCGTAGCAGCAGGACCTGCGGGTCTTCGGCATCGGTGCCCGAGAGCAACGGTACCACCGCCGCCGCGCCGGGGTGGCGGACCAATTCGAGCTCGAGGCGGGTCCCGTTGGGCATGCGGACGGTGTCGACGTCCACCCGCAACAGGCGGCCGGCGTAGGCTCGCATGGTGGCGAGCCGCTCGCCCTCATCTAGCGGCATCGGGAGGCTCAGGCTACACCGTATCGCGGGCGAACACCACCAGCACCCGGGCGGGACTGAGCGGCGTCACCGTGTGAAATTGCCACCCGGCTCGGGCTCGCTCGTTCAGCAGATCGGTGAGCGATTCTTCGTCGGGTCGCGTGCGACCCGCGAGCTTCACGAGCACCACCTCGTACTGGCGCATGGGTTTTTTCATCGGTTCACTCACGCCGCGCGGAGCCGGCGCGCAGCCGCCGTGCCGGTGTGGAGCGCGCCGGCCAGGCCCGACTCGCCGTAGGCCGCGCCTGCAAGCTCGATCAGACCCGTGGTGCGCAGCGCCGCCCCCGCCTCCTTGACCAGCAAGCGGTAACGGTCGTCGACCAGCGGGATCGCGTCGGTCCAGCGGGCCACCCAGGTACATAGCGGGGCTTCGCCGACGCCGAGAATCGGCTGCAGCGAGGCGTGCGCGTCGTGGGCCCAGCCCTCATCCGTCGTCGCGACGAGCTCACCCCGGGCCGGTCGCAGTATGGCCCGCACGAGGACCATGTCCGCGGGGGCGCGACCGGCGAGGTTGGACGTGACGAAGGAGCACAGTTCCAGCCCTCCCTCGCTCCGCTGGAGCGGCACCACGAAGCCGGCGGCGTTGAGCGGGTGCACGACGGCCGCGCGGTGGTACGCGAGCGAGACCGTGATCAGCGGTCGTGCGGGGAGGGTGGACAGGGCACGGGCGGCGGGAGCACACACTGCATGCACGAGCCAGGCGGCCGAGCGCGGCGGGAGTGACAGGACCAGGGCGTCGGCGCTCAGGGCCGGTCCGATCTCCGGGTGGATCACCCAACGATCGGTCGCGCGACTGATCGCGACGGCCGCGTTGCCGACGCGGAGGTCCGCGCGCCCCTCGAGCCGACGCACCAGGCCGCGCACCAGCGCGAACATCCCGCCTCGGAGGGTGGCGGGTGGCGCGGCCGCCTCCGGGCCCTGGGGCGCCGGGCGGAGCGCGCGCGTGCCGTTGACGCGCTCCAGCAGCAGCGTCGGGAGTGACTCCGGCACGAGCACATCGTCGGCCAGCCGCAGGTCGCGGATCAGGGTGCGGAGGGCCGTGCTCATCGGGTCGAACCCGTCCGCGCCCTCCTCGACGACGAACCCGCGATCCAGCGTGGTGCGCACCTGCCCGCCGAACCGGTCGCCCGCCTCGAGCAGGGTGACGTCCACCCCGCCATCGACGAGGTCGAGGGCGCAGGCCAGCCCGGCGAGCCCGCCGCCGATCACGGCTACGCGCACAGGCAATGCGGATTGAGGGTGTGTTGCGGTGTGGTCACTTGCACCATAAATAACCGATCCTCCGCCGCGCCGCGAGCGCAGGCCCGCCCATGAGCCCGTTTGAGCGGTACACCAACCCCGGGGTCGTCGTCCGCGCCGTCTTCGCCGCGGCGACCGTGGTCTTTGTGGTGCTCGGGCTGGGGCTGCGGTCCGCCCGGCTGCTTGCCGCCGCGGCGGTCTTCGGCCTGCTCTGGACGCTGTGGGACGTGCTGTGGGACCGCGTGCTGGGACCGGGCGGCGCGTGGGCCGCGCGGGTGCTCACCGAGGGGGTCGGCGAGGCGCCGGCGGCGAACCGACCGACCCTCGACGACACGATCCGGCTGCTCGAGCATCACCTGGCGCGCGGCGCCGATCGCCACGTAGAGATCCAGTCCGCGATCCGGCTCGAGGAGATCTACCGCACGGTCCGGAAGGACCCCCAGCGGGCGCGCGAGATCCTCGAAGCGGTGCGCCGCAAGTACCCGGATGCCGACGAGTTAGCGCGCCACGACCGGACCATGGGGTCGGGCGGCTAGAACCGTCGGCTCGGGGTGGTCCACGCTCCGGGCCCCGGCTATAATTCCGCCCCGGGCCAGGTAGCTCAGATGGTAGAGCAGCGGACTGAAAATCCGCGTGTCGGCGGTTCGATTCCGTCCCTGGCCATCTTCTCTCACCGCCCGGGCCCCAGTCGGCGCTCGCCACCATTGACGCGGGAGGGGGAGGACTCATATCTCCCAAGGCGGTGTGATCACCCCCTTACGGTCTCCGAGGCCTTTCATGTCGCTGCGACTTGATATGCTTGATGCGCTTCTGCGAGCGAACGTTCGTGTCGGTCTCGCGGCCGTGCTGTGCGGCGCTCTGACGACGGCCTGCCAGGAGCCATTGGCAACCGGCGGCACCGCGCACATCACCGTCGTGCCGCGCTTCGGGTCCGGGCGGGCGGCGAGCGCGCTGGTGCTCATGGTGGACAGCGTCCACGTCAACGTGCGGCGCGACGGGGTGCTGGTGGTGCAGAACGGCGCGGCCGTGACTCCTCAGGACACGGAGGTGTCGCTCGACGTCCCGGTTGTCGTGCAGGGGACCCGCGACACCGTCGAGCTGGAGTTGCAGCTGCTGGCGGGTGGGACTGTGTTGTTCAGCGGCGCGTCCCTGGTCGAAGTGCGCGTCGGTGCCACGTCGACGCCGGCGGAGATCCCGCTGCTGTACGTCGGCCCGGACAGCATCGTCACGTGGGTGAGCATCGTGCCGCGCGACACGATCGCCACGTTCGGCGACAGCGTCCAATTCGATGCCATCGCCTACGGGGGTGGGGAGCAGCAGGTCGACCCATTCTTCGCGAGCTGGTCCACGGTGCCCGCGGGAACGACGGCCCCGGTGGGCATGACGCTCACTCGGGCGGGGCTGCTGCACGCGGCGACCAACCGCTCCCAGGTGTACGTGAAGGCGACGGCGGGCAACGGGGTTGCGGATTCGGTGCTCGTCACATTCACCCCGGTGCTCGGGGCGATGGCCAAGGCCAGCGCCGACTCAGGGAGCGTGCAGGGCGGGACGACGTTCAGGGTCGCGGTGCGGGTGACCGACACCGGCGGTCAGCCGGTGCAGAACGTGCCCGTTTCGTTCAGCGTGACGGCGGGAAACGGATATCCGTACTACCCGGTGGTGCCGACGGACGCATTCGGGATCGCAGGGACGGACGTCTACGCGTACCCGCCTCCGGTGGGCACCAATTCCCAGCCGCTTCAGGTCCAGGCCGCGGTGACCGGGCTGCCCCCGGTGACGTTCACCGCCACGGTCTTCACCTTCCTCGCGTCATCGGTGCCGCTCGCCGCCGGTGTCAGCCACGCCTGCCAGATCCGGGCCGGCGGAGCGCTCTACTGCTGGGGCGACAACTCGAGCGGCCAGTTGGGTAACGGCGGGCGCACCGCGAGCCTCGTGCCGACGCCGGCCGCGGCGTCGCTCACGCTCGTCGCCGTGACCGCGGGCTCGAATCACACGTGCGGGCTTACGGCCTCGGGCACGGCATATTGCTGGGGTGGCAACCTCTACGGGCAGCTCGGCGACAGCACGACCACTACCAGACTCTCGCCGGTCGCCGTGGCCGGCGGGCACCAGTTCACGCAGCTCGTGGCCGGCGCGCTGTTCACCTGCGGAATCGTCACCGGCGGTGCCGCCTATTGCTGGGGCAACGGGATCAACGGGCAGCTGGGCAACGGGAGTACCGGCCCCCAGACCCTCCCGACGCCTGTCACAGGCGGGCTCACGTTCCTGTCGCTGTCGGCGTTCGGCGACAATCACGCCTGCGGCCTGTACTTCGGCTACCCGTACTGCTGGGGCTACAACGCCGACGGCGAGCTGGGCGACAGCACGACGACGATCCGGCTCTCGCCCGTCCTCGTGAAGGGCGGGCTGTACCTGAAGCAGCTCGCCTCCGGCACCTACCACACGTGCGGTCTCGACTCGTACACCGGGGCTGCCTACTGCTGGGGCGACAACAACGTCTCGCAGCTGGGCTGGGGCACGCCGCCGCAGGACGGGCTCGCGCCCGGAGTGGTGCAGGGC
>Ga0153916_10001863_pt1 | contig 15341 bp, 9 predicted proteins | sample Opewatmetagenome_FD_109642 | JGI IMG/M metagenome (GOLD analysis project Ga0153916, IMG submission 109642) | Freshwater wetland microbial communities from Ohio, USA - Open water 3 Core 3 Depth 4 metaG | ecosystem: Environmental > Aquatic > Freshwater > Wetlands | place: USA: Ohio, Lake Erie, Old...
AGCATGGGCGTGTTTATTGGCGGCATGCCGGCTGCACGGATGGGTGACATGGCGATGTGCATCGGCCCGCCATCGACGATTGCGCTTGGGTGCATGACAGTGCTGATCGGAGAGGCTGGAGGGGGGGCGGGGGGTGGCGGTGCTGCGGCAGCTGCGGCAATGTCGGGAGCTGCCTCGGGCAAGGGACCCCACACCTCAGCGGCGGACACGCACTTCCTTGATGTCTCATTTCTCGACAAGGCAAAGTTCCCTGTGGTGGGGCTTCACTATTCGCTGAAGGGCCCCGACAACAAGACGGCGCATGGGCTCCTTCCCCGGAGGATCAAGCGGACCGGCATACAGCAGGGGAACTATGAAATCGCACTGCGCGGGATCACCAACGCGCGCTGGTCCAAGCGGTCTGCAAAAGTCGGGGACACCGTCGACCTGATCGTGGACACGGTGGGTGTCGACGCGGGGAGGAAAGCCGAACTGGTCGTCTATATCCGTGATACGACCTATGCGGATCACCCGATTGCCACCATACAGTCCCAGGTGCGTAGTGACCAGGTTCGCGAGCAGTGGAAGCTTGAAGTGGATGAAAAGTACCTCGACCTATGCGACAAGAAAGAGGAGAAGAGACGGTACTCCCAGCCATTCTTCTTCTATACGGTCACCATCGATGACCTGATGGAGAAGTCGGGGCTGCTGTACTACGAGCACTGGGTCGAGGTGACCTTGAAGGACGAAGACGGAAAAGCGATTGCCGACGTTCCCTACCGGGTCACCCTCCCGTCGGGGGAAGTGCGCGAAGGGAAGTTCGATGCTAGCGGGAAAGCGTCCATCAAGGGAGTGGCTCCCGGGAAGACGAAACTCAAACTCCAACTTCGGTAAGCCAGCGAGGTGTGGACTTTGCTCCGCGTCCACTCGCTAAGAGCCAATCGATGGGCAAGACAAAGGATATATCGCCAGCCAGTGCCAGTGAAGCGGTTGCAGCCCCCACCGGCGCCGTGGACTTGAAGGCCTACAAAACGGTGATCCAGGTCCTGGAGATGGAAGATGTGCTGTTCCATCTCGACAGCGCGGTGATGATGCCGGAGAACCCCCAAGGGCCGAGCGCAGGTCAGGGTGGAAGCGGGGGTGGGGCGCAGCAGCAACAGGCCACGATCACCGGGATCCGGGCACTGGCGATCGTCTTCAAGTATGCGAGGTTCCACCCGACGGAGAAGATTGTCATCGCGGGCCACACCGATACCTCCGGAGGCTATCAGACAAACTATGCGCTCTCGGCGCTGCGCGCCAAGAACGTTCTCTACCTTCTGGTCGGAACGGACGATCCCGCTTTCAAGGAGGGGGAGGAGTGGGTCGAAGTCTCCACAGGGCGGCATAAGATCGAGGACTACCAGCAGATCATGAAGCACTACCATGCGCGGAGCAAGGGTGCGTGGGCGTGCGACCCTGGTGCGATCAACGACAAGTGGAACAGGGAGACCGAGCAGGCGTGCGAGGGGTTCTTCGACAAGGTCGCGCCGGCGGACAAGGCGGCGATCATGTTGGCAATTAAGGGGGATGCCAAGAAGAAGTGGCCGAAGCTCGCATGGGAGAAGGTGTACACACTCTACGCCGAAGAGCTCCGGGAGGAACTGAGCGTGGACGAGAAGGAATTCCTCGCGGCCCGCAAGTCGCTCCTGGCGCAGTTCGGCGAGAGCAAGAAGCGCTTTGTCGCGTGCGGGGAGTCCTTCCCCATCGATCAGAAAGATAAAAAGGAGTACCGTTCCCAGGTCAACAGGCGCGTGGAGATCCTCTTCATTGATAGAACCCAGCTCCCTGCGCTCGACTGCCCGATGGACGCCCAGAGCACGACCCGTAAGCACAGGACGAAAGGCGATCCTGCACCCGTCGAGTGTCCGCTCTGGCACAATTTCCACCGGAAGGAGTACATCAAGCCGGAGTACCTGTACGCCAAGAGCTACTTCCTGCAGTTCTCCTATTTCAACGCGGTCAAGAAGGGAAAGTCCGCCGTTCCTGCGGGTCTGCAGATCGAGGCGTACAGGTTCACGGGTGCGAAGCTCCGCACGGTAGGAAAGTTCTCGAACGATGTGTACGAGGTGACGGTCTTCTTTGACGAGGACACGCGGAAGAACCATCCCAAGGAGTGGTCGTTCCGCTTTCAAACGCAGGACCAGTGGGTCTTCACCGAGAACAAGGATGCCAAGCCGGAGATGCAAAGGATCCCGCTGGCGACACTTCAGGCGGCGGCGAGCCTCCAGGACCGGGTGAAATTCTACGACCTCCCGGCGGCATGGGATTCGAGGAACTGGTTCTGCAGTGTCGGCAACAAGCGGAACGAGTTCGTCACGATGCTCGATGAGCAGACCAAGTCGACCTCACCGCTGGAGTTTTTGCTGGACGACATGGTCCTGGTCGACAGTACCGAATCACAGGTGCTGCGGGATGCCAACGCCAAAGGCGTCGCCAAGGATCTGGACCGGGAGAAATCCCGCTTTCAGATCCTCTACATCGACAAGGATGAGCGGATGGCGGTGTACGAATCCGCGGCGGGCGGCAGACTTGAGGCGGATGTCCTGGAGTTCCCGGAGGACCCCGCAACACCGGCGGGGGATAAGATGTCCGACAAGGCTAAGTTCCGCTTCCCTGTGAATTCCGCGAACGCGCCGATGAATTTCGTCGGGGATCCGGTCGGGAACGTCAAAGCGGTGGTCTTCTGCGGCAAATTCTACATCGTCGGGCGTCGCCGCTCACGCAACACCGGCACCAACAACTTTGACTTCGCCAAGGGGCATCTCGTCGGTGCGCGCGAGGCGATGCTTGAGGACCCCCTGCTCTACCATAAGAAGATCGTGACTCACGCGCCTCCCGCCGAGCACAAGGATGCCAGTCACATCATCCACAACACGGGGAGCGGTGATTTCGAGGTCCACTTTATCGCGCAGTGCGGCGTCGAAGAGAATATCGTGTACTCCTACCTGATCGTCTACTACTCGGGATTTGTCATCGGTGATCCAAATCCCAACGCCGCGGGGAATCCGACCAGGGCGGAGATCAACAACTTCATCGTGGACGGATTCCGGAACGCCATCAAGCACTGGAACAGCAAGGACTATGTCTTCGAGGAACGCACTCCCGACGCCGATGCGCTGAAGAATCACAAGGTCAAGCCCTTCTTCCTCTTCGAGTCCAACGAGACGTTGGCGTACACTCCCCCCGCGGTCTCCCCGCCCGACATCAAGGGGGACGACTACAATGCCGTCTTCAAGGAGAACGGCTTCAAGACTGCCCTGGACGACACCTTTGGGGGAAAACCGAGGGGAGTGGTGTTCATCGTGGAGACGGCCAAGAACCCGTACGACTGGTGTCTCTCGACGCGCTCTGCAGACCGTGCCTACTCGGTCGTGGCACTGACAACGGGGAGCTACCAGCGGGATACCACCGCCATTGCTCAGTTCACCGAATACAACGACAAGGAGTCGTACGCTTCGCTCACCATTGCGCACGAGTTCGGGCACGCGACCGGACAGGGAGATGACTATCTGGAGAATTCGATCCCGCTCTACGACGATGGTCCCCCCGCGAAGTGGGATACGGCGAGTGTTCCGACGCTCGGGCAGCGGGGACTGGATAGTTCCTACGACCGGATAGAACAGTCAAATAGCAATTTCGCGAGCCGGATCATCGGCATCGATGCCTACGAAATCAAGCACCGGTTCCGGTCGATGATGAACGAAAACGGCCCGGTCAGGATGAGGTACTTCTGGCGGTTTGCCCAGTGGCTCAACGACGAGAGTGCTACGGCAAACTCGAAGATCAACACGCTCATCGGAACCCGCGAGTACAAGATTCGCTACAGGTGCGATGCGACGAAGGCGAACCATCTGTTGTTCGACTGCCCTCCTGCCTCCGCAGCTGCCGGGGCGACCACCCTCGAAAAGATTCGAACGGTCAACCCCTGGCGATACCTGACCAGCGAAAAGATATCCTTCGGGCCCGTGGGAAGCCGTCGATCCATGAGTGCGCTTCTCTATTATCCTCTCGACGAGTGCCGACTCCTCCGGCGCGTCGAATGGGCGACGGCAAAAACGAACATCACGCTGAAGGCCGTTCTGGTGCTCAGGGTTCTCCTTTCGGTGGAGTTTTCCAATTTCGCGACCGTTGCCGACAAGCGGCAGTGGCTACGCACCCTTTCGAACTATTTCGGGCAGGCTTCCCTAAAGGGGGTGAACGGGTCGAAGTTCATGCTCAGAGCCGGAGACGGGAGTGATCTGGACCCGACGCTGATCCACATCCTCCCGGGTTTTCATGATCATGACGCCGGGAACGTGGATGCCAGCTGCAACTATCATATCACAGTGGACGCTACCGACAACGGTGCGCTTGCTCAGGTGGGAAGCACTCTCACCGTCGGCTGCAGCTGGGTGCCCGCGGTGGGGGTGGACCACCGGCAGGCGCTGTTCAACTACTTCTTCAACAAGCCGGCTGCGGACACGACGTTCGCCGTTGCCGATCTCGAGTTTGTGCGGAGCTGGTTCGCCACAAAGTTCGCCAACAACAGCTTCACAGTCGTCGACCTGGAGGCTTGAAGAGCGTGCGGATGGCCTGTTCGATGAAGAAAGCGGGTGTTGCACTCGCGTTGTGTGTCGCGGGCTTGAGCTGCGCCCTCGAAGGCCAGCAGAAGAAAGAAGACCCTTGGAAACGAGAAATCACGGAGAGAAGAGCAGTGAGTGAATACAGCTACGTCTACGCGGACCTGCAACGGACATCGTTCCAGGACCGCCTCATGACTGCGGATACGACGAGGAAGTGGATGATCCCCAATCCCGAGGGGAACAGGGCGCTCCTGGTGCTGCCGATGCAGGAGGGGTTCGCCGTCCAGTACGAGAGACACGTGGCGCACCGGGATTCCACCGGTGCCACACAGTGGATCTTGCCGAACGAGAGGTTCTTCTTTCCCTTCGTGGCCGGCGGTCTCGTCCACGCAGTGAACGCAGGGTTTCTATCGCGACGCGACAACGCGGGGCGCGAGCAGGGCGTCCGGCTGGTTGTCCCTGGCGCGCAGGAGGGGGTTCCTATCCCCTTCCTCGCCCCCCTCCCCAGGGGCCGGTTCGTGGCCCAGACGGTTCTGGTTCCCCGCGTCAGCGATCCACGGCTTGAATCGAGTACTCCCAGGACGGACCTGGCCGCGTTCGAGCAGGGGAAGGATATGGTCTGGATCCACACGTATCCGGAGAAAGCGGTCCCTTCGCTGCTGACGCGCGACGGGAAGACGGTGGTCCTAGTGCTCACCAGAGGGCTGGTCCACACCGTTTACGCGGAGACGGGTGCGGAGCAGAAATCCTTTGATCTCAAGGTCGCATCCTGCGGTCCGGCCAGCCTCGGTGCCGACGGGACACTCTACATCACGGCGCAACAAAAGGATGGGAGATGGTCGCTCATCAGCTGTTCATTGACCGGAGAGGCAGACTGGTCCCTTGTCGTCCCGAATCCCCAGAACAAGGCCCCACTGCAGCCTCCCGCTGTTGGCCTGCGAGGCCGGCTCTACGTTGTCGCCTCAGACACGCTCCTGTGTGTGGAGAAAGGGACGGTGCTCTGGCGCGAGCCTCTATATCAGTCCGCCTCCGGCCAGTACCTGACTGTCCTCGGAGACAACAGCGTGCTGGTCGGCGCCTCAACGTCTTGCATGCTTGTGAGTCCGGAGGGGGAGCGGAGATGGACCGTCTTCCTGCTTCCCGGGGATGACGTCACTGCCCCGCCGGTTGTTACCGAAGAGGGTAGAATCCTTCTCGGATGCGCGAACAACATCTACTGCTATTGACACTGAGCGATGCCGACGAACAACAACATATTCCGCATTTCGCTGCCCGAGGGGTGGCGCGAGACAACAGTCTACTCGTTCGAGGGGCCCCACGACAGCGGCGTGCAGCACAACCTCCTCTTGGTTGTCAATCCCGAGATCGAGAAGGAGATGACCCTCTCCCGGTACGCCAAACTGCAGGTGGAAGACCTTGCACGGACACTTCCCGCTTTCGAACTGATCAGCGAGAAACAGGGAATCCTCCCGTCTGGAGTCCCCGTCGCAATGGTGGTCTACCGGTACTCGCCGTCTGATGATCTGACACTTTTCCAGAAGCAGTACCATATCATCGCGGGGGAAAAGGGATACAGTTTCACCTCCACATTCTCAAAGAAAACGCTGAAGACGATCGCGAACGACGTAGACCAGATCGTCGCTAGCCTCAAGTTCATTTCGCAGCAGGCGTAACAGGTCGGGGATGCATGGGGACGAAATTCACAAAACCAGCTGACAAGGTCCATCAAGAGACGCTCCAGTCGGCGATCATCTATGCGGTGTGGGTTTCGCGTTACGGCCCGGCGGGAGGAAAGGCCAAGTTTGAAGTGCGCACCTCGCTTGTGGGAGAAGGGGCGCCGATAGAGATCGCTGGCACGAGCGTGAAGGGGAAGAAGCTGGGGAAGGTCAAAGACGTCATCTACGGCAACAGATACGGCGGCACGCTGGACGTCCCTCAGAAGATCGACTGGGACGACCAGATTTCCTTCGAGGTACAGCTGCCCAAACATGGTTTGAAGGAGCAGTCGAACAAGATTCCCGTTGTCCCTGAGATCACCGTGAAGAAGATGGCCTGGGACAAGAAGGAGGCCCGGCGCGGGGATGTGGTCACGATGACGGTGGATTTTCAGGACGTCCCCGAGGGTATCGAGGCCGTCCTCACAATCTATGAATACGACAGTGATGGGAACCATGACAAGATTGTCTCCCTCCCGGCGATCGTGAAGAACAAGAAGATCGAACTCAGTTGGGAGTACGAATACCACGAGGACACGGATGAAATCGCCACGGACGCAGAAATGAAGAAGTACGGCAGCAAGTACAATCCGCCAGAGTACTTCTTCGTCGTCGCGTTCGAAGAGCAGAAGTTCGGGGAGAAGCAGGAATCCGGCCTCCTGCTCTTCAAGGATTGGATCGAGATCGGATTGAAGGATGCTTTCGGTGCTCCCGTTGCCAATGCGGACTACGTCGTCCGGCTCGCTGACGGTTCGGAGTTGAAGGGGAAGCTTGACGCCGAAGGGCGTGCGCGCCTGGACAACGTCGCGGCCGGGGCGTACTATGTTCATTTCCCGGGTTTTGAGGATACCGTATGAGGAATTCGTGGGCACAGCCCGCAGCGACTCCTTTTGCGTGGGATGACCTCCATGGGTAATCAGACAAGCCAGTCGGGCGAACCTGCCAGGGAAAGCGCGACGAGCGGCTCCTACATGGATTTTACCGCCGTGGGAGTGCCGTTCTACAGCACCCAGCGGTACTACCTTCTGGAGCCCGTCACGAACTACGGAGGGTGTCCTATCAATGGCGCGTACCTCGTGCAGATCTGGTACGCCCCCTACGATGCCCCAAAGGGGAGGGTGGGGGGGATGATCTCCGTGGCGAATGAAGAACTGACCGACTACTTCGACGACGGCACCTACCGCGTCGGTGTTTCTGTCAGCAAAGTGCGGGACTCGCTCACCTATCGGATCGATGCGGCGAAGAAACTCCTCTCCCAAGGAGGTGCGGAGAAACTTGCGGAAAGTGAAATGGGACGCGAGGCACTTGACAACCTCGAGGGGAAAGTCGCTCGGCTCGATCACTGTCTAGCCGACCTGGATCAGCTCAAGCAGGCGGGATGGACGCATCTGGTTCTCGCCACTGGCTGGCAGGAGCTCGACCAGAACGGGAAGGAGCTGGACCGGCTGGATCTCAACGATGACTTCTTCTCGAAGTTCTACCCCCCTGATGCGTTCCCTCTGGCTGGCCTCACGAACAGCGCGATGTGGGTGAACCGGGATTACTTCCTGCGTGAGCTGCTTCCTGAAGGATTCATGGTGACGACGAACCGCGCCGAGGGGCAGGTGGTGACATGCAGCAAGTACCCGAGGTTGAGAATCACATTCAATCTGGTTCGCCATGACCTGGTCGACGAGAAGACCGGCAAGAAAGCGAAGCTTGTGGGGACCCCGTCGTGGCCGACAGTGGAAGATGTGGTCAAGAAGGTTACCCAGGACCTCAACGCAAACTACCTGGGCAAGGATGGCGACAAGGCACGAAAGGGGGCATACCGCTGGGCAGCGAAATTCATGAAACGAGAGCTGGATCTCCGGAAGAGGGGGAAGACGAAGGAAGCTGACCAGAATGCCAAGGCCTGCAAAGATCTTATTGATGCTGTCGCCGTGAGCCTGATGAAGGAGAACAAGAAGCTGTACCAGGACTTCAAGAACCTCACGGACCCCCTCGGCAAGGACGTGGCGAAAGTGTCGAAGGAGTTACTCAACAACCTTGCGGACCAGATGTCCAATTCATCTCTTGATCAGGACAGGGTCCAGGAACAGGCGAACTCCCAAATCGAGGAGGTGGCAAATCTCCAGCAGACACGTGCGAACAAGCAGGGGGAGAACTTGAAGAAGGTTGACCCCCTGAGCACTCAGTACGTCAAAGAAGTCACAGAGGCGTTCAAATCGTCCGGCAATGCCATGTCCGGCGGCTCAACGGCTCAGGATACCAGCGCGGCGGATATCAGTTTCACCTATGTGGAAGGTATGAAAAAGCTGATCGACCAGAGCGTGTGGAGGAGTCACAAGTTCTGGTGGTTCTACCACAACAACTACATGATCGCTGAACCGCATGTGCTTCCGCCGGACTATGTCGAGAAAGGGACGAAGAAGAACCTCGCGGAGATGGAAAAGGAGTACAAGAGACAGCCGAACCTGAACAAGAACGAGCGGCTGTTCAACCTCATACGTATCCACATGAGTGCCTTTGATCAGAAAGTTCCGGACTACATGCTTAAGGAGCCGTCGATCGCGCGGATTGCGAAGGGAATCGAGGAAAGCAGGAAACCGCTTGAACCTCCTAAAGTCACCTACACGGAAGAGGGAGACGCGATAATCGATTTCGGTGACCCCCGGAAGGTTCCAAAGAAGTAATCTGGATCAGCGAGTGTCCGCTCACTGAGCAACCTGCTGAGCCGGACGGCAGAAAGGATGACATTGGGATTGTGTCTCTGGCAGACGAGGACAGGAGATTCTCGGGTGATGTCGCGAACGCCGCGCACCGCGACCCTGACACGGCTATCCATGATGCCTGCGGCATCACCGCCCTGCAATTGAAATGTAGAGTATCGTCTATCGGAGGAGGACTGCTGCGCAAGTTTCCGAAGCGCCTCCTCCCAGCAACTAGTCTCATACACACACACTCCAGGGAGGTCCTATGAAGCGCGCCAGTCTCGGTGTAGCGGCCCTTCTCGCGGCACTGATGTTTGCGTTTGTCTTGCCGGAGCACTCCGCTGCTCAGGGCCAAGATGAGGATGTTGTGTATCTTAAGAATGGTGGCGTTGTCCGGGGTATCATCATTGAACAGGTCCCCGGTGTGAGCCTGAAGATCAAGACGCGGGACGGCAACGTGTTTGTCTACGCTATGAAAGACATCCAGAAAATGACGAAAGAGGCGCCGTTGGGTGGGAGCACTTCGTCAACTGTGAGCGAGAAGTCCCCGGTTCTGGCATTTGTCCTTTCGTTCATACTGCCGGGAGCCGGTCAGTACTACAATGGTGATATTACCAAAGGCGTGATCATGACAGGTGCTGCCGCCGCCGGGATTGCCACGATGCTTGCGGCAGGATATGAAGATGTGTTTCACAAAGATCCTTACTACTATGCATCGTACGGATATTGGACCGAAGAGACGACCACGTGGCTCTATGTCGGCGCCGGGGTTGCTGGCGCCGCCGCGATCTGGTCCTGGATCGATGCCCCGATTTCGGCTTCGCGCATCAATGAAGAGAGAGCACGGTCCTACGGCCACATGTTCGAGTGGGAGACGTCTCTAGGCATCGCCGGTGTTGACCTAGGTGCCGTGCGGGGAGGCGTTGGCGCGAAGTTCATGATTCACCTGTAGAAACTGTCGGAAACAACTTCCTGGGAGCCGGCGATGAAGAAGAAGCAGCTGAAGGATTTCGGGGTACACATTCAGGCACGTGCCGAGGCGCGGGGGAGCGTGCAACGTCCTGAGCTTCCGTACAGGATTCTCTATGCAGGCAACCTGGTTCCGAACCCACCGGCGGGCGAGGCGCGCATCCACGCCGTCGACAAGAACTCGTTTGCTTCACTCCTTCAGAAGCTCTCGCCGGCTCTCAGCGTTGATGTACCGAACATGATCAGCGCCGCTCCTCCCGAGCTATCGATCGAGCTGCGGTTCACCGAGATGAACAGTTTCAGACCCGAAGGAGTCATAGGGCAGGTGCCGCCGCTTGCCCGGCTCGTCACGGTCCGGTCTCTGGTAAAGAGAGTCAAGGAGGGGAGCCTCCCTCTCGACAAGTTCCGTGAGGAGATGATCGCGGCGGGGGTCGACAGTGATCTTACGGAGCGATTCCATCAGGCGCTTGCTCCCGCAGCCGCCACCGGGCCGGCGCCACCGCCGACCGCGCCCCGTGATGAGAAGCCCGTGAAGAAGGACCGCCTTGACTCTCTTCTGGACATGGTGAGCCTCACGCCGGAATCCGAAGGCCCCCCTGTGCGCCGGCCGACGCTGGCTGATTCTTTCATAGCTGCAGCCAGTTCTGCGGATACCGAGGGGGCGGCGGGAAGCGGAGTCGACGCCGGAACGGCCGATGAGCTGATCGGTGAGCTCGACTCCATCGTGAGCGATCAGCTCACAGCCATACTCCACCACCCTGCATACCAGCAGCTGGAAGCATCCTGGAGGGGACTCAAATTCCTCGTTGACCGGATGGACTTCCGGAAGAACATCTCCCTGGGGGTTCTTCCGGCGGAGAAAGAGAGACTTCCCGAGGCGCTTCTCGAGGCGATCCGCGAGGAAAGCTCCGATGGCGCAGGTGAGAGCGGTGCTCCGGCGCGTGCGTGTTTTGCAGTCGCGGAGTACCGCTTCGGTCACTCTGTGGACGATCTGAGTCTCCTCGAGCGCCTGGCGGAAGCAGCGGCGCAGTTGGGGCTGCCCGTTGCCTCGGGTGCCGACGCATCGTTCTTCGGAAAGTCCTCGATGTCGGAATGCGCAAGTCTTCCACTCCTCTGGCAGCATTTCGAGGAGCCCCAGTACCTCCGGTGGTCGAAGTTCAGAGATACTGATGCGTCCGCCCAGTTGGCACTCGCACTCCCTGAGATCCTTCTCCGGTTTCCGTATGGCGGGCAGAATCCGGTGAAACAGTTCACGTACGCGGAGCCCGTACAGGGCGAGAACGACCACCTTTGGGGAAACGGCGCGCTGCTCCTTGCCCTGGGGGCGGCGCAGAGTGTCGCGGAGAGTTCCTGGCCGACGAACCTGAGCGGGATGAACGCGGGGGGAAGAGTCGAAGGCCTGCCGGTGTGGCAGACGCCGTCTCATGTGGCGATTCCCCTTTCCGTGCTCATTCCCGAAAGCAAACAGGTTGAACTGGCGGAGTCCGGATTCAGCGTGCTCGGCTGCAGGGTGAATTCCGATTCGGCGTACGTGGCGCACGCTCCTGTCCTCCGTCGTCATCGGGACAGTGGGAAGGATCCGATAGAATCGACACTCGCCTATCGGCTCCTCGCCGCCAGAGTCATTTGCCAGCTCGAGCGTGTGCAGCGTGTGATTCCGACAAACGTACCGAAAAGCGAGCTCAGGGCCCGGCTCACCGAGTGGATTGCGGAGGCACTGGGTGCCGGTCTCAGATGGCGGATTGCCCGGGTGGAAACGGAGAGTGCTGCTGACGATCCGGAGTCTCTCAGGATCTCGCTGGACATCACGTCGCCGCCCGAGTTGCTGGGTGGCGAGGCAACAATCACTGTTCACATTGCGCGCCGGGTGGGCGGATGATACGAGATGGCAGAACAGAGGGGATTCCGGTGCCGGCCGTTAAGGTCCATGTGGACCTCAACGACGGCCGGACGGTGGACGGGGAGTTCGACAGGGATTTCACGATCGGGCGCGGGGACGACTGTGAGTTGAAAGTTGATTCTCCCTATGTCAGTTCGCACCATTGCGCCGTCCAGTGGGAGGGCGGGCAGTGGTGGATCCAGGACCTCGGGAGCAAGAACGGGACCTACATTGACGGAACATCGATCCAGCGGGACGCGCTGCATGCGTCCACCACGGTGCAGCTCGCCCTTGCCGGGCCGGTTGCGCTCTTTTCACTCGAACAGAAACGGCTTGACGCCGGCCCGGTTGCGGCAGGCCGTCCGGGTGAGATGACGCGGCTTGTGCAGCGTTATTTTGGCGAGGGGGAGGGGGAGCAGATGGGGGCGCACACACGGCTCGTGCGTCAGGCTTTTCAGAAAGTCCAGAAGAAGCAGCGCTTCAAGTACCGGATTATCATCGCCGTTGCGGCTGGGCTCCTTCTCATTACCGCTGCGGCGCTCTACTATCAGAGCAGGCGCGTTGCGCAGCTCGAAAAGCTGCACGCCATGGCGGAGGAAATCTTCTACACGATGAAATCGCTCGAGCTCCAGGTGTCCCGACTGGAAGCCGTCATCGAGCAGACGTCGGATGTCCGCCTCAGGAAGGACCTCGCGGACAAGAAAGCGGAGCAGCAGACCCTCCAGGCGAACTACAGCACCTTCTCTCGCGATGAACTCGGCATCTCCAGAGAGAAGCTCTCGGAACAGGACTGGATCATCTACAAGGTTGCGCGGCTCTTCGGTGAGTGCGATGTGAATATGCCTCCGGATTTTGTGACGAAGGTGAAAGAATACATCCGCCGGTGGCAATCCACAGCGAGTTACAGAACGGCGATCACACGCGCCATCGAGCAGGGGTATCCGTCGTTCATCAAGGAAACGATGACTGCTCACGGGATGGCGCCGCAGTTCTTCTATCTTGCTCTCCAGGAAAGCAAATTCGACCCCGAGATCTGCGGACCCCCGACCCGTTCCGGTTACGCGAAGGGAATGTGGCAGTTCATTCCGGCGACGGCTTGGCACTACGGGCTCCGCACGGGTCCGCTGGTGGACGTGGGGAAGCATGATCCGTTTGACGAGCGGCATGACTTCCAGAAGTCGACGAGGGCGGCGGCCCGCTACCTCCGGGACCTGTACGAAACCGAGGCGCAGGCATCCGGACTGCTCGTGATGGCATGCTACAACTGGCGCGAGGACAGGATCGTGAAGATCGTCCGCAGTATGCCGGAGAACCCCCGCGACCGGAATTTCTGGAACCTTCTGAAAATGGCCAAGGTCCCGGAGGAGACCTACAATTACGTCTTCTACATCATTGCCGCTGCGGCCATCGGGGAAGATCCGCGTCTGTTCGGCTTTGAGTTCGACAACCCGCTGGCATCGGCGGGAGGCAGTGGAAACGATGTCACACAATAGCGACAGCACTCACAGGTCTAATCACCAACAACGCTGAGGGAGACATGAACATAGCACAGTTTTTTGAACGCAGATCGGTGCGGCTGCTGGCCTGGGCCCTGCTAATTCTGATCCCTGGAGAACCGGTCATGGCCGGGCTTCTTCAGGACCAGGATCCCTGGGACAGGAAGCTGAAGGAGGCCGAGACGAAATTCTATGCCGGCGAGTTCGATTCCTCCATCGCCATCCTGGAGGATGTCCTGAAGAGGGCGGATTTTCCCGTGACGAAGAAGAAGATGGCCTACGAGCTATTGGCGCAGAACTACCTTGCGAAGAGCTACCAGGAGCAGGCACGGGCTGCGATCAAAAAACTCCTGGAGCTCGTGCCCAACTATGTGCCGCCGACTGACGCGACCGAATACGCAGCCGAGGTGGAGAAGGTGCGTCAGAGCATGGCGGGCGTCCCGCAGGAGGAGAAATGGTACGAGAAGACCTGGGTCTGGATTGTTGGAGGTGCTGTCGTCGTGGGTGCAGTGGCGCTGGTCCTGCTGTCGGGGAAGAAGGAAGAAACCAAACCGGAACTTCCGGGGCCACCCGCGCGTCCGTGACAGGTCCCGCAGCAATGGGAACGGCTGCGTTTTCTGATGCAAACCATAACAACGACAGGTAAATCTTCACTAGCCCTTTCACAGATTCGGGAGGAGTAGTCATGAAGAGAGTATTTTTCTATTGCGTTCTCCTGCTTGCCTCACTGTCAATCGGTCTGAGCACATCCTTCTCACAGTCAGGCTGGGTCTGGCAGAATCCCCTGCCGCAGGGGAATCCACTCTATAGCGTCTTTTTCACCAGCGCCAGCACAGGGACAACTGTTGGAATGAGTGGCACAATCCTCCGCACGACCAACGGGGGATCCACCTGGACGATCCAGACAAGCGGGACTACGAACGTCCTCTTAGGCGTTCACTTCATCGATGCCAACACAGGGACAGTTGTTGGGTCTGGTGGCACAATTCTCCGCACGACGAATGGAGGGTCCACCTGGACGGCCCAGACAAGCGGGACAACGAACTATCTCTATAGCGTGTGTTTCACCGACGCCAACACGGGGACAGCTGTTGGAGGCGGTGGCACAATTCTCCGCACGACCAACGGGGGATCCACCTGGACGGCCCAGACAAGCGGGATAACGACCTATCTCTATGGCGTCACCTTCACCGATGCCAACACAGGGACAGCTGTTGGATATAATGGCGTAATTCTCCGCACGACCAATGGAGGAACCAACTGGACGGCCCAGACAAGCGGGATGACGGGCTACTATATTGTGGGCGTTTCTTTCACCAGCGCCAACACAGGGACAGTTGTTGGATATGGGGGCGCGATTCTCCGCACGACCAACGGAGGAACCAACTGGACGGCCCAGACAAGCGGGACAACCACCCCTCTTTATGGCGTCACCTTCACCGACGCCAACACGGGGACAGCTGTTGGAGATGCTGGCTTAATTCTCCGCACGACCAACGGAGGAACCACCTGGACGGCCCAGACAAGCGGGACAACAAACTATCTCTGGGGGGTTTCCTTTACCGACGCCAACACAGGGACAGCTACGGGATATAATGGTGCAATCGTCCGCACGACCAATGGAGGGTCCACCTGGACGAGCCTGTCAAGCGGGACAATGAACCTCCTCTTCGGAGTTTCTTTCACCGACGCCAACACAGGGGCGGCTGTTGGAGATCTTGGCACGATTCTCCGAACAACCGATGGAGGATCCGCCTGGACAAGCCAGACAAGCGGGACAACGAACACGCTCCGGGGGGTTTCCTTCGCCAGTGCCACCGCGGGGATTGCTGTTGGATACAGTGGCACAATTCTCCGCACGACCAATGGAGGTTCCAACTGGTACTCTGTGACCAGCCCCACGACGAATCCTCTCTATGCCGTTTCCTTCAGCGCCGGCAACACAGCGACAGCCGTTGGAGCTAGTGGCACAATTCTCCGCACGACCAATGGAGGAGCCAGCTGGG
>Ga0153916_10001864_pt1 | contig 15339 bp, 12 predicted proteins | sample Opewatmetagenome_FD_109642 | JGI IMG/M metagenome (GOLD analysis project Ga0153916, IMG submission 109642) | Freshwater wetland microbial communities from Ohio, USA - Open water 3 Core 3 Depth 4 metaG | ecosystem: Environmental > Aquatic > Freshwater > Wetlands | place: USA: Ohio, Lake Erie...
CCTTCTGACGGCTTCGCTGGTCCTGGGCACGGTGCCGCTGCGGGCCGCCGCGGCGGGACTGGAGGCCGGGGTGGCGGTGGTCGACGTCACCCCGCCCGTCGGCTACCGGATGTGCGGCTACTTCAACGAGCGGCTGAGCACCGGCACCCGCGATCCCCTCGCGGCGAAGGCCCTCGTGCTGCGGCAGGGGGATTGCCGGGCGGCGCTGGTGTTCTGCGACCTGATCGGGATCACGCGGGAGGTGACCGATCGCACGCGGGAGGCGGTCCGGCAGAAGCTCGGCATCCCGCCGGGCCACGTGCTCGTGGCGGCCACCCACAGCCACACCGGCCCGCTCTACGCCGGCGCGCTGCGCGAGTTCTTCCATGAGCGTGCCCTGAAAAAAGGTGGCTCCGATCCGTGCGAAAAGGTGGACTACGCCGGGCACTTGGTCGAGCGGCTCGTCGAGGCGATCACCCGGGCGAATGCCGCCCTCAGGCCGGTGCGGCTGGGGGCGGGGCGGGGCAGCGAGCCGGCCCTCTCGTTCAACCGCCGATTCCACATGAAAGACGGCTCGGTGGTCTTTAACCCCGGGAAGCGCAACCCGAACATCGTCCGCGCGGCCGGGCCGATCGATCCCGACGTGGGAGTCCTCCTGTTTGCCGACGCGGCCGGCGCCCGGCCGCTGGCCTCGCTTACGGTCTTCGCCCTGCACCTGGACACCCTCGGCGGGACGCTCTACAGCGCCGATTATCCGTACTACCTGGAGCAGTCGCTACGAAAAGACCTTGGCGGCGGCCTGGTGTCGCTGTTTGGCAACGGCACCTGCGGCGACATCAACCACATCGACGTCTCCACGGATCGGCCCCAGCCCGGCGGCGGCAGCGAGACCAAGCGGATCGGCGAGGCCCTGGCCGATAGGGTTAAGCAGACGCTGGCCACGCTCAAGGACGTCGACCGGCCCCGGCTGGCCGTGCGGAGCGAGACCGTGATGGCCCCGCTGCAGAAGTTCGGCCCCGGTGAGATCGCCTGGGCGCGAGCCGCGATGGAGAAGATCGGCACCAGCGAGCTAGCGTTCCTCGATCAGGTCAGGGCCTACAAGATCGTGGACCTCCAGTTGCGAAAGGGGGACCTGCTGCCGATCGAGGTCCAGGCCTTCCGCTTCAGCGACGAGGTGGCCCTGGTCGCGCTCCCCGGAGAGGTGTTCGTCGAGATCGGCCTGGCGATCAAGAAGGCCTCGCCGTTTTCGATGACGATGGTCGTAGAATTGGCCAACGACACGCCCGACTACGTCCCCACCCAAAAAGCCTTCAAGGAGGGGAGCTACGAGACGGTGAACAGCCGCATCCAGCCGGGCGGCGGCGAGATGGCCGTCGAGGCGGCGGTGAGGCTGCTCAGGCAGCTCAAGGAGTAAGGCGGGAGGCAGTCCCGCGGGAATCCGCGGGGCGGGGGCTATCAGCGATCAGCTTTCAGCTCTCCGCAGTGTGCCACTGCTTCTTCGGGCCGCCCGGACCGGCGAGACGCCGGTCCTACTGGAGACGCCGCTCCTATTCCGTCCCGAAGGGGAGCGTTTTCTGCGGGCTCTGCTCGCAGCCCGGGTTGAGCTCCCTGAACAGCAGGCTCGGCTGGATGTCGGTGTTGTGCTGGTACTTGTTGCTGGCGTAGGGGGTGAAGGGGCCGCGGATCTCGTGGTAGATGATCTGGCAGATCGCCACGTGGGGGTAGATCCGGATCGGCTGGACGGCGAACATCTCCAGCGTCCAGTAGCCGCAGAAGCCCACGTCGCCGAAGCCGGCGGTGACGTGGACGAACAGCCCCAGCCGGCCGATCGACGAGCGGCCCTCGATCATCGGCACGAGGTTGTGCGTTTCCGTGCGCTGGGCGGTGCGGCCGAGGTAGAGCTGGTTGGGGTTGAGCACGAGCCCTTCCGGCGGGATCCGCATCCGCCGGAACCGGTTGGCCCGCCGCATGTCCAGCACCACCTCGTCGTAGACCAGGATCTCGTCGTGCAGCGTGAGGTTGTAGCTGTTGGGGTTCAGCCGCTCGGGGTCGAACGGCTCGATGATGATGTCCTTGCCCAGTCGGGCGCGGATCTCCTGGCCGGAGAGGATCATCGCAAAAAGGTCCTGTCGGTTGGTTCGTTTCCCACCCTCCCGGAATCACGCAACGCCATTCAGCCCTTCTCCTTCACCCCGATCTGCGGGCAGGGGGGCCGCAAGGGGCAGTCGCCGCAGCTCGGCTTCCGCGCCGTGCAGACCTTCCGCCCGTGATGGATCATCCGGTGGCTGAAGTTCACCCACTCGCTCTGCGGGACCAGCTCCATCAGCTCGCGCTCGATCTTGGCGGGGTCCTTGTGCCGGGTCAGCCCGAGGCGCTGGGTGACGCGGGCCACGTGGGTGTCCACGACCACCCCCGAGGCAATCCCGTACGCCGTGCCCAGCACCACGTTGGCCGTCTTCCGGCCGATGCCCGGCAGCTCGACCATCGCCTCGATGTCCGGCGGGACCTGGCCGCCGTACTTCTCCTCGAGAATGCGGCAGCAGGCGATGAGGCTCTTGGCCTTGTTGTGGTAGAACCCGGTGCTCTGGATGTCCCGCTCCAGCTCCTCCAGGGGTGCCCTCGCGTAGTCGGCCGCGCTGGGGTACTTCCGGAAAAGGTCCTTGGTCACCAGGTTGACCCGCTTGTCGGTACACTGGGCCGAAAGGATCGTGGCCACGAGCAGCTCCAGCGGGGTGCGGAACGCCAGCGCGCAGGCGGCGTCGGGATACTCGCGGCGGAGCAGCTTGACGATCGTAGCGGCGTGGCGTTTGGCGTCGCTGGAAGCGGCCATCCCGGACTCGCAAGCAGAAGCGGTGAGGGGGACCTCCTTAAACCGGCTTTTTCGCAGCCGGGCCGACGATTGTCAAGGCCTCTGTGCTCTGTGCGGCTCCGCGGTTACTTCCATCCTTCTCCCTTTTTCCTCTATCCGCCCTTTTTCTTCAGCCGCTGGCGGAAGCGCTGCTTGTCGATGACCGCGCGGACGTGCTTCCCCCGGGCCACGAGCTCGTGGCTGTCGCGGGCCTCGAACTCCAGGGTGATCCGGTCACGTGCAACAGCCAGGGCGTGGCCAGCACGGCCGGGGCATCCGGCTTGTGGAAACTCACCAGGTTCTCCGTCACCACGCGATGCCGTGCCTCGCCGGTCACCCCCACAGCGAGTGTCTTTTTCATGCGGCGTCTCCCCAAGCCCTCCGGCAAGCACTACTATAGAGGATGGCGGCGGATGGATAAATGAGGACGTCCGGGAATCCAGTAGGACCGGCGTCTCGCCGGTCCGGCGGGAATCTGCGCAGGCTGTAGGGACGGGCGAGACGCCCGTCCTACTCACGGTCGGTTCGCGCCGCATTCCGGCCACCGAATTCCCGGAGGGCCTCAAATAAATGACCTGCCCGTCGCATCCGGTGGTTCCCCGTACACGCTCGGTCGGACAGAGAGTACCCTGGCCAGTGACTTCCACACCGCCCATGATGCCCGCGTTGTCGCTGCGGCCGCTCTGGATCGGCCCGGTGCTCGTCGACCCGCCCGTCCTCCAGGCACCGATGGCGGGCTTTACCAACTACGCCTACCGGCAGATGGTGCGGCAGTTGGGGGGCGTCGGGCTGCCCGCCACCGAGATGCTGAGTGCCCGAGGCTTCCTCCATCGCCACCAGCGGAGCAAGGATTTTCCCGACCGGCTGTGGGGCGTCCGGGACGAGCCGCGGCCGCTGGCCGTGCAGATCTGGGACAACGACCCCGGGGTCCTGGCCGCCGTCGGCGAGCGCCTGGCCGGGGAGTTCCACGCCAGCGTCGTGGACATCAATTTCGGCTGCCCGGTGAGGAAGGTGACCGAGAAGGCCCGGAGCGGCTCCTATCTGCTCCGCTGGCCGGACCGGGTGGGGGCGATCGTGGGCCGGGTGGTCGAGGCCTGCCGCCCCACCCCCGTCACGGCCAAGATCCGCCTCGGCTCGACCCGCGACACGATCAACGCCGCCGACGTCGCCCAGGCGATCGAAGGGGCCGGCGCCGCGGCGGTCACCGTCCACGGCCGCACCGCCCAGGACATGTTCCGCGGACAGGCCGACTGGGACGCCATCGCCGAAGTCAAGCCTCATTTGAAGCGGATCCCCCTGATCGGCAACGGCGACCTGCGGACCGCGGAGGCGGTCGCCGCGGCCTTCCGCCGCTACGACGTGGACGGGGTGATGATCGGCCGCGCGGCCCTCTCGCGGCCATGGCTGTTCCGCCAGGCCCAATCTGCGCTGGCCGGCGGGCCCGTCCCCCCGGAGCCGACGCCCGTCGAGCAGCGCGAGCTTTTGGTGGAACACTATCGGCTGATCGTCGAGCGGTTTGGGCCCGAGCGGGGCACGGTGCTCATGCGCCGCTACGCCTGCTGCTATGCCCAGGGCCTCCGCGGCGCCCGCCGGTTCCGCGCCGAGGTGTCGCGCGTGGCGGGCCCGGCAGAATTCTATTCCGCGGTCGACCGGTATTTCCCGGCGTCGGGTGGCATGCCCTCGACGGCGTAGCCGGCGTGGGCATGTCTTGCGCAAGACACATGCTCACCCGACGCTTCGCGTCGTGAGAGCATGCCACCCTGGAATCCTAAGTTCCTCGGCGGTTCTACTTGGCTGCCGGTGATTGCCGGGGTACCCAACCGCATCACGATAGGCTACACTACCGATGCTCGAACCCGGTGGGCCTTCCGCATGGGGAAGTCCAAAAACCTGAGGAGACCTTCGATGTGCCGACTGATGAATCGTTTGCTCGTTGCTGCCGTGGCACTCGTTTGGCTGGGGGCTGGGGGCCCGCTGATCGAGGCCGCCGAGACCCTGGAGATCGGCAGCCCGGCGCCCGATTTCCGCCTCCCGGGCGTGGACGGCAAGACCTACCGCCTGGAGGACTTCAAGGACGCCGAACTCCTGGTCCTCGTCTTTACCTGCAACCACTGTCCTACGGCCCAGGCCTACGAAGAGCGGATCAAGCGGCTGGCCGCCGACTACCGGGACCGCAAGGTGGCCTTGGTGGCCATCTCGCCCAACGATCCCCTGGCGGTGCGGCTGGATGAGCTGGGCTACAGCGACCTCGGCGACTCGCTGGAGGAGATGAAGATCCGCGCCAAGGACCAGGGGTTCGATTTCCCGTACCTCTACGACGGCGAGGACCAGAAGGTCTCCCGCGCGTACGGGCCGGTGGCCACGCCGCACGTGTTCGTCTTCGATCGGGCAAGGAAGCTCCGCTTCGCGGGCCGGATCGACGACACGGAGAAGCCCCAGCGGGTCAAGTCGCACGACACGCGCAGCGCCATCGAGGCCCTGTTGGCGGGCCGCGCCGTGCCGGTCGAGAAGACCAAGGTCTTCGGCTGCTCGGTCAAGTGGTCCGACAAACGCGAGTCGGTCAAGAAGGCCCTCCAGACCTGGGCCAAGGAAGAGGTCGGGCTGAAACGGATCGACGAAAAAGGCGTCCGCGAGCTGGTCAAGAACGACGGCAAGAAGCTCCGCCTGGTGAGCGTCTGGGCCACTTGGTGCGGCCCTTGCGTCACGGAGCTTCCCGAGTTCGTCTCCATGAACCGCATGTACCGGCGCCGCGGCTTCGAGCTGATCACGATCTCCGCCGATTCGCCGGAGGAGAAAGACAAGGTCCTGGAGGCGCTCGAAAAGAACCAGGTCTCGGCCGCCAACTACCTGTTCGAAGGCGGCGACAAGTACGCGTTGATGGACGCGGTGGACGAGAAATCCCCCGGCCCGGTGCCCCACACGATCCTGGTCGCCCCCGGCGGCAAGGTGCTCTATCGCAAGTCCGGCCCGTGCGAGCCGCTGGAGATCAAGAAGGCCGTCGTCGGCTACCTGGGGCGGACCTACAAGTAGGCGAGCATCGAGGGGACGAGGAGCTGGCCCGAACCATTGAAATCCCCCGGCACGTCCGCTATCTTGAGAGAGGGTTGGTCATCAAGGCGATCCAGGGAGAGACTGGCCATGCCCTACTACGATTTCGAGTGCACGCAGTGCCGTAAGACGTTTACCGAGAAGCAGACTTTCGCCGAGCACGACCGGCACCGGCGGATCAAGTGTCCCAAGTGCGGCAGCACGAAGGTGAAGCGGCTCCTCAGCGCGGCCTTCGCGAAAACCTCCAAGAAATCCTGATGGGTGGCGCAGCGTGCCCCGTGCTTCCCTCGCGGAAGACCCATGCTTCTCGACACGTGATCCAACAACGGGAGGAACCAGCCATGCCGAAGGAACGTTGTGCTGCGCGTCGGGACGGTCGCCGGGGGCTGAGCCGCCGCGCGTTGGTAGTCGGCCTGGGCGTCGCCGGCGGGGCGATTGCGCTGGGCGGGGCGTGCCCCGGGATCCTCCGCGCCAGCACGCCGGGAAAAGCCAAGCCCCGGCCGGACCTGGTCGACAAGGACTCGCCCAAGGGCCTCGAAGTCCTCCAGCTCACCACCGAGACCGACGTGCCCGGCTCGCACCTCTACATGGAGGCCCAGGTGTTCACCCCGGACTCCAAGCGGCTGGTGCTCCACCGCTCGGCCACGGCCCACGGCGGCCGCAAGGACGACCCCAAGCACCAGTACCTGCGCTGCGACCTGGAGGACGGCGGCGCGCTTGAGCCGCTCACCAGCGAGCTCGGCGTCACCGCCGCCTCGGTCTCGCCCGACGGAAAGCACGTCTACTACTTCGTCAACGAGACGCTCTTGGGCGGCGGGCGGCTCGTGCTCAAGCGGGTCGGGCTGGACGGAAGCGACCGGCAGACGATCCTCGTGGTCGATGCCCCCTTGCCGGGCACCACCTTCCGCCCCAGCCACATCTACCCCCTCTCCACCATCTCCTCCGACGGCAAGCGCCTGGCCCTCTCCGCCTTCCTGGGCGACGGGAAGACGGCCGGGGCACCCTACGGCCTGATGGTCTTCGACCTCCAAAAGGCCACGGTGAAGCTGGTGATCCACGGCCCCACCTGGTGCAACATGCACCCGCAGTATTCCCGCTCCCGGGACCCCCAGCAGATGCACGACGTCCTCATCCAGGAGAACCACGGCAACGTGGCTGACGCCAAGGGCTCCGTCACGCGGCTCACCGGGGGCGAAGGGGCCGACATCCACGTGCTGTGCGACGACGGCAGCAACTTCCGCAACCTCCCCTGGGGCCGCGACGGCAACGAGTTCTGCCAGGGACACCAGTGCTGGCGGGGCCGCAGCGCCTGGGCCGTCACTAGCACCTCGACGCGCAATCCCCGCCAGGACCAGCTCATCGAAGGCCGCGCGGCCCCCCACGCCGGCCACGTCGGCATTAAGACCCCGGGCGGGGTCCGCAACGACCTCAGCCGCGAGTTTCCCAACCCCCACTTCTATCACTTCGCCACCGACATCGCCGGCAAGCGGCTGATCTCCGACGCCGCGCCGCTGGACCAGGGCGGGCGGATCTATCTGGCCGAATTCGGCGAGCCAGGCAGGGAGCCGCTCAAGAACTTCCGCTACCTGCTCAACCCCCGATCGTCGGGCCGCAAAGAGGCCCACATCCACCCCTTCCTCGCCCCGGACGGCGCCGCCGGCTTCTTCAATTCCGACGAGTCGGGGATCCTCCAGGCCTACATGATCCGCAACCTGCCGGGCTGACTACTCACTTCACGGGGGGCGGGATGACCGCATCGGGCTAGTCCTTTCCGGCGCCAGATTAGCCCTTTCCGGCGCCAGAGGCTTGCGTCCGCCGTCAGAATCGTTAGACTAAGGAAGGTCTCGTGGCCTCTTTGGCTCCGCACGTTGGTGGCTGGGAGGATAGCGCTATGAATCGGCTCGCGGCGCGCTTTGCGCTTCGTCTCATCGTTGCGGCCGCCCTCGTCGGCGCCGCAGGAACGGCCCGTGGGCAGAACGTCCCCGTGGAGCTGATTCCCGACTGGGATCAGCTTGGCGATCAGGTCGAGGTCATCCAGGGCTACTACCTGCCGGGGGAGGATCCCCTGCAGAGCATGCGGTTGACCTTTGGCATCTATGACACCGGCGCGTCGGTGGTCACGCTGAGCGCCCTCGACCAGATGTTGTTTGACGAGTTTTATGCGATGCCGGTTCCCATTAAAGTCCCGGGTGGCGCTTGGGCCGAGGGCGTGGGCGGAGACGTCCGCGGCGACATCTCCATGCCGGGGACGGTCGTCTCCGACGGCATGCACGCGGTCACCATCAATCTGAGTACGCTGGATTTCACCTACACCTTGAACATGCAGGCCGGAGGGCCGAGCCCCAAGGCGGCCGTGGTCCCCGGCGTCCAGATGTTCGTCGGCACGATGGGGGAGAGCGAGAGCCTATCGACGATCTCGGGCACGCCGACCAACCGATCCCAGATCCATACCGGCGGTGCGGCCGTCAAGATCAACAAGCAGGGTTACATGCTCGATCTCGGACAGATGTTTCCGGAGGTCTTTGGCCCGGGCGTCTCGGTGCCGTACTACCTGCCCGATCTCGAATACGTCAACTCGGGCACCAAGCTTTCCCCCTCGGCAGACCCCAAGATCACCGCCCCGATCCGCGTCCCCTTGACGCTTCTCGGGGAAGACAACCAATCCAATCCCGGCAGCGCGCTCACCTCCGCGCCGAACCCGTTCCAGAGAAACGTTCGCCTGGCCATGGGAACGCAATCGGGATCGCCGCAGGTCAGCGGGAAAACCTTTCTCTTCGACACCGGGGCAATGATGTCGCTGATCTCCAACGACATCGCTAACGGCCTGGGGCTCGACCCGAATAGCCCCGCTCGGACGCTGGAGATCGCGGGGGCCTCCGGAAACGCTCTCACGGTGAAGGGCTACGATATCGACGTGATCGAGTTGCCCTATGACAACGGGGACGGACAACCGAAGGGCCTTCTGCAGTTGAAGAACGCGCCGGTCTTCGTGTTCGACATCGGCGCCGGGATCGACGGCATCCTGGGCATGAACCTGTTCAACACCGCCACGGAGATGCTGTACGATCCTTTCGATCCTGCCGGCCCGTCGTTGCAACTGATGTTCACGACGGAGCGCGCCGATCTGGAAATACCTCCGGAGCTGTTGGGCAGCGAGCGTTTCCTGAGTTCGGGGCTGTCTCTTTTGCTCGTTCAATCTCCCACCATCCCTGGCGTCACCCCCGTGCCCGAACCTTCGACCCTCGCCCTGCTGGCAAGTCTCGGGTTGGCCGCGCTGGCCGGCCAGGTCTGGCGGAAGAGGCGGGCGCGGTAGGAATCCGGGCGGGCCGCGCTGCTTCGCGCTAATAGTTGAACCTCAGCCCGCGGCTCCGCAGCGCGGCTACCAGTTGCCGCGTGGACGTGAACTCCACGGCGTCGAACCCGGCGGCGCAAGCGCCGGCCACGTGGCCGGGGACGTCGTCGGTGAAGAAGATCTCGCCGGGCTCGACCCCCGCCAACTTCGCCGCGGCCCGGAAGATCGCCGCGTCGGGCTTGGTCGCCCCGATCCGGAAGCTCAAGGCGTGGACGGCGAACAGGTCGCTCAGGAGGCGAAACCGCCTGCGACAGTATTCCCAGTGGATGTCGCACGTGTTGGAGAGGATCCCCAGCCGGTATCCGGCCTGCCGGAGGTGGGCCACTACCGGGATGATGCTGGTGCGGAGGTGAAAGATGTCGCTGGCGGCGTGCGTCAGGGCGGCGCGGTCGGGCCGCGTGCCGGTGGCCCGGCAGAATCCCCGGTAGAATCCCTCGGCGGTAATCCGGCCGGTCTCGAGCCGGGCGAGCAACCCATGGTCGAAGACCGCCTCCATCACCCGGGACGGCTCGATGCCCGCCACCTCGCCCATCTGCCGGCACATCACCCCGACGTCGAACGTGACCAGGACGTTGCCCAGATCGAAATAGAGGAATCGCGGGGGAGGCATGGCTTGGGTTCAGCGGGGGAGGGGTCTTACTGTGTAAGCTTTAATGCGGGCAGGGTGGCACGCCCTGAGGGACGAAGGGCGTGGCCGAAGCATGCCACGACTCCCCACGCCCATCGCTCCGCTCTGGGCGTGCCACCCAACGCTCTGGGCGTGCCGCCAAACGCTCCTGTCTTCCTGTGGATCCGGTCAGGGCTGTTGTCGGCTGTTGGGCACCTCCGCCGCCACGCGCCGGCGCCACCAGGCGAGGGTGTCGGAAACGGTTTGCTCCAGGGGAACGGCGGGCCGCCATCCGGTGGCGCGCGTGAGGCGGGCAACGTCGGCGATGGGGTCCTGCTTGGGTCCGGGCCGGAGCTCGACGATCGGCCGGCTGGAGCCGGCGATCTCGCGCAACAGGTCGACCACCTCGCCGCTCGTGCGGTTGATCCCCGAGCCGACGTTGTACACCCCGCCCCGCTCGGCCCGCTGGATCAAGAGGCGATAGGCCCGGACCACGTCGCGGACGTCGGTCAGATCGAGGTGCGCGTCGCGGGTCTGGACGAAGAGCGGCTGGGGGCCGGGCCGGGCGAGCTGCCGGGCCCATTGGGAGAGCATCATTTCCGGCCCCTGCCCCGGGCCCGCGTGCTGAAACGCCCGCACCACGATCGCATCGCACCGCCAGTCCCGCGCTGCCGCGCGGAGGTGCTCCTCGGCGGCCAACTTGGTGCGGCCGTAGGCCGCGACGGGCCCGAGCGGGGCGTCCTCGGCAACGCGGGGAGCGCCCAGCGGGACCGGGGCGTAGACGTGGCAACTGCTGACGAACAGGACCCGCGCGGAAGAAGCCGTCGTGCGGACCAGCTCCAGGACGCGGCGCGTTCCCTCGACGTTGATCGCGACCGCCTCCGGGGTGGGCTGATCCTCGCCGCAGTGCTTCGGCACGCTGATCGCCGCCAGGTGATAGACCGCCTCCGGGCGGAAAAGCCCGATGCGGCGGCGGGCGGCCTCGCCCAGCCCGTCGTCGCGGGCCAGGTCCCACTCCAGCACCTCCACCCGCCGCCGGATCGCCTCGGGCGTGCTTGCCGTCCACGCGCCGTCCGGCGAGCATCCCAGGATTTCGTCCCCCGAGTCCAACAGATGCTCGGCCAGGTGTCCGCCGACAAAGCCCGAGATGCCGGTGATCAGAGCGCGCATCGGAAAGGATGAAGGATGAAGGATGAAGGATGAATTGAACAGCGCGGGTGGCGGGGGGGAAACGAGGGCTGCGCAGACGGACAGCCAGTCGCCGGGGTCGCGGCGTCAGGAGAAGGAGCCTCGCGTCGCTGTTTCCGGGGTCCACTCAACGTGACGACTTCACTCTTGTTTTTCAGTACTTGTCCTTCAGCATTCATCCTTCTGCATTCATCCTTCAGCCTTCATACTTCATCCTTCTCCTCCCGCGGGACCCGTTTGGCCGCCACCAGCGTGTCCCCTTCGTCGAGGCTCATGATCCGCACGCCCTGGGTGTTGCGGCCGATCACGCTGATGTCGCTGACCGGGACGCGCTGGATCTTGCCCCGGGCGGTGATCATCATCAGCTCGTCCTGGTCGTGGACGCGGACGATCCCGATCACCGGCCCGTTGCGGGGCGTGGCCTTGATGTCGCGGAGGCCCTTGCCGCCGCGGCGCTGGGCGCGGTAGCAGAACTGCGAGGAGTGGTTCTCGCCCCCCTCTTCCGGTTCCTCCTCTCCGTCGGGCCCTTCGGGCACGTCGCCGTCCGCCGTTTCCTCTTCAACGTCGTCGACGTCGTTTTCGGCGGCGTCCTCGGCGTCCGGGGCCCGACCTTCCTCGCCTTCGAGGTTCGGGCCGAAGGGCGTGCGCTTGCCGTAGCCGTTGGCGCAGGCGGTAAGGAGGCAGGCTTCCGGGTCGGCGACGACCATGCCGACCACCCGGTCGCCGCCGATCAGCTTGATCCCTTTCACGCCGCTGGCGTTGCGGCCCATCGGCCGGGCGTCGGACTCCTTGAAGCGGATCGCCATTCCGCGGGCGGTGGCCACCACGACCTCGTCGCCGGGCCTGGTCACCACCACGTCCACCAGCTCGTCCCCCTCGCGGAGCTTGATGGCGATGATCCCGGCCCGAAGCGGCCGGCCGAAGGCGGCCAGGTCGGTCTTTTTCACCAGGCCGTTGCGGGTAGCCATCATCAGGTAGTGGTCGGGCTTGTCGAACTCGCGGACCGCGCGGCAGTCGGTCACCAGCTCCCCCTCGGAGAGATTCAGGAGGTTGACGATCGCCCGGCCGCGGCTGCCGCGCCCCAACTGCGGCAGCCCGTAGACCTTGTGCCAGTAGACCCTCCCCTTGTTGGTAAAGAAGAGCATGTAGTCGTGGGTGCTGGCGACGAACAGGTCCTGGATCGGGTCCTCGTCTTCGGTCTTGGCGCCGATGAGCCCCTTGCCGCCGCGGTGCTGCGCCCGGTAGGCGCTCGCGGGCGTCCGCTTGATGTAGCCGTTCGAGGAGATCGAGACGACCATCACCTCCTCGGTGATCAGGTCGTCGAGGTCCAGCTCGCCGACCTCTTCGCCGCTGATCTCCGTCCGCCGCTCGTCGGCGCACTTCCGCTTCAGCTCGCGGAGCTCGTCCTTGACGATCGCCAGGATGTTCTGCCGGTCGGAGAGGATGCGGTTGTACTCGGCGATGTCGGCCAGGAGCTTGCGGTGCTCCTCGGCCAGCCGCTCCTGCTCGAGGTTGACCAGTTGGCCGAGGGTCATCCGCAGGATGGCGTCGGCCTGGACGGGGGTCAGCGAGTAGTGCTCCTGCCGGCCGCGCTCCGCCTGGACGATGGCAAACCCCTCGGCCCCCAGGGCCCGCTGGAGCATCGCCGCGGGGCAGCGGATCTCGATCAGCCGCCCCTTGGCCTCGGCCTGGGTCGAGGAGCTGCGGATGACGCGGATCACTTCGTCGAGGTTGGCCAGCGCCAGCAGCAGCCCCTCGACCGTGTGCTTGCGCTGGCGGGCCCGCGAGAGCAGGTGTTGCGTGCGGCGGCGGATCACCGCCACGCGGTGGCGGAGGAACTCCTCCAAGAGCCCCTTGAACGACAGGACGCGGGGCTTTCCGTCGACCAGCGCCAGGAGAATGATCGAGAAGCTGTCCTGCAGCGGCGAGAACTGGTAGAGCTGGTTGAGGACCACTTCGGGGTCGGCGTCCCGCTTCAGGTCGAGCACCAGCCGGACCGGCTCCTTGAGATCGCTCTCGTTGCGGATCCCGGAGATGCCTTCGATCTTCCCGTCGTTCACCAGCTCGGCGATCCGTTCCTCGACGCGGTCGCGGACCTGCTGGTAGGGGATCTCGGTGACCACGATCCGGAACCGGCCGGCGGAGACTTCTTCGATCCTGGAGCGGGCGCGGACGACGACCGTGCCGCGGCCGCTGTGGTAGCCGCGGCGGATGCCGCTGCGGCCGCAGACCACGCCGCCCGTCGGAAAGTCCGGCCCCGGGACGATCTCCAACAGCTCGTCGACCGAGACCTCCGGGTCCTCGATCACCTTCACCAGCGCGTCGCAGACCTCCCCGAGGTTGTGCGGCGGGATCGAGGTGGCCATGCCCACCGCGATCCCCTGCGATCCGTTGACCAGCAAGTTGGGAAACCGCGACGGGAGCACGGTCGGCTCCGTGTGCCGCTCGTCGTAGGTGGGCACGAAGTCGACCGTGTCGAGCTTCAGGTCCTCCAGCATCAGCGCCGCAAACGGCGACAGCCGGGCCTCGGTATACCGCATCGCCGCGGGCGGAAGCCCGGCGATCGACCCGAAATTCCCCTGCTTGTCCACCAGCACGTACCGCAGGTTCCACTCCTGGGCCATGCGGACCAAGGTCGGGTAGATCACGCTTTCGCCGTGGGGATGGTAGTTGCCGCTGGTGTCGCCGGAGATCTTGGCGCACTTGACCCGACCCGCCCCCGGCGTGAGGCTGAGATCGTTCATCGCCACGAGGATCCGCCGCTGCGAGGGCTTCAGCCCGTCGCGGACGTCGGGCAGGGCCCGGCTGACGATCACGCTCATCGCGTAGGTGAGGTAGCTCCCCTTAAGCTCCTCCTCGATGGCCAGCTCGACCAGCCGGCCAACATTGCCATCCCCCGGACTTCCCCTAGCATCGGGGGGGTTAGGAATGGGACCCTCGGGCGGGTCGGTGGGCAGATCAGAATCGTTGGACAACGGCAATCCTTTCGATCGCTCCCATGCGCAACAGTCGCGGAGCGGCGCTCCAACACCCCGCTGCACAAAGTATACCGATTTCGGCCTTCGGTCACAACCTCGTCGGCGAGAAAAACGGCGTCGTAAATCGAAATTTTGCAACGACTTGCGCCAGCATCCCTGAAAGCCTGTCCGGCGATTCCCGGCGGGGCTATGATGCAGGCGTCGTGAGCCTTTCCGGTTCCAACTTCTCAACTCCAAGGAGCGTAGCGATGCGCATAAAACCAGTTGCCGTTCTCACCTTCCTCGCTCCCGCCATTTTGGCCAATTCGGCGCCGTCGCTGGCCGCGGAAAAGGACGCGCGGAAGGTGGTCGTCTCGGCCATGGCGGAGGTTAAAGTCGTGCCGGACCAAATTGTGTTGACTCTGGGAATTGCCACTCGGGACCGGCAAGACTTGGCGGCGGCAAAGGCAGCCAACGACCGGCAGACTCGGTCCCTCTTGGCTCTGGCCAAGAAATATCGCCTATCCGCAGAGCAGGTTCAGGTCACCACGCTCAGCATGGGCCCCCGGTACAAGGACCGCTATGAGCGGGAATTCGACCACTACGAGGTTACCCGCGAGATCGAGTTCGTCCTCTCGAATTTCGAGACCGTCGAGCCGCTGCTGACCGACGCCGTGGCTGCGGGGGTCACGCGCGTGGACGATGTCCTGTTGCGGACCACCAAGAATCGCGAGATGCAGATGGAGGCCCGCCGTCGGGCGGTCGAGTACGCCAAGGAGAAAGCGGCGCACTTGGCGTTTCTCAACGGCCTGAAGCTCGGCAAGGCCCTGGAGATCCAGGAGGACGTGGAGGCGGATCGTCACACCACCGGGTGGGGCGGCGCCGCGGCCATGGTCGCCCCCATGGCTTCGGCGGGGGTTCGCCAGCCGACCGCGTGGCCCAAACTCGCCCTGATCGCTGACTCGAAGGATCCGACCTCGCGCCCAGAGCCCAACGTCGAGGGACTCAAAGAGGGGGAACTCGTGCCGCCGGGGATTATCGTGGTCAGCGCCACCGTGTCGATCAGGTTCGAAATGGCCGAGTAGTTGCGGGAATCGGCCGCATTCGCACAGGATCGCCCGTCAGGGCAGCCGGTCCAGAAACGCGGCCAGGACTTGGTAGTACTCGGCGGGCTGGGGATCGTTGTGGTCCCGGCCGCGCTCCTCCCTTTCGGTGCGTCGGCGTGCAAGCACGCCGGCTAAATCACGTTTCGTGATTCCAGGAGAGAGGGGCATGGTGGAAACCAACCTAGCCGCGCAAGCGGCGTCAGTGAATAGCCAGGGGCGCGAGCCCCTGGACGGCGGACGCGCGACGTTCGAGC
>Ga0153916_10001865_pt1 | contig 15337 bp, 15 predicted proteins | sample Opewatmetagenome_FD_109642 | JGI IMG/M metagenome (GOLD analysis project Ga0153916, IMG submission 109642) | Freshwater wetland microbial communities from Ohio, USA - Open water 3 Core 3 Depth 4 metaG | ecosystem: Environmental > Aquatic > Freshwater > Wetlands | place: USA: Ohio, Lake Erie...
CATCGCTTTTATCTTCGGCGTGATCATCATGTATCTCGAGACCCGGATCCGGCGGGCCCAGTTCAAGGTTATCCGGAGCTCGACCATCGGGACCTACGCGGGCGTTTTTCTGGGCTGGTCCCTGGGTGCTGTCTACAAGAACATTACCGACGACGCCCCCACCGCTCTCTTCATCCGCATCTTCTTCCTCATCATCATGCCTTACATCGGGTTCCTGGTGGGGGTGCAGAAGTCGGAGTGGCTCGACCCCGCCCACCTCTTCCGTTTCTTCAAGGAGAAGAGCGGCGGCCGGAGCTACAAGCTTCTGGATACGAGCGTCATCATCGACGGCCGCATCACCGACCTCTGCGACACGGGCTTTATCGAAGGGACTCTGGTCATCCCCCAGTTCGTCCTCAAGGAACTCCAGTTCATAGCTGATTCTTCGGACGGCCTGAAGAGGCAGCGGGGCCGGCGCGGACTCGATGTCCTCAACCACCTCCAGAAGTCCTCCCAGATCTCGGTCGTCATCTGGGAGATGGACTTCCCCGAGATCCGGGACGTCGATTCCAAGCTCATCGAGCTGGCCCGGCAGCTCGACGCCAAGATCGTCACCAACGACGTCAACCTGAACAAGGTGGCCAATCTGCGCGGTATCTCCGTCCTCAACATCAACGAACTGGCCAACGCCCTGCGTCCGGTCGTCCTGCCGGGCGAGTCGATGCGGGTGTTTATCCTGAAAGAGGGGAAGGAGAAAGACCAGGGCGTGGGCTACCTGGACGACGGGACGATGGTCGTGGTCGATAACTCGCGGCGGATGATCGGTCAGAATGTCGATATCACTGTGACCTCGGTGCTTCAAACGACTGTGGGGAAGATGATCTTCGGGCGGTACAACGAAGACGCGCGATGAGTAAGGTATCGGCCATCATCGTCGCCGCCGGAGCCGGCAAGCGCTTCGGCTCGGCCAAACAGTTCGCCCTCCTGCGGGGGAAATCCGTGCTCGACAGGAGCCTGGAGGCGTTCGCCGCCCATCCGGAAGTGGATGAGATAATCCTCGTGCTGCCCACCGAGGAAGGCGGGGCCCGGTACCGGAAGCGCGGCGGCAAGGTCGTCGCCGTCGTCCGCGGAGGAGAGAGAAGGCAGGCCTCTGTCGTCCGGGGTTTCGAACAGCTGAATTCCGGTCCGGCCGATATCGTCCTGGTGCATGATGGAGTCCGGCCCCTGGTCGGCCAGGAAGTCATCACCCGGGTGATCGCCAAAGCCAGGGAATGCGGAGCCGCTATCGCGGCCATCCCGGTCGAAGACACTATCAAGGAGGCGACGGGAGGGGTCGTTGTCAGGACTTTAGATCGGAAGAACCTTCAGCGCGTCCAGACGCCGCAGGCCTTTACCCTCGAGGTTCTCGATCGGGCCCTGAGGAAGGCGCGGGAGGACGGATTTTACGGCACGGATGAGGCGGCGCTCGTAGAGAGGACCGGTCACTCCGTGGCTGTAGTCCCGGGCGACCGGCGCAACATCAAGATCACGACAGCCGCCGACCTCAAGATCGCGGAGGCATTCCTTGAAGATTAAGATCGGCCTCGGCTACGATATCCATCGTTTATCGAGGGGGAGGGACCTCTATTTGGGTGGAGTCAAAATCCCCAATCCCTCCGGCCTGGTCGGACATTCTGATGGGGACTGCTTGGTCCACGCGCTCATCGACGCCCTGCTCGGAGCCGTTGGGGACGCCGATATCGGCCGGCTCTTCCCCGACACTGACCCGGCGTATAAGGGAATCCGGAGCACCGGGCTTCTCCGGGAGGTCATGTCCCGGCTGAGACGCCGCCGGGCGCAGGTCCTGAACGCCGATGTCGTCGTTGTCGCCCAGGCGCCGAAGCTGGCCCCCTATATCGAGACGATGAAAGACACGCTCTGTCCGATCCTCGGGGTGGCGCGAGATAGGCTGGGTATAAAGGCCAAGACCAACGAAGGCCTGGGCCTCATCGGGCGGGAGCGGGCCATGGCCTGTTGGGCGGTTGTTTTGGTGGAAGAGAAGGCGGGGAAAAAGGCATAAAAAAAGAGGCCGTTTTCCTCTGGGGAGAGAAAGAACGGCCTCTCAAAGGACGGGAATCAATCGGGGGCAGAGGTCCAATCGACCTATGATTATGGAGAGGGCGATCCTCTCCAGGAAGCTCTCCCACAATTCCCGGAATCGCGCGACCTGCCTCATCATCTTTCGTCCTCGAACTCAGGACGGATCGACGGGCAGCTGCGCCTTGGCCAGCACATTGGCGATGATCTCATAGCCTGCCTTCTTCCCCACCTTCAGGATATCGAGCGCGGAAGAAGAGGCGATGAGGTTGAACCCGGTCAGGGTGATCAACGTGGCCAGCAGGAAGATGGCAACTTTCGCTTTGAAGCTCATTTAGCCTCCTTGTCGAGCTGTTTCATCGTTCGCTCTCACACCATATATACGCAGTGGGTTCGCCAAAGGTTCCATAGAGAAGTTGGTTTTTTGAAATAATCCTATATTTTTTATCGGAATAGGGGAAATTGGTAGCATTCAGGATTTGTGTCACAGAGTTCCACTCGGGTTTTTCACGCCGTCTAAGCTCGGGAGAGTCCCTCCGAAAGACGCGACTTTTTCCCGGCGAGAAAAATTCGCTCCCTGTCCTCGCTCCGCTCTCCTCTCGGCGAGCCGAGAGGAACCGTGCCCGCTCCGCTGCGGAGGGCTTTCTGAGGGACTCCCCCTCGCCGACCTTATCCTAAACGGCAACCTTATTCAGGCCCCTCCTGATTCCCCAGGAGGGGAAGGGGAGGTTAATGGCCTCAATTTATTGTCTTGGAGCCGTTTTGTAACAATTCATAACCGAGAAGAGCGGTTGCCCTAAAGAAACGCCTCGAGAAGGCTAAACCCGAGAGTCACTCTGCCGCCACAAATCCTGAATGCTTATTCGGGCGTGGAGATATTGACGGAAAGGGCGGATCCGATTAAGCTCAACCCTCGCAATATCAGAGGAGGCGAAATGAACGCTCATAGGATATTCGGGTTCGCGGCTTTTCTCCTGCTCTGCGGACTGGGTTCATTCTGGGCCGCCGAGGAAAAAAAGCCGGCGCAGGTGTATACGGTGGCCGGAGAACGACACGGGGTCAGCTTCTTCCCGCTCGTCGACTATCCGGAGACCAAACCCAAGGTCGAGGGCCAGATGGACTTTTCCCACTATCACAAGTACCCGGAAGTCATTGCGTTCCTGAGGGCCTGGGCCAAGGATTATCCAAATATCGTCGACCTCTATTCGGTCGGGAAGACTTTCGAAGGACGGGACATCTGGCAGATCACGATCACGAACAAGGCGACCGGCAAGGACACCGACAAGCCGGCTATGTTTCTCGAAGGGAACCGGCACTCGGGAGAAGTGACCGCCGCCGAATCCGCCCTCTATTTCGCCTGGCAGGTGATCACTCAATACGGCACCGACCCCGAGATCACCCGCCTCGTCGACACCAAGGCTTTGTACGTGAGGGTCAAGAACAACCCGGACGGTTCTGAGCTCTACCTCAACACCGCCCAGAGCAACCGGAGCACGGTCCGGCCCCACGATAGCGACGGGGATGGGCTGCTGGACGAGGACCCCTCTGAGGATCTGGACGGTGATGGATTCTGCTTTCAGATGCGGCAGAAGGTGGAATCGGGAAAGGGCGAATTCATCATCCACCCCGACGACAAGACGGGAAGGCTGCTGAAAAGAGTCGGCAAAGGCAAGGGCGATTACAACGTGTACCGTGAAGGGCTGGACAACGACGGCGACGGTCAATATAGCGAGGACGGCGTCGGCGGCCTCGACCTCCACCGGAACTACCCCGAGAACTGGCGACCCGAGCCCGGACTTGATCTGACCGGCCGGGGCAGGACGCAGCTCGGCGCCGGCGCCTATCCCCTCTCCGAGCCGGAGACGCGGGCCGTGGTCCTTTTCCTCCTCCAGCATCCCAACGTCTCCATTGGCCAAACCATGGACACGGCCGTCCCCATGCACTTGCGTCCGCCCTCCACCTCGCGCAGCGAGGAGTCGATCGTCCCCGGCGACCTGGCCCTTTACAGGTATTTCGACGAGCAAGGGAAAAAGATCACCGGCTACCCCTATGCGGGCGATGTCTTCTGGGACTATGCCAATGCCACAAGCGACTACCGCGGGGGAGATGAAGAGGAAGAAGAACCGGCCGGCCGGCCGCTGTTCGGCCACTCGCCCGACTTCGGCTATTTCTACTACGGCGCCATCTGGTACGGCGACGAGCTCTGGTCGGGCGGCAAAGTCGTTGATTATGATAAAGATGGGAAGGTCAGCGAGCTCGAGGTGTTGCGGTGGAACGACGAGGCGCTAGCTGGTGAAGGGTTCAAGAATTGGACTCGTTTTTCCCATCCCCAGCTCGGCGAGGTGGAGATCGGCGGGTTCAACTCCAAGTTCTTTCGGGAGAACCCGCCGGCCGCGGTCCTCGAAGATTGGGCGAAGAAAGAGGCCCTGTTTAACCTGATGTTGGCGAAATCCTTGCCGCAGGTCAAGATCGTCTCGGTTGATGTCCGTTCCGTCAAGAAAGAGCCGGAGGTCCTCGAAGTCGTCGCCGTATTCACGAACGAAGGATTCCTCCCCACGGCGCTGGAGATGGCCGAGCGCGTGAAGATTGTCACCCCGGACCGGGCCGAGATCTCATTCCCGGAAAAAGAGCTGGCGCTCGTCGGCGGGAAGAAAACGATCGAGCTGGGGCGGCTGAGATCGGGAGAGAAAAAAGAGGCCCGCTGGAAAGTCAAGCCGGCCAAACAGGGAGTCGAGACCGAGGTGGCTATCCTCTCCACCCGCGGCGGCGTCGCCAGACAGAAGGTCAAGGTCGGCTGACTTGAAGTTCTGTCCGGCCGCCGTACGCCGTTTGGCCGCGGGGTGAACTTTTTTTCCTCCTCTTGCGTACTAAGCAAAGAGATGATTTTGTCTAAGCAGAGGATCCTCGCGCTGATACTTGTCCGGATAGCTCTGTTTCCGTCTTCTCTCCCTGCCTCAGAGCCCCTGGCCGCCCTGAGAGCGTCCGTCGCCCCAGTCATCGACGGCCGGCTGGATGACACGGCCTGGAAAACAGCCCTAAAATTCACGGATTTCAAGACCTTCAAGCCGGACTTTGGAAAAAATCCCGGCCAGAGGACAGAGGCGTATTTTCTTTTCGATGCCGAGAATTTCTATGTCGCCTTCCGCTGTTACGACACCGACCCCGGCCGGATCAAGGCCAATATCTCCAAGCGCGACGACATGTTCGCTGACGATTATGTCGCCTTTTGCCTCGACACCTTCAGCGATGGACAGAATGCCTACGTGCTCTTTATGAACGCCCTCGGGATCCAGGGCGACGGCCTGATGAACGCCACGGGAAACCTGCAACCCAGCATGGACTTTGTCTGGTACAGCAAAGGGCTGATCGATGATCAGGGGTATTCCGTTGAATGCCGGATCCCCTTGCAGAGCCTCCGTTTTTCCAGCAAGAAAACGGTGATCATGGGGATGGCCTTTATCCGGCAGATCGTCCGGACTTCTGAGAGCTCCAGCTTCCCGGCCATATTTCCCGACAAGGGAAGTCTGATCACTCAACTGCAGCCCGTCTCGATCACCGGGCTCAAATACGACCGGGTCGTGGAGATCCTGCCGGCCTTCACCTACAGCAACCGCCTGGCGACCCAGGACGGCGAACTGCGGCGCGAGGCGCGGAAGAGCGATTTCAGCCTGACGGCCAAGGTCGGCCTGACCTCCGACCTGACGGCCGACGCCACTTATAACCCGGACTTCAGCCAGGTCGAGTCCGATGCCGGCCAGGTCGATTTCAACATCCGGTATGCTCTCTATTATCCGGAAAAGAGGCCGTTTTTCATGGAAGGCCTCGAATATTTTCAGTTCGCCGGCTACACCGAGGGGGCTCCGTTGGTTGCCATCGTCTATACCCGGACGATCATCGACCCGGTCTTCGGCCTCAAAGGCACAGGCAAACTCGGCTCAAAGGACACGATCGCTACTATTTATGCCCGGGACGACCTGCCGGGTGATCCCGTCGACCGCTATCCGGACTTTGGGATCGTCCGGTTCAGGCACTCGCTTAAAGACGACTCTTACATTGGCGGGTTCTATACATCGCGGTTTCAGGGGAGCGGTTTTAACCAGGTCGCCGGCTCGGACGGCCGGTTCCGCCTTAATGGGGCCTCGGTCGCGGAGTATCTTCTTTTGGGTTCGTTCACCCGAAACTCAGGAGAGGAATCGACCGTCAACGGTCACGCCCTCGGCCTGAAGTATAATTACGGCACGCGCTCGGTTTATCTTGAGCTAGCCCTTCAGGATATTTCCAAATATTTTCAGGTCGACACCGGTTTCATTACCCGGAGCGGTATCAACTGGCTCGCCCCTTACATCATGTTCCGGCTTTATCCCAAGTCCAGTTTCTTCCAGCGCATCGAGCCCTATTATTGGGGTGAACATATTTATGACAAGTTCTACGGCACGTTCGAGACCAAGAACGACTTTGGCCTGAGCTTCTGGCTCCCCGGGAATTCTCAGTTTCGAGTCGATGGCCTCTTGGGGAACGAGGTCTATGTCGGCCGCAAGTTCAACATGGATGGCTATCGATTCCGGCTTGTGACCCAGCTGACCAAGCATTTCTACGTGCAGGGTCAATTTCGGAGTGGCGGGTCGATCTTCTACGACCCGGCGGATCCGTACCAAGGCTACGGCAACCAGGTGCAGCTCTCAGCGGAATATCAGCCGCTGGAGAAGCTCTCGTTTGGATTGAGCTATGCTTATGTCAACTTCTACCGGAAATCCGACAGCCAGAGGATTTACGATTACGGCATCATCCGCAGCCGGAACACTTTCCAGATCAACAGGTACCTGTTCCTCCGGGCGATCTTCGAGTACAACACGTTCTACCGCCGGCTGACCACGGACGGCCTCATCTCCTTCACCTACATCCCCGGCACGGTGGTCCATATCGGCTACGGATCGGCCTACGAGAAGCTCGAATGGAACGGCACGGAATATATCGAAAGCCGCCGGTTTGTGGAGACGCAGCGCGGATTCTTCTTTAAGGTGTCCTATCTCTGGCGCTGGTAAGGAAAGTGGGAGCGGCGTCGCTCCCTCTTTCCTTGGGGATTAGGCAAGAAAGTCGGCAGGAATATCTTTAAGTCTGATGATATCTTTGATCCGGTCGGCCACGTCGAAACCCTTGGCGCACTTGACCGTACAGACGTTGCAGCTCTGGCAGGAGTTGGAGGGAACGCCCAGTTCCTGCAGAAGCTCCTGGGCCAGCCCCAGGTTCCGGTAGCCATAGGCATACATGTAGCTGCGCATGAGGTCCGAAACGGGCAGGCTTTCGCGGCAGCTGGGCAGGCACTGGCGGCAGTATTGGCAGTAGAGCCCCCCGAGCATATCAACTTTCAAGTCTTTGAGCTCCTGTTCCGTCAGCGTCAGGTCGGTCATCACCGCCAGGTCTTCCTCAAGCTGGTCGAAGGCGGTCATGCCGGGTACGGCGGTCGTCACGTTGGGGTCGTTGAGGACCCATTTCAGGGCCGCCTTCATGTTGATCGGCTGCTGTTTTTCCTTGTCCCAATAGGCGCCGGCCTGGGTCTTCATGGCGACGACCCCGATTCCGGCGCGTGTGGCTTCGCCGATGGCCTTGCGGACCTCGTCATGGTGGTCCTGACGGAAATTGTAGGCCGTCAATACGACATCGTGGATTTTGGCCTCGACCACCGCGCGGATGACCTCGGGCTCGTTGCCGTGGGTGGTGACGCCGATAAAGCGGGCCTTTCCAGCTTTTTTTATTTTCTGTAGAGCGTCGAGGACGGGCTCGAAGAGAGCCTGATCGCGGGCCAGGACATTGTGCTGGTAGAGGATATCCACGTATTCGAGGCCCAGCCTCTGCAGGCTGAGGTTGAACATCTCGAAGAACGGGCCGGCTTGGGCATCGGCCGGGATGGCGCCCGTGCTCCGGTCGCGCCCTGGGGCCGGCACCTTGGTGGCGATGACAAAGGAATCCCTCGGCCGGCCCTTGATGACCTCGCCGATGATGACTTCGTTCTTGCCCCTCTGATAGCCGTGGGCCGTGTCGAGCAGGACGATGCCGCCATCCAGGGCCGCCCGGATGAGGTTGGGGTTGTCCGAGTTCATAACACCCATGCTGACGAACGGGAGCCTGAGTCCGGTCCGGCCGAGTGTCCGGACGATCACATCCTTCTTCTGGGGGTTGGGCGATGCCGCCGGGGTGTCATCGGGCCGGCTTCCGGAGATGGGCTTGACAGTCAGGCCGGCCAGTCCGGCGGCGCTCCACTTCAGGAAGGACCGCCGCTTCAGCGGATTCGTGTTCTTTGTCATCGGGACCTCCTTGTTCAAGAATCGCTATTTTACTAAATCTATAGTACTTATAGCAATAGTAGGCTTTCCCAAGATCGATGCAACGCGGAGAGAACAATGGCAGTTCTTAAGGACAGGGAGAACACAGTTGTGAATGTCTCAAAGCCTCTTCGCTTTGATGGTGACGTCGCGGTCAGGGTCGTGAACGGCTTCGGAGGAACCGAGGACATCGTTGTTCGCAAGATGGACAAAGTCCTGCGGCTCGAAGGGAAGGATTACCACAGGTATCAGATCGTCAAGCCGGAAGGATACGAGGAAGAGGAAATATTCCACCGCCCCGACAAGGGCCGGGAAGCCTTACTTTCTGTGGTTTTCATTACCCTGGCCGAGTCCGGCCGCCGGAAGCAGCGCACCAGTATCTGAACTTGGATCTTTGGAGCGATCTCCGGGAAAGGCTGGCCTCCAGGCGGCGATGCTCCAGATTCCCTGCCGAGCCTCGCGCTCTGAGAGGTCCTTTGAGAAGCGCCCGGAATTGGGATATTATGGAGAGATGACGATGGCCAAGACATGCCGACCGGTTGTAATGGTTTTCAGTCTGCTTTTTTGCCTGTCTTCTGTTTCTTCTCTTCCTCAAATTGCCGACAAATACCGCAACCTTGATGACGGGGTGCGGGCGTTCCTCGCCAAGATGGAATATCGCTGGCGGGACATGAACGTGCCAGAGACGGATGGAGAGCTGCTCTACGATATCGTCCTCGAGCACAAATACAGGAAGGCCCTGGAAATCGGCACCTCGACCGGGAGGTCCGGGATCTCTATCGCCTGGGCCTTGAGCAAAACCAGGGGAAAACTCACGACCATCGAGATCGATCCAGGCCGCTATGAAGAGGCGCTGGCGAATTTCCAGGAGGCCGGGCTCAGCGAATTCATCGAGGCGCGGCTGGCCGATGCCCATGAGCTCGTCCCGGAGCTGGAGGGCCCCTTCGACTTCGTCTTTATCGACGCCGACAAGGATTGGTACACGAACTATGCCCAGGCCGTAATCCCCAAGATCGAGGCCGGAGGCTGCATCGCCGCCCACAATGTGTATGAGCGGCGAGACGGCTGGGGAGGCTATGGCGGGACGGGCGGTTTTTTTGAACACATGAAAAGCCTTCCCCAGTTCGAGACCAGAATCCTGGCCGAAAGCCGGGGCGGCCTCTCCGTGAGCTATAAAAAGAAAATATCCTAGGCCGCGCCCGGCCGCTTCTTTTTTGACAGGACTTGTGGTAGGAAAATAGGGGGCTGCCCGGGTTTCGAGCGGCCATTGCCATGAACGCCAGAAAAAACATCTACCCCGAGGTCCTCCGCCGCCTGGAGCGTCAAGAGCCGGTCGTACTGGCGACCATCGTCGAGGCCGAAGGAGCGACACCCCAAGTCCCCGGCGCTTCGGCCCTCTTTGGCGGGAGGGGGCTTCTCCTTGGGACTCTGGGCGGGGGGATGCTGGAGGCGGACGCCGAAAAAAGGGCTCTGCTCTGCCTGAAAAACCGGAGCTCACTCTGCTATCGGTTCGAGCTTCAGGGCGAAGACCTGGCCGCCGGAGAGCCGATCTGCGGGGGGTTCGTCCGGATCCTGGTCGACGGCTCACCGGGCATGGAGCGGGAGACTTGGCGCCGCCTCGCGGCCGCCCTTCTCGCCCGCCGGAACGGAGTCCTGGTGACTCAGATCGACCGGCAACCCGACGACCAGGCCGAGGTCAAGCGCCTGTGGCTCGATGAAAAAGCGCCTGATCTCGAAGCCGGGTCAACCTTCCAGCGCTTCACCCGGGAGCTTGCTCAGGTCAGCCGACAAGAAAAGCCGGTATTGCTTCAGGAACAAGAGACGGTCCCTCAAGGCCGTCAAGCCCTCTACTTCCTCGAGCCGATCGCTCCGCTTCCCCGGCTCCTGATCGTGGGCGCGGGGCATATCGGGCAGGCCGTGGCCCGTCAGGCGGAATGGCTGGATTTCGAGGTCACGGTCATCGATGACCGGCCCGAGTACGCCAGCCGGGAGAGGTTTCCCGAGGGGGCGGCTCTGGTCGTCGCCGATATCGAGCAAGCGGTCCGGGACTTCCCTGTCTCTACCGACACCTATATTGTCATCGTAACCCGTGGGCACAGCTATGACGCCGAAGCCCTGCAGGCCTGCATCCATACGCCCGCCACCTACATCGGCCTGATCGGGAGCCGGCACAAGATCGCGCTGATGAGGGAACGATTTCTCTCTGCAGGCTGGGCCTCGGCCCCGGAATGGGACCGCGTCCGCACGCCCATCGGCCTGAAGATCGGGTCCAGGACCGTCGAAGAGATCGCCGTCAGCATTGCCGCCGAGCTCGTTCAGGTCAGAAGCCTGGTCCGGGAGACGAGAGCCGGAGAGGGCCTTTGATCTGGGCGATCGTCTTGGCCGCCGGCGAGTCCCGGCGCATGGGGCGGCCGAAGCTTCTTCTCCCATACGGCGACAAGACGATCATAGAGGCAGTCGTTGGGAATGTCGTCTTGTCCCGGGCCGACCGGGTCGTGGTCGTCCTGGGGGGGTGCGGGCGAGAAATCGAAGACAAGATCAGCGGTTTTGCCGTCAAAAAAGTGACCAACCGAAGGTACAGAGAGGGCATGCTCACCTCAGTCCAGCGCGGACTTTCTGCCCTGCCCTCCTCTGCCCGGGCCGCCCTTTTCGTCCTGGCCGACCAGCCGGATGTCTCGTTCTCATTGATCGACGTAGTGATAGAAGCCTATCGCCGGGAGGAGAAAGGGATCGTGCTCCCCGTCTACCGAAAGCAGAGGGGCCATCCCCTGCTCATTGACCTGAAATACCGCCTGGAGATCGAGGCTCTCTCCCCTGACATCGGGCTGCGCGGGCTTCTCCGGGAGCACCCGGACGATATCCTCGAGGTCCGAGTCTCGAGCCCGGCCGTCCTCAAGGACATCGATGATCCTGACGATTACGGGCGGGCTCTGCGAACGATCCGGGGAAGGGCGCGCCCCAAACCTGACGGGGTTTAATATCTGATATATTTGGTGTATAATGCTGTTCAGTTGTCAGAGGAGAATAAGATGCACAAGAGCAAGCTGCCAATTTTGGCTTTTTTCGCCTTGCTTTCTTTTATTGTTTTGGCCAGCGCTCAAGCAACCAATGTTAGCGGTGAGTGGGAACTGACCATCCAGAGCCCCCGCGGCCCGATGACCTTGACGGCCAAGTTCACTCAAGAAGGTGAGAAGCTCACGGTGACCATGACCGGGCCGCGCGGAGGAGAATCCAGCGGCGAGGGTACAATCCAGGGTAACGCCATCCAGTGGTCGATCACCCGGAAAGGGCCTGAGGGGAACGAGTTTACGATCACTTATAAGGGCACGGTCGAAGGAACCACTATGTCGGGGTCCTCCGAGAACCCGCGCGGCACCGTGAACTGGAAGGCGACGAAGAAATAGTCGATTCCCGCCTCGTTTCGGCTCTGAAGACAGAATCCTTTCTCCTTTTTGAAACCATTACCCAAGATGACGGATTCAAATAAAGAATAGGGAAGATTTGCCCCGGCGCTCCGTCTAAAGGATGTACGGAGGCCAATCGAAAGTGTTCACGAATGGACGAAAAAGAGCTCATCCGGCGGTCTCAAGCGGGAGACGGCGAGGCCTTCGGAGTCTTGGTCGAGAGGTATAAGGGCAAGGTGTTCAGCCTAGCTTATGGGTTCACGCGGGACAGAGTCGCGGCCGATGACTTGGCCCAGGAGGTCTTCATCAAGGCCTATGTATCCCTGTCCAAGTTCCAGGCTAAGTCCGAGTTTGGGACTTGGCTCTATCGCGTGGCCGTGAATCACATCAAAGACTACCTCAGAAAGAACAAGAGACGGATGAAGGAAATCCCTCTTGAAGAGGCGGGCGATCGGGTCCTGGCATCCTCTGATCTTGGGCCCGAGGAGCAGCACCTCCGGGAAGGGGAGCGGGAGATTGTCCAGGCGGCTTTGGCTCGCCTCCCTGAGAAATATCGGGTCATCCTGACCCTTCGGGACATCGATGGGCTTTCTTATGAGGATATCTCCGGGATTCTGAAACTCTCGCCGGGGACCGTGGATTCGCGGCTCCACCGGGCGCGGCGGAAGCTGCGGGAGAAATTGACGGGCCGTCTGATTCGGCAAGGAGGAGAACATGGACTGTAAAAAAGCCGAACGTTTTCTCCTTCGCTCCTTGGACGGAGGACTTGATCACGAAAATAGGGCAATGCTGCAAGCGCATCTCGAGAACTGCCCCTCTTGCCGGAAGAAAGACAGTGAATACCGGAAGATCCTCAGCCTGGTCCGGCCGCAGACGGTGCCGGAGCCTCTCCCCTATTTCAAGGAACGGCTCCTGGCCAAGCTCAAAGAGAAGGATAGAACGGCTCCCGCCCTGTTCTGGGTGAAGTGGGCCCATCGGGCCGTGGCCCTCTCCCTGGCCGCTTTCCTCCTCTTCGGCGCCGCCATCCTCTTCTTCCGGCCGCAGGAGCCCCGGGAAGTGAGCCAGACGGAGAGGTTTCTCCTCCAGGATGAGAACCCCCTCGGCGAGGCCGCCAGCATCCTGGACCAGAAAAAGGCCGAGGACAGGAACATGATGCTGATCTTCGCCTCCGTTGGGGATAGGGATCTCTCGAGGAGATACAGGCCATGAACAATAAATATAGATTATGGATTGTCCTCTCTCTCCTCGTCGCCTTTGCGGCCGGAGTCCTGGGAGGCATTTTCGCGGAGCGGATTTTTTTCCACCCCCGGCAGCATACCCGGGCTCAGAGAGGTCCGTCCCACCCCCCTGACCTTGAGGAAATGGCCAGGGAGTTGGGCCTCTCGGCCGAGCAGAAGTCGGAGATAAAGAAAATATTCGAGGAGAATGAAATACGATTCAAGGAGCTGAGCACGGACATGCACAATCGCCTTTCCGGAATCCGCTCCGAAATCAAGAACCAGATTGATGCCGTGCTCACGCCAGAGCAAAAGCAAAAAATGGAGGCCATCATCACCCTGCACGGCGAAAAAAGAAGAAAAGAATCTGAACAAAAAGACAAGGACATCGAGAGAGAAGGCTCTCCGGACAAGTCCAAAGGAGAAGGTCAATGAAGAAGAAAGCAATCATCGGGATCGCCGCCGTGGTGGTCGTGGCCGGGGCCATACTCGGCTGGACCATGCTCAGGAACAACAAGAACGGCCTGCCGAAATACCGGCTCGAGAAGCTCACCAAGGGTGACATCGAAGCCGTGGTTACCACCTCGGGGACAGTCAACCCGATCACCAAGGTGGAAGTCGGAAGCCAGGTTTCAGGGAAAATCGCCAAGCTCTATGTCGACTACAATTCCCAGGTCAAGGAAGGCCAAGTCCTGGGCGAGCTGGACCTGCTGCAATTTGAAAGCCGGGTGAAGCAGAGCGAGGCCAACTATTCGAGCTCCAAAGCATCCCTCGAGAAGGCTAAGGTCACATTGGCCAATCTGCAGAGGCAGTATGAAAGGGCCTTGAGTCTTTTCGAGAAAGACCTGATCTCCTTCGAAGAGAAGGACTTGGCCGAAGCCAATTATCTCGGCTCCAAGACCGACCTCCAGTCGGCCGAGGCGCGTCTGCAACAGGCCGCGTCCCAGCTCGACCAGAGTAAGCTCGACCTTAGCTATGCTATCATCCGTTCGCCCATCGACGGTATCGTCATCTCCAGGAATATGAACGTGGGTCAGACCGTCCAGGCCAGCTTTACGGCTCCTAAGATCTTCGAGATCGCCAACGACCTGAGCAAGATGCAGGTCGAATGCGACGTCGACGAGGCCGATGTGGGCAAGGTCAAGGAAGGCGAGAAAGTGCGTTTTACCGTAGATGCCTTTCCGGAAAGCACCTTCAACGGCACGGTGAAACAGGTCCGTTTTTCGCCGACGGTCACCCAGAACGTCGTAACCTACACAACCATCGTGGACGCGGAAAACCCTGAGCTGAAGCTGCGGCCCGGCATGACCGCCACGGTCATGATCATCACGGGCGAGGCCAAGGGTGTGCTTCGAGTGCCCAACGGCGCCCTCCGATTTACGCCCAGTCTCCCTGCTGAAGAGCTTGCCAGAATTATGAAGGAGGCCGGGGAGAAGATGTTCGCCAAGCGCAAGGCGGAAGCAGGGCCGGGCCAGACTCAGGGGAGCACCAGCTCCCAGACCCCTCAGGGCACCCAAGGCACTCAAGGGGGAGCCCAGACGATGATGTTCTCTCAGGCCAGCGGCATGCCCCAGGGCATGGGCGGAATGGGCGGCCAGAGGAGAAAGCCCACCACGGTTTGGTATCTGGATGAAAACGGCAAGCTGGCCGTGACCTTCATCAGGGCCGGGGTGACGGACAATTCTTTTACCGAGATCCTGCGCGGCGAGCTGAAAGAAGGCCAGGAGATCATCCTCGGCGAACAGACGGCTCAGGCGGCCGCTACCAGTACCGGCGGACCTCCTCCGATGATGATGATCCGGCGCTAGAACGAGTTTGCCTGAGAGACGTATTAAGGAAAGAAATCAGATGTCCACTCCAGCCATACAAATCGATGACCTGACCAAGGTCTATAAGGTCGGCGAGACAGAAGTCCATGCCCTCCGCGGCATCTCGTATAAGGTCGAGGCCGGGGAGTTCTTGGCCATCATGGGGCCCTCAGGGTCCGGCAAATCCACCCTGATGAACATCATCGGCTGCCTGGACAAGCCGACCTCGGGGCAATACCTGCTGGAGGGGGAAGAGGTGTCCACTTTTGACCGGGACAAGCTGGCCCGCATCCGCAACCAGAAGATCGGGTTCGTTTTCCAGACGTTCAACCTGCTCCCCCGGACCTCGGCCCTTGAGAATGTCGAGCTTCCGCTTCTTTATTCCTCCCACGTCCGTTCCAAGGAGAGGACGGAATTGGCCCTGAAAGCCCTGGAATCCGTGGGCTTGGGAGACCGGGCCCACCACAAGACCAACCAGCTGTCGGGCGGCGAGCAGCAGAGGATTGCCATCGCCCGGGCGCTGCTCAACAATC
>Ga0153916_10001866_pt1 | contig 15335 bp, 11 predicted proteins | sample Opewatmetagenome_FD_109642 | JGI IMG/M metagenome (GOLD analysis project Ga0153916, IMG submission 109642) | Freshwater wetland microbial communities from Ohio, USA - Open water 3 Core 3 Depth 4 metaG | ecosystem: Environmental > Aquatic > Freshwater > Wetlands | place: USA: Ohio, Lake Erie...
GCCCCGGATGTAGTCGACACCGTGTGCGCCTGTTTGTTTCTGACGTAAAGGTGTCCGGCAGCTATCCTCCTACGCTGCTTCAAAAAATCCCTCACATTTTCGGGCCCTTTATTATGAACAAGGGCATCTTCAACATATTTCAGCATATAACCATCATGTATCACGATGGCCTCGATACTCGCCTCATCTACCGCCGTATCCCCTGGAATCTCTTTTACGGTGTTTCGAAATGCGACGAGCTCACCCATTTTGGGGTGCTCGAGAGCAATGCGGTGGTGAACCTTCCACATAAGGTTGACAATGAAGCCAATGCAAGTGTCCTGAGGGTTGACGGGTATAGGATGCCCTCCTGTCATGCCAATCGCAGGGTCACTAAACGGCATCACAAGCTTCTCCATAGTATCGACTTCAGGTATGGTATCGCCGCTTTCGAGCACAAACACATCCGCATTTGCTTTAGATAGAAAAAGGTTGATGGCGGATGCTTTCCCTTCCCTTTGCTTTTGTGAGAGCAGCTTAATTCTTTCGTCAAGCCGGAGGTAGTCTTTTACGATATCTTCAGTCCTATCCGTACATCCGCTGGCAACTACAAATATCTCCTTGATGAAACAATGCGAAAGATTCTGCTTGAGGAGGGCATCGAGTAACCGCCCAATATTAGCCTCTTCATTATAGGCCATGATTCCAATGCTGCAATTTATCATCTTCTTCCCATTTCCGGTGAGAAAGGCCAGGGGTTTTTTAGAAAAGCAATAGACGTCTGCTTATATTTTTCCTTTTTTGATCAGTTCGTTGGCAATAACAGCTTGACCAAGCGCTATACCGCCGTCATTCGGAGGGACTCTATGTTGAGTGTAAACCTTGAACCCGTTTCCATCGAGAAGAGAAAAGGTCTTGTTAAGAAGCAGCGTATTCTGAAACACGCCGCCGCTCAAAGCAACTTTCTCAATACCAGATGCTTTTCGTACTCTAAGGCAGATATTCAGGATGATCTTTGCCATGGTGTTGTGGAACTTGCCGGCGATGGTCGGTATGCTCACATTGTCTGCAATATCAGTGACAACACCCCTGATGATGGGCTCAAGCATTACCTGAGATCCATTTTCGGATTCTTCCAGGTCATAACTGTAAAACCCTTCTTCATCTTTATCAGCGGCCATCTCAAGCTCTATGGCAGCCTGCCCTTCGTAATAGACCTCTTGCCGGACCCCTACAAGGGCGGAAACGGCATCAAAAAGTCGCCCCGAGCTTGAGGTCAAAGGCGAATTTAGCCCTTTATCTATCATCCTCCTGATAATTGTCCATTTATTCCTGTCAAGAAATTTAACAAAATCTATGCCGAGTTCGTACATGCTGTCTCCATAGATTCTGTCGAGAAAGGAGGCTGCCATCCGCCAAGGTTCTTTTATAGCCTTTTCTCCTCCGGGAAGCGGTACGTATTCCAGATGGGCCACCCTCTCAAACCCGCCGTAATCGCAGACCAAGAATTCTCCACCCCAAATTTTTTCATCGGTCCCATACCCCGTTCCATCGAAGGAAATACCTATAACCGCCCCATCTATTCCATTATCACACATGCAGCTTGCGATATGGGCGTGGTGATGCTGAATGCCTATCTTTGGAAGGCCGTTTACTGAGAGAGCATACTTGGTTGAAAGGTAATCGGGGTGTAAATCATAGGCTATGTAAGCAGGGTCTATATTAAAAATTCTCTTAAAATGCTCGATCCCTTGTTCAAAGGAAGTAAGAGTCTCCAGGTTCTCGAGGTCTCCTATATGATGACTCATAAATGCGTAATTACCTCTGGTTAGGCAAAACGCGTTCTTCAGCTCCGCGCCGCAAGCTAAAATTTGCCCCTCCAATTGGAAAGGCAGAATAAGCGGGAATGGACAGTAACCCCTCGACCTTCTGAGGACCACCTCTTTACCATGCCACACTCTGCTTACGGAGTCATCGGTACGAATGTGTATTTCTCTGTCGTGGACGAGAAAATAGTCTGGGATGCGGCTTAGGCGTTCAAACGCCTCGTCATCATGGTATACGATAGGTTCCGAGCTGATGTTGCCACTCGTCATAACCAGAACCAACCCCGACTCTGCCATTAAAAGGTGATGGAGTGGAGTATAGGGAAGCATTATTCCGTGGTACTCCTGACACGGAGCTACAGAATCTGCCACTTTACAGTCCGGCCTTTTTTTCAAAAGAATAATCGGACGAATCGTTCCCTTTAAAAGTTTCTCTTCGTCCTCGGTTACATAACATAGAGCTTTTGCTGTCTCTATGTCTTTAACCATTAGAGCGAAGGGTTTGTGTTCCCGGAATTTTCTGGATCTGAGAGTCGAAACTGCATCCCCATTCATGGCATCACAGGCTAAATGATAACCACCAAGTCCTTTTATGGCTACAACTTTACCGTCTTTAAGAAGTCTGCAAACTTCTGTAATCACATCAGGCACGTTTATCCTTCTCCCCTTATCGTCCAGTAGAGACAGTTGTGGACCGCACTTGGGACATGCATTGGGCTGGGCATGGAACCTCCTGTCTCCGGGATCATCGTATTCCCTCTGACATTTCTCGCACATAATAAAAGGGGCCATGGTGGTAAATTTTCTGTCGTAGGGAATGTCTTTGACGATGGTGAACCTCGGACCACAGTTGGTGCAATTAATGAAGGAATATCGGTATCTGTGGTCTGATGGGTCGAAGAGCTCCTTCAGGCAATCCTTGCAAGTGGCGATTTCAGGGGAGATGGGCACAAACTTTTCTTCCCGATCGTCGCTCTTTCGGATGGTAAAATCTTCATATCCCAGGGGCTCGATGTTCTGACTGTTTATCTCAAAGATGACCGCTTGAGGTGGAGGCTCAGTTTTTACCTTCTGGATGAACTCTTCTATAGTGGAAGGCTCTCCCTCGACCTCAATGTTCACTCCCGAGGTGTTGTTCAACACGTAACCTTTAAGCTCATACTTTTGGGCCAGGTTATAGATGAAAGGACGAAACCCAACCCCTTGCACAATGCCTGTAATCCAAATCTGTGTTCTTGATTTCATGACTTCTCCACATTAACCTGAATTCTTTTAAATTCCTAGGTTTTGCATTTTAACAACTAGTATATCCCAAATTTAATATAAGAGTGTTGAAGTGGTTAACTTTTTTTCTTATGGATCTTATCTGATATTTCAGGAATTGAAAGTAACTTTTTAAACAGTATGTTAGCAATATATGCATTTCCTTCTTCATTATAATGCCCTGAAGCAAAAAGATAATCAGTATTATCCTTTTGGATGAAGAACTTTTCTACTTCATGAGAAGGTAACTTAAAGAGTTCATCATGAAGATCAACCAATAATAAATTATGTTTTAATGCCTCGTCATGTAAGAATTCTCGCCAAGCCTTTGTTGCCTTATTATAAATACTCTTTTCAGTGGGTAGATATACGAGTACCAAGGTGCTATTTTTCTGAAGATTTATCTGTTGCAGGTCAGCAAAGATTTTTAATACAATTTGTCGTGTTTTATTAGCTCTCTGCTGAGAATTTTTTTCAGCAGAATCGTATTTTTTATATGGAATTAGTCTTTTCATGAGTTTAACAGAATTCAGCTCCATTAATTTCCATTGTTTTCTTAGTAACCAGATTCTGAGAAAAGAAGGGTTGGGAACAGGTATACCTTTGGTAAGAAGAACACCATCCTCCACCTCTAAAACAGGCTTACCATAACCCAGAAATTTGTCACTTTGCATCCTAAAAAAATCAACTGTAATCAAGGCAATTATATGGATGTCATGATCCAGCTTTATACCATCCCGCTTATACCAGAGATATGACTGGTCAAGACCATATCCTCCCTGCCCCATATTAACAGTTTCAAGCGAATCATCAATTCGGGTAAGTTGTTGGCACCAAGTAGATTCATTACTAACTCCATATCCAAGGGTAAATGAATCCCCTGAACAAATTATTCTGATCTTCCCTCTCGGGATTCCAATGCTGAAATCTTCATTATTGCGAAATCCCAAAGAATTTATTTTTAAATATACCCCAGGGCCATACATATCTTTAATGTAAATATTTGGGATATTAATCCACCCGAGTTGATCATCATGCTTTGTATGAAGTCTTTCAGCAACAAATTTCGTACTGGCAATATCGTGGAAAAAATAAATTATACTACTTACCCCTTCAAGAAAAATGAAAATAAACACCAGGACAATTAAATTAATAATTATAAATTTCAAAATATTAAAAATCTTAGTTGGTATTTTTTGAATCATTTTTTATAACTCCTCAAATTTTGTCCTTTACTCTTTTCAATTTACCAGAATTTTTTATTGGTCAAACTCGCATAGATAAATTTATGCAGCAACTTTATTTTGGCCATAGATTATATTTAATAATAATATAGAGTGCACGAAATCCATCCTTCCAGTTGATTTTTTTCCCCTCCTTATAAGTTCTTCCATAATAGGAAATCCCAACTTCATAAATTTTAATATCAGGGATTCTTGAAATCTTTGCGGTTATTTCGGGCTCAAAGCCAAACCTTTTTTCTTTAAGCTCTATCGATTTTATTATTTCCGCTTTAAATAACTTATAACAGGTTTCCATATCCGTAAGGTTGAGATTGGTAAATAAATTAGAAAAAAAAGTCAAAAACATATTCCCAATTCTATGCCAAAAGAATAAAATCCTGTGGGGTTTCCCTCCAATGAAGCGAGATCCATATACGACCTCTGCAGAACTTATTATGACAGGTTCAATCAAAATATTATATTCATCAGGATCGTATTCTAAATCAGCATCCTGGATAATTAAATAATCTCCTGTCGCATGACTTATTCCTGTTTGGATAGCAGTGCCTTTCCCTTGATTTGATTCATGTCTGAAATATTTAATGTCGAGATTAGGGTTTGCTATGAGAAAATCTTCAACAATTCTACCAGTCCTGTCACCTGAGCAATCATTTATCACTAAGATTTCTTTTGAGATGTTACCCGAAAGCTTTACATTACAAACCTTCTTAAGGATTTCTAAGATTGTTTCCTCTTCGTTATAAGCGGGTATAATAATGGATAATTTGCGAATCTGGTTTATTATGAAACTCATTTTGAAATTTCTTAATTCCTATTTACTCTTTGTCAATTTGTCTTATTTCTATCATTGTCCAAACTTGTAAATATACGATTCCTTCTCAGAGCAATATTTCATCAATTTGTTATTCCTTTCATTTGTTTCCCTCCCAACTAAACCCAAGATCTCACTCGATATTTATGAAAACAAACCGCTTATCCAATTGATACTTCATCCAATACCCAATACTAAGTCCTATGACACCTCCTGTATACCGCATGGGGATGGTCTTAAAAGTATAATCGAAGGCCACCTCTACTCCCCAAAAAATAAAATTCGTAATAACTCCCATCATAGAGTAGAGGATAAATTATTGACCATCCTGAAGCATATTTTTACTTTTAAAAGAGAAGATATATATTTTATCAAGCAGGTACTTTACTACTAAGCCAACAATAGTTCCTAAAAACATTGAGGAGTAGAGATTATACTGTCCATGATAGAGTCGGTTAACAGTATCCTGACAAAGAATGTTTGCTATGGTTGCAATGATAGCGAATAGCGTATATTTAATAACCAGTGGCATAAATTAACCCTTAGATTATTAATATTTTTTTCCCAACGTATACTCAATTGAAAGGATACTTTTATTAAATATGTTATTGAAACCACCGAATGATTTCAGTAAATGTGTTGAAGCTATTGGGTGAACAATTCCTCCTCTTCCTTCGGTTCAAGATCAAGTAAGGCATCCCTGCCCGCCTGGCACATTCCCCATCCTTATCATCCCGATCTCCGATAAAAAGGCACTCCTTCAATGGCGTTTTCAGTTTCGACGCAGCGACAATCAATCCTTTTGGGTCAGGCTTTAGTCGATCCACCTCCTCGTCCGTAGCGCTCACCATAACATCCACTTCTAAGCTTAAAGCCATTAGTTTATCCTGTGCAGGATAATCCGAAAAAATTCCAACAGAAATACTTTTGTCTTTGAGTCGGAAAAACAGCTCACGGACCCCAGGATAACAGCATGCTTCTAAGTGGTAAAGTGCCCTTGTAAACATCCAATGTTGAACTACCTGACGGACTTTTTCTGCCGATACATTAGAAGCTTTTGAACCCCACTCAAATTGCCTTTCTTCGATATCAGCATCGATCAGAGATGCATTCTTCTCCCTTGCCTTTCTAAAATCCCAGAGAATTTTAAGATCACTTAGACCAGTAGGATGTGCTAATAAAAACTTTACCATTTCCCACGAGATTTTTCGACGCAGTTTCCTCTGGTCGTAAAGTGTACCATCCATATCGAAAATCACCGCCCTAATCGAAGAAACATTAGGGGGGATTTCTGTTTCCGGTTTTATTTTTTTCTGCAGCATCATAAGTTAGCTGCCAACTGAATATGATTACGCTTTATTTATGAGACAAAATAAAAGTTTAATCTTTCCTATTTCTGAGAATCTTTAACCTTATATAACATGACGTTCTCGCTTCTAAAGACTTCCATTAGTACTTGTTCCTTTTCAAATTTGATAGCTTCAATAGAAGGGCAGTATACATAATCTACTCGGTATTTCTCTAAAACCGATCTAGCCTTATTACTATCCCCTGTGGTATAGAATGTTTCTACATCCCCAAGCCTCACTTCAACCTCTTCTTTCGGAATTCTCAGGGTGAGAGGCATACTTGGCCATGTGATCACACCCCTACTCAAGGACAAAGAAGGTATATGGAGAAAGTCTGAACCTGAAGATGTCTCTCGAGGGACTAAAACAGTTCGATAAGTGTTAGCGCTCTTCAAGTAGTTAATGACTTCTATGTCCTTTTTATTCACTATCAAATGCAAACGGCTTTTTGAATGGTCCTGAATTAGAAGAATGTTTTTATAAATATACTGTACTGTTGCAGGCAATGAGAAAAAGATAAAAAGAAAGGTAATAACAGTCTTTAAGAAAATCCTTCTCCCATCGATCATCTTAAACAAAGCCCCAGCAGCGAAGAAATTCCAGATATAAATGGTAAGCAAATAAAAAAACATAGTATTCCATGAACCTTTGCCGGTTAAACTAGAAAGTATAGAAAATACAAATCCAAAAGCCAAATAAAAGATTAAAAAAATATCTATATTGGTAAAACTTTTCTTATTTTTAACCAACGAAAAAATGAATGGAATAGCAATAATTCTGACCCCTAGACTGCCAACAAGGAAAAGGATAATGCTCCCCAATATAAGGAGCGCAGATATCAGTGGATTTTTATTAAGTAATAACCCTTTTAAGGCAGGCATATTTTCCACGAGATCTAATCTCCCCACTACCCCTATAACAAACTGGCTTGGACGGAGAGCAAACCATCCCGCATCTGTGTGCTGTAGGTTCTGGATAATAAAGGGAGAAGCACACAGGAGTGAAATTATAAAGATCTTCAGATATACGCTATCTTTCTTATAGAGATACTCAACTATCCCTGAAAATAGAAGTGCGGCACTTAAAATTATGAACCCGAAAGCCTTGTATTCAATTGACAGTCCCCAGAATAACCCGGTTAAAAATATTAAAGATTTTTTCTTATTCTCTCTAAAATTAGAAATACAGTATAGACCTGACAAAAACATTACAAGATACATTCCTGTCTGGTAATTAAAATGGAGATTTTTTGTTGTCAGTGAATAGAACCAAATGATATTCTTCAAACCTGGAATAAAACCCAAACCTCCACCAAAAAAGATAAGAAATACTCCTAACAATGCTATTCCTGATTTCCTACTAAGTTGTCGAAAACAGGAATAGGCTGTCAAGGCCAATGTAGAGGCAAGAAAGGTAGGCCCCAGGCGGAAGAAGATATCTGTTAATTCTATCTTAGAAAATTTATAGATTATGGCTATGAAGAGATCATAGAAGTAGTGATACCCAACTAAAGGTTTACCACTATAGATTGGTATCTGGGGAGGAATTTGCCTCAGCAATTCCCCTATAAGGCCCAGGTGCCATAAAGAATCTTTTGCATGGGGACCCCAGAAATGGAGACCGTCAATCTTCATCATTCCATTAGGAAAATCTAGGAGGACTACGGCAGAGATAATCAACAACAATAAAAGAACAAGAACCCCTGAATAGATGTCGAATTTGATTCTTTTAAGAGAGTTCTTAAAAGGATTATAGTAAAGAAAGAAAAATACTAAAAAACCAAAAGACCATATCCATAAAAACACCGTTAGAAAGGTTTGATTTACAAATAGTGCCAGGAAGAAATATGTTACAGATACTGAAACAATCCCTGTGCTTATTGATAAGACACTCTTATCCAAGAGGGGAACGTTAAATTTAAAGATATTCAATATAACATTTCCTGGTATAAAGAACAGGAACAGGATAGTGAATAAAAAGATAAGAGATAAAGATAATGAAACTAAGTATATTTTAAGTAATAAAGCAAAGATAGTACAGGCTATACATATAATAAAGATCAACTGTTTAAGAGTAATCTCTCTTCCTTGATTTTTCCAAAATATGCCAGAAAATATAAGAAAAAATATACTCATGATACGTTTTTCTTTATTCATTTTGAACATTTCCCAATTGTCAGGACGATAAAATATAAGGTATTTGGTGAATGACCTGAAAAGCTTACATTTGGTTTATATGGATGGATTGTTTAAAATAGAACCCATAGCAGATCTTGTCCGCATGGACACTAAACTCACTGGAAAGTTGAACAGGGGTCATTTCCCCTTTCCAAACTTTTAGGACAACCTTGCCCTGAGGGCTGCAACAGGCCCTCTCCATGTATTGTCCATCATGCCATAACTTCTTATCGATTATGCCAGGCTAACTATATACCTATGGATTTATCGCCCACACCTCGAATTAAGGGATGCTTCCACAATCTCTCCATTTTAAATATATCGATCGGGCGCCGGTTTCTATGTCAATGGGATACCAGTTATCTGGAAAAATTATTCTTGAAAACGTAATGTCGCTGCTGTTTGTATTAGTATCCTGAAATGCCAAGTAAATCTTTCTACCAAGTAATCCTTCTATAATACCTTGAATCTCATATATGGATGAAGGTTTCCCTGAAACTAAATGATCTATAGAGCAATTCTCTTTCCCCTCATGATCCAATAGGACGCGGGCAATGTATTTCCCCAAATCCTCACACCAGACGTAATCCCTTAATGTGCTAGGATTGCCAAATATATGGCTTACTTGTTGACGTATCCCGTTAAAGATTAAGGTTGAAATCAGACCCATTCTGTGTCCTCTCTTTATGTATCCGTAAACCGAGCTCAACCGGTAGATTCTTTTTACCAACCGGGCTGAAGAAGACAAAAGCAACTCTTCTTGACTCCTTTTTAAGTGTCCGTAAGGCCTTATCGGCGCTGGATTCGAATGCCGGGTAACATATTTTTGGCCTTCGAAAAGCCCACCAGCGGAACTTGTAAGATGAAATGAGATCTTGCTTTTTGGATACAGGTCCACAGAATTTTGAGCCAGTTCTAAAACCCTACGAAAAATCGCAAGCTCATCTTGAATATCACATTCTGTAGCTCCAAAACCTGCCGTGCCAGCACACCAGAGAATACATAAATCCATGGGCCTTCTCTCAGCTACTTGTGAGATTCGATGTGCGATATGACGAAGTTCCCCAGGTTGCTTTGCGGCATCATCATAAGAAAAACCCACGAGTTCCTTTGCAAACCCAGCTGATGCAGTTAAAGCGGACAGAATCGATGAACCTATCAATCCTTCCCCAAAAATGGCAATAATTTTATGACATTTTTCAAAACGTCTTAAGAGAAACACCCTTCTTCTTCTTCTCACTTTCAAAATAGTCACGAATTAACGCATCCGAAGACCTGTCGACTACGAAAAAAGTAGGCTTCCCATGAGTATGTAAAAGAATGTTGGTAAGATACTCTAATACCACCCCCAAAAGAAATGCACAAAGCCCCCCCAAAAAAAGGATGCTTAAAATGGTTGATGTCCAGCCACGAATCGGGATTGAAGCTGGATCGGTTAATTTGTTGTAAAAAATCAAACCACCATAAAATACACTGCCAATTAGAGCCAGTATCCCAATCAGAGAACTGGTTCGAAGGATTTTTAATGGTGCTGAGATCATTAACCAACGGGAATGACTAAGAAGCCTCCTTAGGTTGTAACCGCTTCTTTTGGTTTCAATAAAGCGCTGGTCCTTCAAAGGTATGGACAGCGAATCAAGGCGGTCTGTGAACCAACACAGGGCCATGTCGAAATAGGTTTCGTGAGAGCAGATGCTAGCTGAAGAACGAGCAATTGCCCCCCTTATAAGGCGATAGCTATTGAAAGAGCTAATATAAGGATTTGCTGTAATTTTTGATAGAAATCTTTTGTAAAGGCGTGAGCTTTGGTCCCGAAGTACAGATTGGTGTACTGACCCTTCCGGCTTTGCATAAACGACATCAAGCTCATGGGTTACAGCGTGCGCTAATAGCAGATCAAAGTACTTTGGATCATGCTGAAGGTCCTCATCTATCGTAAATACCCAATCACCACAACTGTGAAGTATTCCTGCGACAGTCGCCGGATGCTGACCATAATTCCTAGATAATGTTATAACCTGGATCCAATCATATCTCTTTTGAAGAGATCTTAGGATCTCATAGGAATTATCAATAGCCGAATCGTCCACAAATATGGATTCTACTAATTCCAAGGGAATATTAGAGTCGCTCCATTTTTCTCTGATGCTGACCAATTCTAGTACGAGTTTTTCAAGATAAGCCTCTCCATTGTATACGGGTGTGATTGTTGATATTTTAATTTTTTGAAGCATTATCAGATTCCCCCTGTAATGCCTTTGCATAATTTGAGTTTTAAGTCTACTCTATTTCCGGGGCGATTTTTCCGTAGCATTTATTGGCTCTTGTTCTTCGCAATATCTTCAGAAAAGTATAGATTTATTAATCAGGGTTGTCCACTTAAACACTGATAGTATGTTGGATATTAATGCCATTTGTTAACCTACTTAGTGAGAGCTTTGAATAAATAAAAACTAGCAAACCGTTTTGTAACCCTCCTTTTTCAATTTTTTGCCAAATGAGACAGGCTAAAACTAAACAGTCAGTGTTTCCACCAGAATAGAACCAATTATCAGTTTAACATTCAATTTATGTGCTCCCTTCCCATTCAAAATTTAAGGAAGCCCAGCAGTAAACTTATAAACAGATATGTCGGCAGGAGTGGGGCCAAATCTTTTTATAAGCTTTAAGTTCTTTACATAATCGGTTTTTGAAAAGATTTGATTAAATTCAACCATGTCTTGACGATCGATAAGATAATCCAATTTTTTCTCCATGAAATAATCATACAGACGTTTCTCAAGCCGAGCCTTATAGACATCTTGATTTACTACTCCTGCCAGATCAATTACTTTTCTGTTACTGAGATATCCAAAAATCCCTGAGTTAAAGGCACCAATACGAGCATCTTCTTCTGTGTTTTGTTCAATCCAGATCGTAGCATCATACATTTGCTTCTGAAATGGGAAAAGGCCTTCACGCCATGCCGTGTACCCCAGGTAAGAGAAATTAATAAAGAGCAAAAAGCATACTATAAAAAGCCCTTTAATACTCCACCCCTTAATCTTTTCTTGCAGCATCGACAAAACCAGACCAAGATAAATAGTTACTACAGGCAGTATCGACAGATAGTACCATGGTCTGAGCCATCCCCAAAAATATAGAGCATAAAAACAAACTGTTAGACAAACGGATATAATTGAAAAATTCAATAAATTAATATTATGAATTAATTTATTTCTTCTTTCTTTCAATGAGAAAAGCACTCCACCCAAAAACCCCAATGCCAAGAACACTAGAACCGGTCCACCGCCAAATGTTATTATATGAGAAACCCAGGTTTTGAGATAAAAAAGTTCCATTTTAATAAAACTTAATGAGAAGTAGGTTTTATATTTTATCAGGTACATTGTATGTGCAGTAAACGGTAATACAACACCGCTGATCTGTCGGATAGTTCCGAAATGATAAAGATTCCATATAAACCATGGTGATAAAATTGCAAAGGTTGTTAACACATACAAGGTAGGCTTAGAAAGAGATGAAATCAATTTTTTCTTTTGCCGAAATGATAAATAGAGTATATGAAAAGTGATGGCAACGAACATAAATACAGAATCTGTACGTGACAGAATAGCTAAGGCCGTCAGAATTCCAAGAATTATAAACCTTGCCGGGTAATATATCCCTGAATTAAGCATCTTAATATATTGATATATACAGAGGGACAGGAAAAAAGTAGCCACTCCAACCTCAACGCCACTCAAGGAAATCATTATTACATATGGGTTGAAGAGCCAGATAAAAAATGCAATCAGTCCAGCAACCCGCCCTGAAATCTCTCTGATAATCAGAAATATGACAATACCCGTTAGGACATTGAAAACAGACAGGATTGTTAAGGCACAGTGAATCGGTATTTCCAGATTGTGCGGAAACACCCAAAAAAGTGGTACTAATAACATAGCATAAACAAGATGGAAACCGTTTGTTAAAATTTCGCCATCAAATGTAACTCCATTTCCAGATGCTATATTTTGCGCTAATTTCATATAAAAGAAAGCGTCATCTACTAAAACTTTCTGAAACAGTGTTTCAAGATCAAGCCATGAGATATAGACTCTAATGGCTAAACCTACGCATAGGAAAACCCCAAGCAATGGAATCACCTTAATACTACCTTCGAATTTGATATTGTCCTGTTCTTTACTTTTAATATTGATTCTCATACGTTATATATGATGAAAGAGACAATAATTAGAGAATAAATACTCAACAAAATATATTTCTTGTCTTCTCCGTTTTGATAATCTTTCATAGTTTACTTATTCTTATTTCTATCTTGTTCTATTTTTACCTTTTGTTATCAGACATCTTTTTCTTAATAGGACATCTTCTACCTTAATCTTGTCAATCTGCCGGACTTAACCTTTTGATCAAACTCGTAAGTATAAAACTCCTTCTCAGGGTAATATCCCATCAATTCCGCATTCCTTTCTTTAAGGTCTTTCACAAAAAGAATATCACCATCGAAATTTAAAGGGTTTTGAACATAAAAGGAGATTTTTGAATTCCTTTGTGGATTTGACCCAGTTTTAAGAAAGATTACAGCATTCCTCAAATTGTTTTCTTTTACCAGATTAAAGGGACCTCTTGCCTTTTTGTATAATTCATAATCCCTAATTAATGATTGAGGATTGATTATAACAAAGATATTCGCAATCACAATGAAAAATAAGATTAAGTAGTGTAAACTCTTTACAGGATTGTCAGGGAACATTTTTATAAATGAAATACTCGATATTTTTATCCCGCGAGCAGCAAGCAAGAATAGAGCAAAGAATGAAGCATAATAATATCTGGTGTATCTGGCAAAGTAAAATAAATGGAAAACTATTATAGTCAATATTGTTCCAAAAAGAATGATGTCCCATTTATCTTTTTTACTTATAAGCACAAAGAATAAAAATATAAACAAAAAACGGACGGAGTTAATATTAAGCAGTGCCAAATTTAAAAACATGTTCTTCAGACCCATCATAATTGTGTACGGCTTAGGTTCTATAGATATGTCCTCTGATCTCAATCCGAAACCAAGTTTATCAAAAGGGTTGTAATATTCCATTGGAGTTAAAAAAACAGAACCAGTTTGAATATAGTTATATGCCAATAAAATTAATAATGCGACTATAATAGCAAGAACAATTATGCCCAAATGATAGATAGGTAATTTTTTCTTTTTTAAGGAGATGAAAAAGAGATAGATTAAAATGGGTAATGATACAGCAATGGTGGGATAAGGTCGGATTAGAAAGGCAATGTTCAGAGACAACCCTGCTAATAAGGAAGTCATTACTTTGGGGGCTTTTATAGTTTTAACTGTAAGATAGAAAAATAGCGTAGAGAAAAATAGTGTTGAGGTGTGAGATAAATAGTTTGGGGTGTTTGTAAAATAGGATGGAGAAAACAGAAGGAGTAAAGAGGCAAAGATACCTGTCTCCTTATCATATATTTCCTTACCAATAAAATAGATGATAATAAGGGTAAAAAATCCAAAGATAGGATTGATAATCCATGGTAATCCCAATTTTATACCTATAGCCAGAAAAGCAGGCCAACCCGGAAAGTACTTGCCGTAATATTTTCCGTCATTGATACAGAACGCGGTAGTGAAAAAATCCTTTAATTCATGACTGGGAACGTTTATACTCCCTGTTGAAAATATCCTTGCCTGAATAAAATACGAGACAACATCATTCCCTACTACGTAATCCCCGTCTTCACTGTGCAAAATAAAGCTCTTGGTTAAAATAAAAATCGATCCTATTAAGAATAGTACAATTACAAATCGCTTGCGTTGTTTTATGTTATCGAGTATGTTCTGAAATCTTTTACTCTTTACAAAAAAGACGGTAAGGGATAACAATGAGATAAACATCATCAATAACTTTACAATTAATATTTTATTAACGGAGGTAAAGCTAGAGGTAATAGTGTTTGCCATCAAAATAAATGAAATCGAGATCAGCAATAAGATAATTTTAGAAATCATAATAATCCGTTAATCTCTTTGGAATGTTTTATAACAGCTCTGCCTTACATATCTTATTTTGAACACAACGTTCTGGATAAGCTGTGCCTGCCCGCAAAGTGGTTAAGATTTGTAATCAGATTAGGGTGAAGGCTAAAAACTGATTGCCAGCAGAACAGCAAAAGGATAAAATCTTTTGTTGTTTCTCCTCGACAAAAAGAAAATAAAATCTTTTTATATTGCCATTTCTTAATCAAGGCCATAATCTTTTCTCATATTTGAGACAGATTTTTTTCTTTTTAAAATGAGTGGGATAATTCCAGCCAATGGTCGTTTTATTAGGTCTAAATAAGCTCTTGGACGAGGAACGGTGTGTTCCTGAAGGTTTATATATTCCTGATAAAATTCCTTGATTGGCAATTTTGTGGGAGTCAGCGCATGCTTAAAATCGTATAATTCATAGTCACCAGATGTAATCTTTGATTTGACAGACTCATAATAGTCAGTCCCCGGAAAAGGAGTGTATATGGGGAATTTGGGATTATAAAGTTTCTTTTCTCGAACATAACCCTTAAGTCTGTGAAAATCCTCTCTCGTAAAGTCTGGTCTTACTATGAAATTTGCATAGAGGACAATATTATTCTCTTTAATGATGTTGATGGCCTCATGATTGGTA
>Ga0153916_10001867_pt1 | contig 15334 bp, 11 predicted proteins | sample Opewatmetagenome_FD_109642 | JGI IMG/M metagenome (GOLD analysis project Ga0153916, IMG submission 109642) | Freshwater wetland microbial communities from Ohio, USA - Open water 3 Core 3 Depth 4 metaG | ecosystem: Environmental > Aquatic > Freshwater > Wetlands | place: USA: Ohio, Lake Erie...
CGAGCTCTATGCGGCGGCGGATATTTTTGTGTCGCCCATCGACAACTTTCAGGAGACTTTCGGCATCGCGGTGGTTGAAGCGATGGCAGCAGGCTTGCCGGTGGTCGTATCGGATTTCGATGGATATAGGGATCTGGTTGAGGAGGGCGTGACCGGTTATCGGATTCCTACGACCTGGCTACCCACCCTCCCGCGTCTGGCCGACCTCAAGGGCATCCTTGAGCCTTCGCTTTCCAGCTTTTATGCCGCGCAGAGCGTGGCGCTGGATGAGGCAACGCTGCTGCAACGGCTTGGCGTGCTGATTGGCGATTCCGCGCTGCGCCGCCGCTTGGGGGGGGCGGCGCGAGGAGCGGCAGAGCAGCGATTTCACTGGCGGACCATTGTCGCCGAGTACGAGAAAATGTGGGCAGAGCTCAAGACAGCGGCGGCCGGCGCCATGCCGCAGCGCACTTACACCGATGCGCTTGATCCCAATCTGCCCCCCATGACCGAGATCTTCGGCCACTATCCCAGCGCCGTTCTCTCCGATACTGCGAGCCTGGCACTATCCTTGCGAGGGCAGGCTGTGGTGAAAGGGGAGTTGTTGTTGCCGGCCGTGTATGAAGACGCCGGCCCTTTGCTTCCGGACGGCATCGCCCTGTGGGTGCTGTCCAGCCTGTCCAGTCGGGCCAATACCTTGGCTGGGCTGGTCGCAGAGGGCCAACGCGCAGTCGGCGCTCAAGATGACCTGCTGCGCTTTGCCGTTGTGTGGCTGGCCAAGCACGGGCTGGTCCGGGTTCTGGGCGAGGGTTGAGCGGCAGGTTTTGCCGTCGCGCCCGGCAAAAAGTTCCGGATCAAACAAGTCCTTAGCTTCCCCTAAAGAATTTATGGCGGTTGCCGCAGATTGGTAGGTCCTGTTCTTTGCTACAGGGCCAAGAAGCGCTCTTTTGGGACCAAGGTTGGAGGATCAGTTGAAAGCAGTCATTCTCGCAGGCGGTTTGGGCACTCGACTCAGTGAAGAAACCACCGTCAAGCCGAAGCCTATGGTCGAAGTCGGCGGGAAGCCTATTCTTTGGCACATCATGAAGATTTATTCGGCTCACGGCATCAATGATTTCATCATTTGCCTTGGGTACAAGGGCTACATGATCAAGGAGTATTTCGCGAACTACCTGCTCCATATGTCTGATATCACTTTCGATATGAAGGACAGCAAGATCAAGGTGCATCAAAACAGTGTGGAGCCCTGGCGCGTGACGCTGGTTGATACCGGGGAGGACAGCCAGACCGGCGGGCGCCTGAAGCGGGTGCGGAACTATCTTGGCGACGATGATTTTTGCTTTACCTATGGCGATGGCGTGGGCAACGTGGATATCACAAAGCTTGTTGCCTTTCACTACGAGCATGGCCAGCTTGCAACCTTGACGGCTGTGCAACCACCGGGGCGGTTTGGCGCGCTGCAGATGGAGCAGGATAAGGTGACGCAGTTTCTTGAGAAACCGGGTGGGGACGGCGGGTGGATCAATGGCGGCTTTTTCGTGCTTTCTCCGAAGGTGATCGATCTGATCAAAGGGGACTCCACCGTTTGGGAGGCAGAGCCACTGCGGCGACTCGCGAGTGACGGGAAGCTGCGCGCCTTCAAACATAAGGGGTTTTGGCAACCCATGGATACGCTGCGGGACAAAGCCCAGCTGGAGAGTCTGTGGGACAGCGGCAAGGCTCCGTGGAGGGTGTGGCAGTGAGCCACCTGACGATGCCTGATGCGGGCTTTTGGCGCGATAAACGTGTTCTGTTGACCGGACATACCGGATTCAAAGGTTCGTGGTTGGCGCTTTGGCTTCACCGTCTCGGGGCCAAGGTCTCGGGTGTCGGCTTGGCACCCGCCACTATTCCCAGTCTGTTCCGCCTGGCCGACGTGGGGGGGATTTGTCAAAGCACGCTGTGTGATGTCCAGGATGGCGGCCGGCTTGCGGCGGTGGCGGATGCGTGTCGCCCGGAAATTGTTTTTCACCTCGCCGCGCAATCTCTTGTGCGAGCAAGTTACCAGTCTCCGCTCGCCACATTTTCCACGAACGTCATGGGTACGGCCTACGTGCTCGATGCGCTTCGGGGGCGAGATGAGGTTCGGGTGGCGGTTATTGTGACAACGGACAAGGTCTACAGGAATCGGGAATGGTTGTGGCCATATCGTGAGAGCGATGAACTTGGCGGCCATGATCCCTATAGCGCCAGCAAGGCTGCCAGTGAAATTGTTGTCGCCAGTTATCGTGATGCTTTTCTGTCTGGCCAAGGAATAGCGGTTGCAAGCGCCAGGGCTGGTAACGTTATTGGTGGTGGCGATTGGGCAGAAGATCGCCTCATACCTGACGCCGTACGCGCCTGGCGGGCGGGAAAACCGCTGGAGGTTCGCCGTCCCGACTCCATTCGTCCGTGGCAATTCGTTCTGGAGCCTCTGGCAGGTTATCTGGTGCTGGCCCAGAAACTCTGGGAGAAACCGGATCTGGCGGGCGCGTACAACTTCGGCCCGGACACAGCTGACATGTCTACCGTGCGTGAAGTGGTGGATTTGGCCCGTGCTGCGTATGGTCGCGGCGAGGTTTGTCATGGGACGGACCAGACCGGCCCCCACGAGGCTGGCCGGCTTGCCTTGGAAATCGCAAAGGCGAGACATGTGTTAGGCGTCAGACCGCGAATGAATCTGGCCGATGCAATCGGCCGAACGATGTCATGGTACCGTGACCTGGAGGGTGGGCTGGCCGCGCGGGCGCTTTGCGAGGCAGACATTTCTGCTTATGAGGAGGCTCTGGTTTGATTCGCCGAGGCAGCGAGATGATGGCTCTATTCCGTGCTGTGCGCCATGCGTGGGGGATGGAGCGACTGCTTGGGTATACGGGTGCGTCGATTTACATCAAGCCTACGTCTTTTGTTTTGAGCGACGCTCAGGAATTCGCATGATTTTTTCAGAGACGCCACTGTCAGGGGGCTGGTTGATCAAGTCGGAGCCGAAGATGGATGCGCGCGGCGCATTCGCCAGGACATTTTGCGCGCAGGAATTCGCGCAGCATGACCTGGAGCACTCGTTTGTCCAGGCTAACATCAGCACGAATGAGAATGCGGGCACGGTGCGCGGACTTCACTTCCAGAAAGAGCCGCACACGGAGGTCAAGTTGGTCCGTTGTGTAAAGGGCGCCATCTTTGATGTGATGGTGGATTTGCGGCGGGAATCTCCCACCTATCTCAAATGGTTTGGCGCGGAACTCTCGGAAGGGAATCACCTCATGATGTACGTTCCCAAGGGATTCGCTCATGGATACCAAGCGCTAACCGATGGCGCGACCGTCAGCTACCTCGTGAGCGAATTCTATGTTTCGGGTGCTGAGGCGGGATGCCGTTTCGACGACCCGCTGCTGTCGATACGGTGGCCTCACCCGCCGGGCGCCCTTTCAGACAAGGATAGGGCATGGCCCCTTCTTCACCCGTAGTCCTGGTCACAGGGAGCACCGGCTTCGTTGGAAGGCAGGTTGTGCGGAGTTTGGGCGAATCCGGCGCGCGGGTGCGCCTGGTGGTTCGTGCGGGCAAGCAGTCGGAGTTCTCCGGGAACGAATACATTGAGGATGTGGTCGTTACGCCGGACCTGTTCGCTGAGACTCCGGACTGGTGGTCCAGGGTGTGTGAAGGGGCACGTATCGTCATCCATGTGGCCTGGTATGCCGAACCAGGCGAGTATCTGCAATCCGACAAGAACCTTGATTGCCTTGCAGGCACGCTGCAACTGGCGAAGGGGTGCGCAACTGCCGGGGTGAAGCGCTTTGTCGGTATTGGCACCTGTTTTGAATACGATTTCACGAAGGAAAGACTGTCCGTCGATACTCCTTTGCGTCCGCTGACCCCGTATGCCGGAGCCAAGGCTGCCGCTTTCATGTCCCTTTCGAAGTGGCTTCCCACGAACGGCGTCGAATTCGCCTGGTGCCGCCTCTTCTATCTTTATGGGGAAGGCGAGGATCCGCGGAGGCTCGTTCCTTATCTGCATGCAAGGCTGGAAAGAGGCGAGCCTGTGGAACTGACCAAGGGCAACCAGATTCGTGATTTCATGGACGTCAGGGAGGCCGGGCGGAGGATCGTTGATGTGGCGCTTGGTGATGCGCAAGGCCCGATCAATATTTGCTCCGGGACACCGATAACAATACGACAGCTGGCAGAGCAGATCGCCGAGCAGTATGGGCGCAGCGATCTCCTCCAATTTGGCGCTCGCCCGGACAATCCGATCGAGCCGCCCTGCATTCTCGGAATCAGGTAGCCGACCCCACGGTAGAAAACGTATTGTCGTTTAGAGGAATCAATCGATGAAAGCGCAGTTAAAACCACGTATCAATCTTGAAGGGCGCACGCCTCTGCAAGAGGTCATTCCCCTGAGCACGCCTTTCGTCGTCTTTGTGGACCCCTCCAGCGCATGCAATTTCCTGTGCCCTTTTTGCCCGACAGGCCACCGGAAGATGATTGACGAGACCGGCCGCTATCAGGGGGTAATGAAGCTGCCGTTGTTCCAGAAGATTGTTGACGACATCTGTGAGTTTGAGCAGCCAATCAAGGTGTTGCGCATGTATAAGGATGGCGAGCCCTTTCTCAACAAGAATCTGGCCAAGATGATCGCCTACGCAAAAGAAAGCGGCAAGGTTGAGTATGTCGATACCACCACCAACGGTTCCCTGTTGACCCCGGAGAGAGTGGGGCCTGTTCTGGAGAGCGGCCTGGACAAGATCAATATATCCGTCGATGGCATGAACCGCGAACAATACAAGACCTTCACAGGGTTTGATTTTGATTTTGACGAATTTGTCAGGAATGTGAAATGGCTTTACGCCAACAAGGGGCAGTGCGAGGTAATGATCAAGATTCCGGGCGATCTTATTTCCGACGCGCAGCGCCAGGAGTTTCTAGATACGTTTGGCGAATACTGCGATCGCATATTCATCGAGAATTTCGCTCCCTGCTGGCCGGACTTCGACGTGGAGGCGCATACGGGAATCAAGATCACCGAGGGGATCTATCAACAGCCGGTCAAGCCGGTGGATACCTGCCCATACATTTTTTACTCCATCTCGGTGAACGCCGATGGTCTGGTGAGTTCCTGTTTTCTTGATTGGGGAAGAAAGCTGCTGGTGGGAGACGTCAAGGTGGAGAGCCTGAAAAACATATGGAATTCCCAGGAGATGAATGCGTTGCGTTTGCAGCACCTCGAGGGGCGGCGTAACGAAAACCCTGTGTGCGGAAAATGTGGCCAGTTGTCGCATTGCCTGCCGGATAACATTGATACATACCGCCAGGAATTGCTGTCTCGGTTTCTCGCTCGCGCGGGGCGTGTTTCCGCGGTTCCGCCCGGCACCGCGGATGGCGGCCTGATCCCGCTCAAGCGGATATGACCCGCGTCCTCCATCTGACAGAGGGGTGGGAAAAGCCACCGCTGGTTTGGTGCGGCAAGCGGCGGGTTGCGATTCTGGCCATGAGCATTCCGTGCTGTGTCTTGAACGGCCGGAAAAGGCGCAATTCATGGATGCCATTGGCCGTGGGGGCTGCCCGACGATTGCTCCGACGCCAGAGAACCTGCGGCGGGGGGCGATTCAGCCCTGGGAGGGCGCCGAAATCCTGCCAGGCTGGAAACCAGAAACTACCCTCCAGAAAGGTTTGCGTCGGCTGCGTGGAAGGCTTTCTGAAAATGGACTGGCGGAAGGACATCTCGACAATGCATAGGCACTACGTGCAAAGCAATGGCCTGGTTTTCGATCTGGGCATGAACAATGGTGATGACACTGCTTATTACCTCAAAAAAGGATTTCGTGTGGTGGCGGTGGAGGCCAACCCGCTTTTGGCAGAGCAAGCCAGGACAAGATTCGCAGACCAAATGACAAACGGCCAGCTACGGATTTATCAAGCGGCAATCTGGAGCGAATACGCTCGCCTCCCGTTTCACATCAGCAAGAAAAATGCGCACTGGAGCAGTCTGGATGCCGGTTGGGCATCTCGGGATAACGGAGAAACGGAAACCATCCAGGTAGACTGCGTTCCCTTGGCTCATCTGTTTGCGCTGCATGGCGTGCCTTTTTTCCTGAAGATCGACATCGAAGGCGCCGATGAAATGGTCATCGATCAGTTAGGGACGATGACTTACCTTCCCGCATACACCAGCGTAGAAGATTGCCGCTTTGGTTTTCGGTACTTGGACAAGCTACGCGCCTTGGGATACACCGGTTTCAAACTATCCAACCAGGCGTTGGTGAACGAGTTGGTGGATGAGGAAATTGGCCATCACTTTACGTTCGGCACCTCAGGGCCTCTGGGGGATCAGATTGGCGGCCCCTGGTACAGCAGCGAAGAGATCCAGCAGTTGTATGAGGACAAAGTGCGTACTCGGCAAAATGACCGCCGTTCCCCGCCCGGGGTATGGTGGGATATCCATACGCGTGGCCCTCAAAGCCTTTGTATCTAAGAGAATGCAGAAGGAGATATTGGTGATGAGTACACAGCGCATACTGTTTGTTATTCCTCCCTATTTCAACGTGGATGATTACGGTTCCAATAACCGCGCCAGCGTCTTGCCTCCATTCACCGTTCCCTACGGCATGCTGTCGCTCCATGCGTATTTGAAAGCCAACTGCGAGATTCCGCCGGAATTGGATATCCTGGATCTGAATTTGCCGCTTCGCCAAGCGGTGGAAAAAGGTGAGGTAGACGATATCCTCTTGCGCTTCGAGATGCTTCTCGCGGATAAAGTTCGTGATTTTCAACCGACCATAGTCGGCATCTCGGCGTTGTTTAACATATCTTTCCGTTATATCCAGGATATTGCACGGGTGTCCCGCCGCAGCGCGCCAGACGCACTTGTGGTCGCCGGTGGCGGCCTCCCTTCGGCAGCGTATCGCCAGGTGCTGGATTTGTGTCCCGACGTAGCCGCGATTTGCAAGGGCGAGGGCGAAATTCCAATGCGGGATCTGGTGGACGCGAAGAATCAGGAAGAACTGCTTGAGCGGCATCCTTCCTGGATCACGCGCCAAGGGGTTCAGACCGGGAAGGTTCCAGGCCATACCTTTGTTCAGAACCTTGATGACATTCCTATGTTGGACTATGGCATCTTGGATCTGGACGACTACAACTCGCGGTCAATCGACAAGCGATATGCCGGACAAGAGAAGCGTGAAATGGCCATACATACCTCGAGAGGATGTCCTTTTCAGTGCGTATTCTGCTCCAATCCTTCCCTGCATGGACGGCAGGTCCGTGCCATGAGTGTGGAGCGGGTGCGAGAGGAAGTGCGCCTCATGAAAGAAAACTGGGGATTGACGGTCCTGCTTATCGAGGATGACCATTTTTTCTTTGACAAGGCCCGGGCCAAGGAGGTGTTGCGCGCTATGGCTGAGATGGACGTGCGCATTGAGTTCCCCAACGGGGTGGCGGTCTACGCCATTGACGAGGAAGTGGCGGAATTGTTTGGCAAGGCCGGCGTCTCCACCGTGGCCTTGGCAGTTGAATCCGGCTCAGACTACGTGCTGAACAAGATCATCAAGAAGCCGCTGAAAACCGGCATAGTAAAAAGCAGGGTGGAAATGTTGCGTCGTCAGGGGGTGCAGAGCCACGTTTTCATCGTGCTTGGGTTGCCGGGTGAGATGGCGGAGCATCGCCAACAGACACTGGATCTGTTGCTGGATGTGGGTTTCGACTGGGCGCACATTTTCTGTGCCGTGCCGATCTTTGGCAGCCGCCTGCACGATATATGCGTTGAAAACGGCTATATCGAAGAGACCAATTTTCTTGATCACGTCAACACCAAATCCGTTATCCGCGCCCCTGGCGTGGACCCGGAAGAGATCGAACGTACTGCCTACCAGATGAACCTGGCGGTGAATTTTGTGCATAACTTCAATCTGAAGGCCGGGAATTTTGAGACTGCCACCAAGTATTTTCAGAACGTGGTGGACAAATATCCAGGACATGCATTCGGCCACTACGCTCTGGCACGCGCTCACAGCGGAGCAGGGCGGCAGGAGGTGGCGGCAGCTTCCATGTCTCACTTCCACGCCATCCTGGCTTCTGATGATTGGTGGGCGGAGCAAGCGCGCCGGCATGGGCTGATCGAGGAAGGGAAACCTGCAGAGCATCCCCTGGAGGTCGCCTGAAGCGGATGACAAGCTCTATACATCCGGTGCGGCCATGAGGCTGCTGCATATTACAGCGCATCTGGGAGGAGGGGTAGGGAAGGTTCTCTCTCGTCTCGCGGAGGAGTCTAGTCGCCGCTCGGATGGGATCCGTCATGTTGTTGCCTGCCTCGAGGCACCGGAGAAATCCGCTTTCGCCGATCATTTGTCGGAACATGGTGCCGAACTCCTGATTTGCCCAGGCAACCAGGAACTGGCGCAGCAGATTTCCCGGGCGGATATCGTCCAATTGGAATGGTGGCATCATCCTGTCATGGCGGGGTGGATGTGCTCGGGCCAATTGCCGCCCATGAGGCTGGTGGTTTGGAGCCATGTGTCCGGCCTTTACCTGCCGGAGCTTAGGCCCGACTTCGTTGCGATTCCACACCGTTTTCTCTTTACTTCCCCATGCAGTCTGCTGCACCCCTCGCTTTCCGCATTGGATGACCGTGCCCGCTCGCGCGCGGATTTCGTGTTCAGCTCGGGTGGGTTTGATGGTTTGCCAGCTCCGCCGGAACGAAAATATGAGGGCGCCCTGCGCGTGGGTTACCTGGGTACCTTGAATTTCGCCAAGCTGCACCCGCGATTGCTTGATTTCGTGGATGCGGTGGGGCTGCCGGACTTTCGGATGGTGCTGGTTGGAGATCCGACTACCGGAGCGGAGTTGATGGATCAAGCAACTCGGCGGGGGTTGGACGGGCGAGTGGAACTGCGCGGTTATCGGGAGGATGTGGTCCCGGAATTGGCCGGTTTCGATGTGCTGGCATATATTCTCAATCCGCTACATTACGGCACGACAGAGAATGCCTTGCTGGAAGCCATGGCCATGGGGGTGGTGCCTGTGGTACTGGACAATCCGGCTGAGAGACATCTTGTCGAGAACGGGGAAAATGGATTGGTCGTGAGCAACCCGAAGGAATTTGCCGATGCGCTGGCTTGGCTTCATGCTCACCCGGAGGAATGCCGCCGCCTGTCTGCGGCAGCAAGCCGGAAAGTGCGCGGCATGTTCTCGATAGGGATTACGTCAGAACGATTGGCCCGCCATTATTGGGATCTCATGACTGAATCGAAGCGGCTTTACGATTTCCGGCCCATCTTCGGTGACACCCCTGCAGATTGGTTCCGGTCCTGTCAGGGGCAGGAGGCCTGGCGCTTCCGGGATGATGGTGGCGTGGATCTGCAGGGCGAGCCGCCCCACGTCTTGTTCGAACGTACGAAGGGATCGGTGTTTCATTACCATCGCACCTTCCGGGCCGACCCTCGCTTGGCAAGTTGGGCCAAAGGGATGGCCGCATGGAACTGACCCGTCTGGAGTTGCCCGGGCGAGACCGCGCTCAGGCGCTGTTGGCTGATTTGGCCAGGCGTACGCCCTGCGTAGGGCCCCGGCCTGTTGACCGCACCTTGGTGCTTTATGGCGCTGGCAAGCTGGGTCGCCTTGCTGCTGAGTTGATGGTTTTTCTGGGCATTCCCATTGCGTATGCGATCGACCGTTCTCCGCCAGCGGATGGGCTGCTCTTGGGGCGCATTCCCGTGTACCTGCCGGAGGAAGCGCCTGTCGCGGATCATACGAGCCATCTCGTGGCGGTATGTGTAGTGCTCGCACCCTATGAGCCCATTCGAACAAGCCTAACCGAAATGGGGTGGCGTCACGTGCTGCCTTTTTACGACGTGGCCGAGGCGTACGCCGGGCGGGTGCCCCTGAATAATGGCTGGTTTGCTGGTCCTTTGGACGAGGAAGACCAAGCTCGGATTGGACAGGTCTTGGATGGCTGGGACGACGATTGTTCCAGGGCCGCTCACCTCCAATTTCTGGCGTGGCGTGTCCATCGGGAGGAGTGGAACTTTGATGGCGCGAAAGTTGATGCTGGGAATCGTTATTTCATTCCTCCTTTATTGCGGACGCTGGGAACTGAAGAGTATTTCCTGGATGCGGGCGCATGGCATGGCGTAGTCAGCCAACGTTTCCTCTCCGAAACGGGCGGACGGTTCAAGAAGATTGTCGCGGTGGAGGCCGATTCGCTGAATGTCCGCCACCTTCGTGCATGGATGGCCACCTTGAGCCCGGACGTGGCTGCGCGCATTGAGGTGCGGGAATTGGCGTTGGCCGAGGCCGATGGCACGGAATCGTTTGCACATGGCCATGACCTGGCGTCAAGGCTAATGGCGGGAGTCTCTGGTCGGGTTGTGGCTTGTTCCTTGGATGGATTGGATATTCCCTTCACCTGCGCCAAGTTCCACCTTGAAGGAGGGGAGCTGTCCGCCCTAAGGGGAGCGGTGCATACATTGGTGACACAGCGCCCGGTGATGGCGGTCACCGTCTATCACAATCGTGATGGGCTCTGGCGTATTCCAGAGTACCTCATGAATCTGCTCCCGGACTATCGGTTTCTGTTTCGAATGCACGCTTGGTGCGGCACTGGCGCAGTGTTGTACGCGCTGCCGCGGGAGCGCATGAATGAGACATTAGAATGATTTTGGCTACTCAGTGGTCACTTTTTTCCAAAAAATGAGACAAGAACATCTATGCACCCCCTACTGACTATTTCGCTGGTGGCGTATAACGAGGAAAAATATATTTCCGATACGATCCGCAGCATCCTTGGTCAAAGTTATCGGGACTTTGTGTTTCGTATTTACGACCATGCTTCCACGGATGCCACGGGGGATATCGCGGATCGCTACGCGCAGGCGGATCCGAGAATCCAGGTGATTCATCTGCCAGTCAACGAGGGGATGAAGACGCATCATCAGGTAATGCAGGATACTGACACCCCTTTTTGCATGTTTGTGGCCGGGCATGACTTATACGACGCCCGCTATGTGGAAACATGCATGCAGGCACTGCTTCAAGATCCGGGAGTGGTGTTGTCTTATTCTAGGGCTGCATTCTTCAGGGACAATCAGGCCGCAGGACTGATCCCCGGGAACTTCAGCACCCAGGGTATGGATCCACTGTGCCGGACCATGGTGGTGGGCTATGGTCTCGTTAATGCTTATCAAAGTTACGGGATATATCGTACCGAAACCTTGAAGCAGATTACTCGCCACACAGTAGTCGGCTATGACCACGTCCTTCTAACCGAATTGGCCATATTCGGTGCGTTCGTGGAATATCCGGAAATTCTTTTTTACATGCGGCAGCTTGGCGATTTTGGCGACCAAGAGGCGTACAAGAAAAAGCACCACTCTCGCGATGCCCACGATGGACACCGCCAGTTCATGCGGACCACGCAAGCCTATATGGATATCGCCAACAGAATCAGTTCCGATACCGACCGGGAGTTGCTGAAGCTTGCTTTTTTCACGCAGGCCTTGATTCGAAATCGGAATATTCTGGAGATGTATGGGTGTAGCGTAGAGAGCTTTTTCGCGACGCCGGAAATGAAGGATGTACGACAGGCGGTGGGAAGCCTGGTGCGGCACATAGAAACCAGTTCCAAACATATCGAGCAAAAGCATTCATCTGATGCTTCTACGCAAAGTCCAGGGGCACCCAAGATTGCCGGGGAGGGTGTAGTTGGAAAGGATCTCACCGAGATCCAGAAAGACTCCGAATTTGAGGTGTGCCTGAAGGAGCTGATCAGGACGGTACGGCCAAGATCAATTATTGAAACGGGAACCTATCTGGGCAAAGGAACGACCCGTGTTGTTGCGGAGGCAATTCGGGAGTCGGATCTCACGAACACGACTTTTTTTTCCATCGAATGCAATCCGGGCCACCACAAGCAAGCACAAGCAAACTTGGCTGCGCTCAAGCTTGCCCCCTACGTCCAGCTAAGGTTGGGCCTCTCCGTCCCGCGACAATTGCTGCCGACCGTTGAGCAAATCCACGAACACTCAGTGCTGGACGTGTCTGACAAGAATATTTTTGTCGATCATCAGGCGCCCGTGCGTGCCGCAAACTACTTCAAGGAAACCGACTTTCCCAATGCTGAAGATGATCTTCTCGGGCGTTGCATCGAAGCCGTGGGCGGGCAGCCGGACATCCTGATTCTGGATAGCGGCGGTCACATGGGGCACGTGGAGTTCGCCTACGTGCTTCAGAGGCTGCGGCGTGGATGCTACTTCGTTCTCGATGACATTCGTCATCTCAAGCACCACGAGAGTTTTGCGCAGATGCAGCGGGATCCCCGATTCCAGATTCTGACGGTTTCCGATGAAAAGTTCGGGTTCTGCATTGCGCGGTTCGAGCCTGGCACAAGCAATGAGCACCCTGGCAACGAGGCCATGCAACGGACTGACGGCCGGAACCCGACTGAACCGGCAATGGCATCCAACGCGGCGAAACGCGCCGCCACAGCTCGATGTGTGGGTACGATGCAACCCCACGCGATACTTTGGGTGCGTACCGACTCTATTGGCGACAACGTTCTGGCGTCATCCATGTTGCATCCCCTACGACAACGCTTCCCCGACTCGAAGATCGTCGTCCTGTGCCAGCAACATATTGCGGAGCTGTATGAGGCTTGCCCGTATATCGATCAGATAATCGCGTTTGATCGGGCGCGCTGCTATGCAGATGAAAAGTATCGGGCAGAGGTGATTCGGCAAGTGCAGGCGCTGAATCCAGATCTTGTACTCAACTCGGTTTTTTCAAGGGAACCGCTGACGGATTTGTTTACGATTCAATCCGGTGCTCCCGTGACCGTTGGGTGGACAGGGGATTTTGCAAACGGCATGACCCCTGAGTTGCGCAACAAGCTTGATCCACTGTACACGCACATTCTTCAAAACGTGGCGATGCACACGCTTGAACTTGACCGCCATCGTGATTTTTTGTCTGGAGTAGGCATTGATCAGACACAGTTGGAACCGGAAGTCTGGATAACCCAAGAAGATGTGGCATTCGCGGATTCATTTCTGGAGGCTAATGGATTGGAGCCCGCGACGACTATTGCGTTGTTTCCGGGCGCGCAGCACCCATACAGAATCTATCAATCCTATGGGCAAGTCCTGTCCAAATTTTCTGACTACAGGATTCTGATTCTCGGTAGCGCAAGCGATTCAGAGCTGGCCGCTAGCGTTGCCGCGGATATGCCGGGCAGAAGTGTTGTTGCCGCGGGAAAGACATCTTTGCGTCAATTGGCGGCACTGATCGCGAAATGCCGTCTTTTCGTAGGCTCCGAATCGGCTGGCGCGCATATCGCCTGCGCCGTTGGCACGCCGAACGTAATCGTGTTGGGAGGAGGGCATTTCGGCCGCTTCATGCCGTATTCCCCGCTGACTTCCGCCGTTTCTCTGCCATTGGAATGTTACGGCTGTGACTGGTCGTGCAGGTACCAGCAAGCGCATTGCGTAAGTGGTATCGCACCGAACGTACTGGAGGCAGCCATTGGATCAACCCTGGAAGCTGACTCCGTTAGACCGAGGGTATTCGTGCAGGGCGCCAATCTCTGGGGACCTGACGAGAACAAGCCAAAGTGGGCGGCCGCCAAAGAGCTGATTGATGCCAGTCGTGTTGATGTGATTCCCGTTGGGACTGTGCCCGCTTCTGCGAAATTAATGTGGGACGCGACAAAACTGCGGGGGGAAGGCGACTTGGAAGGTGCCGCCAGGCAAATGCAGAAGGCTCGATTGTGCGACGCTAATGGCCACATTGAGGATGGGGCGGCCATAGAGCAGGCACTAGAGTTGAATGGCAAGGGTGAAAAGGCCTATGCAGACGGAAACCAGGAAGAGGCAATCGCCTGTTTTGCGGGGGCGCTGGATCTTGTGCCTAATTTTGCGGTCGCACATAACAACCTCGCGGCCGCGTATTTTGTGAACGGCGACGCTGAAGCAGCCGCGCAACACTTGGAGGCGGCTCTTGGTCTTGCGCCCGATGATCGGGAGATCGTCATTAACAGCGGTCGAATACTCAAGGCGCTCGGTTTGAACGATGTTTCGCCGATTTACGAGCGCTATTTGAAACAGGTTGGAACTGATGACGAGATAGAGGCGCTTCTTCGCAGCGAATCAAAACGTGAATTTGCTGACATGGCCAGCCATGACGTGCTGGTTTCGGCAATAGTGTCCACCTACAACGCAGAAAAATTCATCAGGGCATGCCTCGAAGATCTTGAGGCGCAGACCATTGCGGACCGGATGGAAATCATTGTGGTCGATACCGGCTCACCACAACGCGAGGGCGACATCGTACGGGAGTTTCAGAAGAAGTACGGCAACATCCAATATATCCGAACAGAAAATAGGGAAACGGTGTATCAGGCCTGGAACCGCGGGATACGGGCCGCACGGGGCAAATATATTACCAATGCCAATACGGATGACCGACACCGGCGCGATGGTATTGAGATATTGGTGAACGCGTTGGAGCGGAACCCAGCCAAGGCGCTCGCGTACGGTGACTCGGTTGTTACAGTCCACGAGGGGGAGACATTCGATAACTGCACAGTGCATGGCCATTTGCGTTGGCCTGACTTTGATCGAAAGACCATGCTGGATTTCTGCTACATGGGGCCTCATCCCGTGTGGCGGAAATCGCTGCACGACGAGATAGGGTATTTCGATGAGCGATACCAGTGTGCAGCGGACTACGAGTTCTGGCTGCGGGCCGCGCAGACACACGACTTCGTGCACGTTCCGGAGTTGGTCGGTCTGTACTGGCTGAACGAAGGGACGGTGTCGCGCAAGGGTGACCTGCCGATCCGTGAGGCACAAGAAATCATAAGCGCATATCGGCCGAAGTACGCGCATCTGCCTCAATATGGCATTGCCCCGCAGCGGTCACTGAAGATTCTCATGGTGACGCATTCATATCTGCCACTGTCTCGCGCGGGCGTCGAGATGTATACCGCCCAGTTGGCGAAAGCGCTTGTGGCGGACGGCCATACGGTACATGTCTATCACCCGGTTGTTGATTCGGGAGCACAAGGCAAGAGGCTCGTCCTGGATGTCCATGAGGGGGTGACGGTTCATCGTTTGATAACTCCGCCTGCTCCGACCAGTTTCTACTACGCCGATCGGGAGGTTGAGGATACGTTTGCGAATTTGCTCGAGCGTGAAAACTTTGATCTTGTGCACTTCCATCACCTCATGAATTCACCGATGTCGTTGCTGGAAATGGCAAAAGCCCGGTGCGCCGTGCAGATGACCGTCCACGACCATTGGTTTATGTGTGCGCGCATTCATCTGGTGGACGGGATGGATAGGATCTGCACGGGACCGGA
>Ga0153916_10001868_pt1 | contig 15330 bp, 11 predicted proteins | sample Opewatmetagenome_FD_109642 | JGI IMG/M metagenome (GOLD analysis project Ga0153916, IMG submission 109642) | Freshwater wetland microbial communities from Ohio, USA - Open water 3 Core 3 Depth 4 metaG | ecosystem: Environmental > Aquatic > Freshwater > Wetlands | place: USA: Ohio, Lake Erie...
AAGGAGCACATCCATGGCATACAGCTTTAAAAACTCGAAGGGGCAAACTTATTTCCTCCATGCCACGACGCGTGTCCTCAAGAGTGGTAAGAAACAACATCTCTATTACTTTGCAAAAACCCAAAAGGCGGGTGCTTTAGATCTTGTTCCGCAGGGTTATATGGTTGCCGAAAGCAAGACAGGGCTTCCTGTACTAAAGAAAAAGTAAATTGTAGATACTCACCGGTTTACCAACCCACCAGTGAGTATTCAAAAAAGCTGGGGTGATTCGGTTTCCGGGTCACCATCGGGTTGGTGATGTGCATTATATAAACGGCGCACTTCTTCGGAAGTGCGCCGTGTTTAATCCAAAACGGGTATTATTGGCTGAAGAAAGCGGTCACTACTTGTGGGTCAAAATGCCTGCCTGATTCCCTTTGTATGTACTCCAGCGCTTTATGTTCAGACCATGCAGACCGGTAAGGACGGTCTGAAGTGAGTGCATCCCATACATCCACTACCGCGAAGATACGCGCCGAAATGGGGATATTCTTGCCTGTCAACCCCCGCGGGTATCCGTTTCCGTCCCATTTCTCATGATGGCAGTACGGGATTTCCAGTGCAGGTGAAAGATAATCAATGGTTTTTAGCATCTCGTAGGCATGCACCGGGTGCTGGCGCATGATTTCCCATTCATTGGGGGTGAGCGGGCCTGGTTTCAATAATATTGAATCTGGAATACCCATTTTACCGATGTCGTGCAGTAGCGCTCCTCGCCGGATATGTTGTAATAATTCACCCCGCAATCCAAGCGTATCCGCAACTCGCAAGGTCATTTCGATCACCCGGTGGGCATGTCCAACCGTCTCACGATCGCGCAATTCTAATGCCTTCGCCCAGCCTTCCAGGGTGGCATCATAGGCAATAGAAAGCTCAGTGTTTGAGTCTTGCAGCTGTTCAAACAGGGACGAATTGTCGAGTGCGATAGCGGCTTGCCCGGCCAGTGCCTCAAGAAATTCCAGTCGTTCCTGATCGATCGTGCGCGGTGTGCGTAAAAAGACCTCCAACACACCCTTTACCTGTCCTTTGGCAATCAATGGAATGCCATAATAAACCTTGAACGCCTCTGCATCGAGGGGCATCAACTGATCTTCCATAGCAGGCACGAGGGAAAGATCGGGGATGTGGATTGTTTTGCGGGTAGTAGCGACTCTACCCGCAAACCCTTCTCCCATTTGCATTTTTGCATAGAGAGACGCGTCCGTACGGAATCCTCGGCTAGCGGCATACTCTAATAATTTTGATCCGGTCCGGTGAAGCAGGATAGCTACCGCATCCACATTAAGCTGTGCCATGATTTGTTCAAGCAGGATTCCCAAGGTAAACTGCAAGTCGGGTCCAGCTGAGATGGCAACATCGATCGCCCGCAGAGCTTGGAAACGACGTACCTGCCGCTGGATCTTTTCTTCAGCCATCTTCCAATCTGTAATATCCGTGATAAACCCTTCCAATAATGGCTGGGTTCCATGATTGGCTGAAGAACTTGCCCCCAGATCCCTAATCCATCTAATTTGTCTGCTCCGGGTGTAGATACGGTATACCAGCTCGAATGATTTTCGTTGAAGTACCGCATTTTGCACATTGATCCAAACCATTTCCCGGTCGTCCGGATAAATCAAATCCCCGTAGGGAATGACGTGGTTCATAACTAAATCATCAGCGTGATAGCCAGTCAATGCGTAGCACCCTTTGCTGACGTATTCGAGGGTATGGTTTAAATCGTTGCGGCACTGGTAGACCATGCCAGGGATTTGGTCAAGCAAAGTATTAAAGCGGGGAGATATCTCCCGCACCATTACATCGGCGTCCAGAATAGGCCCTCCTTATAAAAAAGGATAATAAAATATGTATTAGCTTAGTTCACTCTCACAAGATGATGCGTAGATTCCAGCGGTAATTTCACCAGGCATTCCTGGCTCACTTTCTGCTGGTAAGAGACCATATTGGCGGCGAGATCAACCAGGCTGGTTGGTCGCATTGAAAAAAGCCAGCTTCGATCCTCGTCGCTCAAATTAAATGACTCACCTTGATACCCAGATGCCACCGCAATTTCAGGGTTCATGAGCAGCATGTTACGAAAGCTCTTGCTGACCACTGCTGCACTCAGCAAACGGTTCAGTTCATCGTTGCGGGATGGGTAATCAAGCTGTCGGCTGACTTCCATGATACGGGAATCGCTCATTAACATTGGATTTACCTCAGTTCCTATATATAGAATCATGACAAAATGCTTGATTATGAATGTTCACAATGTCGTTTGTGGATGCCTATGAACCCACGTCACCATGGATGGGCAGGCCTAAGACAACGTGCCCCCCTGCTACGAGGACGAGGACCATGAGTGCTACGCGGATGTAGCGGGAATCGAACTGGGTGAGTTTTAAATAAATATTGGCAAGGCAGGTGTTCATTTGAATATCTCCTCATAAAGAATAGTATTGGACGAGCTTGATTTCTATATTATTACACAATCATGTCCTCGAAACAGTCTGTTAAAGATTAAAAAAAACCCCATTAAAGGGGTTTTTTTGCCATTTTATTCTCCGAATTAACGCAATATTTGATATAACTGGGTTGTTTCAGGCGAGGGTTCTAACCCAAGTTCATCCTGTAATAATTGTTTGCATTGTTCATATTGGTTGGCAATCCCCGACCGGTTTCCTAGGGCGGCATATGACTGCATGGCCAGGCGGTGGGCAGATTCCATGCAATGATTCTCGGTCAGGATCGTTTGGCAGAGAGTTAATGCTGTTTTAGGCTCACCCTTTTCCAGGTGAAGCTGTGCTAGGGTCAGTAACGAATGTTCGTGCATCTGTGATAATCGCTGGCGCTCAGTCATCACCCAGGTAGCCTCTCCATCTGGGTAAAATTCACCCTGATAGAGGTTCATGGCCTCTTGCAACAGCACGATCTTCTGATCAGGTGTATCAGCGTTTTCAGCCTGCCCAATCGTGCGCTCAAATTCCTGCACATCGTAGCTGTAATCCATATCCGAGTTGAATGAATAACGCCGATCAGTGCCGAGGATTACTTCTTGACCCAGGGCAAAGCGCACATAATAAAGGGTGTTTCTGAATTGCAGCCTTAATTGATCCGATGAGCTTTCGGGCCATAAAATTACCCCAATCTCTTCCTTGGTCATGCTTTTATTAGCATGTGCTACCAGGAAGAAGAATAACTCCCTGGCACGCTTCTGATTGACCCAGCTGTAAGTGGTCACTGCCTTGCCATCAACCTTTACTAGAGACCTGCCCAGCGTGTAGATGCTCAATTTGGGTGGGATGAGTAACACCGTGGCAGCATGCGGGCGCAATCGACGCCGCAGCGAAGCTATCTGCCTCTCAAAATTCTCAACCCTGCTAAGTAGTTTAACCGCGGCTGGACCGATAAGTGGATCTCCTGCATACATCTTAAGCTCATCTTTGGTGTTTCTGCCCACCACTATCAAAGGCTGGATGCTAGTCAAATTACTTACCAGGTTCAGCGCTTGCTCCATTGTGGATTGCGCCATTTGCCTGTCATTTTCAAGCGAATATGCCCGGCTTAAGAGCAGAGCTGCACTGGCAGCTTCCAGCTTCTGTCCAGACTCGTTAAAAATTGAATAGGCTTCGGATAGGTGTTTTAACGCAATTTGAAATTTATTTTCTGCCAGAGCCAGGCTTCCAGCTTCCATTGCCCATACGCTGTTCTCAAAACTGGAATGACTTTTTTGGATCAGTTCCTGCGCTGAATGGAGATATGCATTGGCACGGGAAAATTCTCCTTCACGTCTGGCTAGGGTAGATTCTGCCAGGTCTATGTTCAGCATCAGGGAGTGGTCATCCAATGTCTGGCACGCATCACGTGTTTTCTGGAAGGCGTCCCTGGCACTGTCATTTGCTTCCAGGTCGGCATACAGGTTACCCAGGTTGAATAACAAGTAAGCCTCACTGCGCAAGATTCCATTTCTTCTTGCCAGAGTCAGCGCTTGCTCGAATAATTTGGCCGCATCAATGTAATTGCCCGATAAATGGTGCAAGCTTCCCAGATTGTTTAAGACGAAGGATTGGCGGGAGGTATTCCTGACACCCTGCCAGTAGGCGAGTGCTTGCTCATAATGTTTCACTGCCTGGCGTGTATCTCCCTGATATTGGCAACATATTCCCAATTCCATGTGAACCATGGCAGTATTTTGCTCATCCGGGACGGATTCGTACAATAAGAGGGCTTGGTCCAGCTTTTCATGGGCATCATTGAGCAGCCCCTGATGTTGGAGACTGATTCCTACTGCGCAATACGCGTCCGCTTGAACAAAACGTAAATCAGCTTCCCGTTCGGAAAGCTGAAGGGCTTCCATGCCATCATTGATGGAGGCATGGTATCTCCCCAGATAGCGCTGAGCGGTGGCGCGTCTTGCCAGAGTATGTGCTAAACCTGGCCGGTCATTATTTTCCCGTTGAGCCGCTTCAGCCCGGTTCAAATATTCCAGACTTTTTTCCACCTGACCTTGGATTAATAAGACCGTACCTTTATGCGAGATCAAACTTGGGTGCGAGTCCAGAGTTTCAATCGGTAATGCGTCGATCCATTTTGCCAGCACCGCAAATTGTGCATTACGAATGAGCGTTGGGCCTGCTTTCTCGACCAGTCCTGCAGTGGCTGAATTATCTTTAATCCGGTTATAAAGCGAATAAGCCCGCGCCCATTCCTCCCGCTCGGCATACACTTGTGCTATCCGGCGCAACAGGGCTTCCACCTGGTCTGGTCTCTCCTTCTCGAATTGCGCTCTCAAAAACTCCCCAAACAGGTGGTGGTAGCGTAGCCATCTTCCATCCTCACCCACTGGCAAAACAAACAAGTTATTTTGTATCACCTGGTTGATTAATCCCCGCCATTTGCCTTCTGACCCCCAGATGGATGCACATAAAGACACATCGAATTCGTCTAAAAATGAGGTTCGTAGCAAAAAATCCCGGATATCCGCGGTTTGCTGATCCAAGATTTCTTGCGCCAGGTAAGTGTACAGCTCTATACCGGTCACCCTGGCTGCCCTCATCTGGTTTGTCATACCTGGTCCCATCACCTGAGCGGAGAGCATCAGACCGGTGATCCACCCTTCTGTGTCACGCGCCAGGTCTTGTGAGGCGGTTTCAGATAGGGTGACATGGTAAAACTGCAGTACAAAGGATTGGATTTCATCTGCTCGAAAGGCAAGTTCTTCAAAACCGATGCCGCCCACCTGTGAGCGGGCGACGAGCAGGGGCAGGTCTGGCAAGCTGAGCAATGTGCGCGAGCTGAGGATTAAGTGGCAGTTTTCGGCTGATTCATTGATAAAACGGCTGATGAATGCCTGGATTTCCCTGACGTTGCTCACCAGGTGGTAGTCATCCAAAATGATCAGGAAATGCTCCTGAATATGTTCGTAGGCGTCATTGACGATTACTGAGACGAGCTGGTTGACATCAGGATTAAATGGGTTGAGGGCCTTTAGGGCTGCGTTTGATGCTTCTCCAAATTCTGTATAAGACCGGTGTAGTGCGGCTATGAAGTAAGTAAAAAATCGCTCCGGTGTCTGGTCAAGATCATCCACTGCATACCAGCACACGGGTAAATCCACCTGATAGGCAAAATCAATGAGTAATGAAGTCTTTCCATAACCTGCCGGCGCGATTACCAGGATGAGTTTCTCATCCAGCAGGTCATACAACAAGTTGATCAAGCGCTGCCGGGTGAAGAGCTCCTTACGGCGCTGCGGAAGGATGACCTTGGTGGGGGTCGTTTTTCTAGCCATGTGCTTCTCAGGTTGGTTAAATTTTAACCACGTTACAGTATAGCATAATCCCATCCGTTTCCTTCCACTCCGTAATCCCTCTGAGATCAATTGACCCGCGGTAGGATATACTATAAACTTATTGGATTGCGGTAAATGGAATGATTATTATTCATAGCTAGCCGATTTTCTAGGTAAAAGACCTCTTCTCTCAGGCTGTCAATGCGGAAAATATTGCTCCTCTTGCTGGTTTTATCGTTGCAATTCTTATTCCCCAAACAGGCTTTCGCTGATAATTCTCTCAATGTCTATTATGCAGGATCGAGTGGCACACTTTCTACTGCCTTGACCCTCGATAGTAATATTCGGCTGGTTAGCGATGTATCCACCGCGGATGTTTTTGTCTTAAATGGGGAGATACCAATTGGTGAAGCTATCCGGGCACGTCTCGAACAAGGAGTGGGCCTGGTGCTGATCCTGGGTCCAGACCTGACTGCAACACAGATAAATTCATTGCTGGGGGAAAATGTATCTCTCGTAAAAAGGGAAGATCCTTTAAGTTTGAACATCTCCCCTGCGAGCTCAGACCCCATTCAACAACAGATTGTCTGGACCAGTGCCCCTCAAGTCCGTCAGCGCTTTCAGCTCACAAGTTCGAGTGTAACCCCATTGGTCTCCGGCTTTGAAGATGGATCATTGGTATTGGGGCGGATGAGTATTGGTTCAGGTCAGGCTTATATCTTTACAGCATTTCTCAACGGTGATAATCCGCAATTTCAGGAGTGGGCATATTTCAATTATCTTATCTACCACCTGGTGGAAAGTTCTGCCGGGCGCAATCCCCTTTCTTTTGCCAGGTATCCTGCCTCCCCGGTGCCGCACACCAGTGATCAGGTCATCCTGTACCTGCTCCTGGCGGGCCTGCTCATAATCTCAGGTTTGGCGTTTTGGATGGTGCGCCGCTATAGCCTTCACCACCCCGAAGCCCTGGATGTAGTCGTCTCGGATCGTGAAAAATTTATCGTCCGTGAAGCCAGCACCGATTGGGAGGATATCGGCTTTCACCGGCCACTGGCAGGCTTTTTCATGGCTTTCTTTTTAGGTATCCTTGTCTTCATCCCGCTCATCATCTATCAAAATCTGATCCTGCCAGTGTATATCCTGCCCTCAGCCCAGGCCGTCGGTATATGGGGGCGTGTGACCCAGTTCTTTGCCCTGATATGGAATTTTTTTGATATGGGGACAGGGATTGCGTTTATTAAATTTCTATCGCAATACCGGGTTCATGATCCACGGCGGGCGGTCCAATACGGACAGGTGTTCGTATGGTGGCAGGCAATCTCTGGGGCAATCCAGGTGGCCATCATGGTGGCTCTTGCTGGCTCACTCTTGCCAAGCACGGTTTATGCTATCTATGCCTGGAGCATTATCATCCATACTTTTATCCAGATTCCTGGGTTTTACCAGGTAATGCGCAACGCCCTAACCGGTTTACAGCGCTTTGATTACGCTCAGATTTTAGACCTGGCATTGGCGGTTATCTTCCCCATGATCGCCCAACCGATCCTCGTCACCCTGATGTTCGCGTGGGGAAAAGCCCACCCGATCTTCGGTGCGCCGATGGGCGGGTTGCTCGGTATGGGTTTGGCTGCCTATGCCGCCGAATTATTGACATTCATACTTGGCATGTGGCTGTATCGCCGTATTGGGTACAACGCTCGCCTTTACTTCCTGGCTCATTTCGATTGGTCGGTGATCAAGGATTCTTTCCGATTTGGGGTATTTGAAATGCTCGGATCGGCAGCCTGGGGCATCGGTCAATCGGTAGAGATCATCATTAGTCAGGCATATCTGGTAAACTCTGCTGAGGTGTGGGGGAATTGGGTGCTTGCCCAGAATTTCGTTTATGCCTTCAATGTTACCTCCACGCTCTATAATAACCTCATTCCTTCCATCTCCGAAGCGATTTCGCATGGGCGCAAGATGCTTAGCCAATACTACTCCGCGATGGGGTACAAGTGGGGTGGGATGATCAGCGCCATGTTGGGCGCGCTCTTGTTGGCGGTAGCAGACCGGTTCATCCTCGGTGCCAGTGGTCCGGAGTTCGTCCGAGCTGCGAAATATAGCACACCGTTACTCATCTGGGGGGTTATTCAGTATCCTTCCTGGGTAGGTGATAATGTTCAGCTGGGTGCCAATAAACCCTGGATGAAAGGTGCTTTGGTGGGCATGGAGCAATTTATCCGCATCATCTTAGCTTTTACCTTGATCGCTCGCTTACAAATCAATGCCCTGATCATCGCCTATATCGTCGCACTGATGACCAAAAATATAATTGCCTACGTGTTGAACCATAAATTGTGCTTTCCACAGCGTTTCTATTTCTGGCAATCACTGGGAGCCCCCTTCCTGGCAGGGCTTGCACATTATGCTCTGGTGCGTTGGATTGGAGGTTTGATCTGGCGCGGCGACCAGGTCACCAGCATCCTGATCCTCACCATCGCCATCCTCCCTTCTTACCCGATCTTTGCGTTTTTCTATGGGCTTTTTGGTGGTTGGGATGATGCCACATTGGAAGAGGTACGGCGTGCAGCGGACCTAAGCACCTTCATGAAGCCATTCGCATGGCTTTTCTGGAAATCGACCACCCTGGGCGCTCGGATCAGCCCATTGCATAATCGCTTCCCTATCACCAACCGCCATGCAGCCTTGGAGGAAGCGATTTCACTCACTCATGAGCGCGTGAATTTGTAAAAAAAAGCGAGCCCTGGTTGGACTCGCAAGGTATTGCAGCTATTTAGTTTTTTATTCCCGAGGTCAACTCGCCCAGGAACAACCCTCCAAGATCATTTCCAATGCCATGGTATGACTGCATGTCTGGCGTGTCTTAAAGAAGTCACAATCGCATTGCCAGGCATTATCGATATATTTCACAGTATGCGGGTTGTTATCCCCATCAAATGTAACTAAAAGTGATTTTACATGGATACGTTCACGCTGTTCGGCATAGCGCTTTGCTTTTTCCCGCTTGCGGATCAAGCCTGAATCCATATCTTTCTATTTGTCTCCTTTCATGGGTCATATTTTTGAACCAAAAGGCACGCGTATACAAACGCGTGCCTTGTTTATCATCAGCTGCTATTCACTTTTGAGAGAAAAACTCGCATAGCGGTATCTTCTCCGGTTAAATTCAGTATAAGCCAAATTGATTGCAAAGTCAATCATCTTGCCTGACTTATACCCTACGATTGACCTACATTGTTATCAGGATTCTAGCGCGAGAATTTGTATTCCATCCAAATTAGTGTTTGATGCGGATAGAAGCCCGTCTGTCGCAACACATCGACAGCCGCTCCCGCTGGAAAGTTTAGGCTTAATGGTTGTTCGTGCCGGATTGCTTTTCGTGCCTTGAATAATAATGCCAATATAGCTTCCCCGTCCATCTCTTCTGGAACTGCCAGCCATAATGTGTCGGTTAATCCAGGGGAGTGGCTCCAACTTAAAACGCCTTTTAGCTCTCCCTTACGTGCCACGCTCCAGTGATGGAGAAATTCAAATGTAAAAATCCGATATATTTTCCCCCACACGTCAGGTTTGAACAAATTCCAATCGAAAGGGATATGCCAGGTAAGATCGATTGGATAAATGCGTTTTAACCACTCACGTTGTAATGCCCAATGACTGGGTTGGCGCTTTCCAATACTCACCCCCACTGAGATGGGTTGCTCTGTATGGACCGGTCCACTGTACCAGCTGGTGCGCCGCATGCGCTCTTTAAATCCATTAACCTCATAAATATGGATTGCACTCGGGTTATCATCGCGCACTTGCAGCCATACACCGGCAGCTCCGTGCTCCTGGGCATGCCTCAAAGCGGTGGCGGTGAGTGCCATAGCAATACCTCGCCCGCGATAATCCGGGTGTGTCGCCACATTGGCGATCATATAACCCTTTTTTGCTTGCACTGAGATTGGTATGAGGCTGAGATTTCCCACTAACCGACCATCTTCTTCCCACACATACCCAGAAGGAGGCATCTGGGCTTCATCTATCAAGCTGCTAGCCCATCCCATAAAGGTTGGACTTTGGGCAGCCCTCCGCATTTCATTCAGGTATTTTTTTCCTTCGGGATCGAGCGTATCGTAAAAGCATAATTCCACTAAATCAGCAACCTTGGCCAGGTCGCGTCGCATATCAAGACGCCGCAGGTGCCTATTGACTAAAGTGGGGTACATAATATCCGTTACCATATCATCTACCATTTTACCCCATCTATCTTATTCAGGCAGCGTTTACTATCTGACAAATCTATACAGATTAAAAACTTCATGAAATCTTTAAAATCATTTGATATACTGATTGAAATTACTCTGTCCAATAGACTTCTGACACAGGAAAAATCGGTATACTTATGAGCCGTACCATATTGGTTGTTGATGATGATCATAAAACAGTTGATCTGATCAGGCTTTACCTGGAGAAAGACGAATACCAGGTATTGGTGGCTTATGACGGGCGTCAGGCATTGGAGACTGCCCGACGTTTCCATCCTGATTTGATGATCCTTGATTTAATGCTGCCGAAAATCGACGGGCTCGACATCTGCCGAACCCTACGGGCAGAGACCGATATCCCAATTATTATGCTGACCGCTAAAACTACCGAGGAAGATAAGCTTATCGGTCTTGATATGGGCGCGGATGATTACATGACCAAACCATTCAGCCCACGTGAGTTAATGGCGCGCCTCAGGGCAGTGTTACGTCGATCGGCTGAGGAAAAGCAGAGTGGACCGAGGCGTATCGACTGTGGTGAGCTAACGATAGATTTTACGCGCCGGCAAGTTTGTCTTCAAGGTGAATTAACCCATCTAACTCCAAAGGAATTTCGCCTGTTGGAAATCCTCATCAGCCAGCCGGATAGGGTTTTTTCGCGCCTCGAACTCCTCGAAGGTGCATTTGGATATAATTATGGCGGTCTTGAACGTACTGTGGATGTCCACATCATGAATTTGCGAAACAAGATTGAAGTGAACCCAGAACATCCGATTTATATACAGACTGTTTACGGCATCGGTTATAAATTCGGAGGAGCCACCATTAAATCCAATAACAATGCAGCCAAGCTTGACAAGCAAGATGTTTAATAACTTACGGGTACGGTTACTCCTCTCCTTACTGGCTGTAGTTGGGGTTGCTTTAGCTACTATGGCGATCTATACCAGCCAGACGACCCGCAGTGAATTTCAACGTTCCGTTGCGGGGATATTGCGCTACCGCAACCTTCGCCTCGACCGAAAGATTGCAAATATTCAGGAATATGTTGTCCAACATACAGGTGAACAGGACATATGGCCTGGTTTGCAATCCATGATGGAAAATATGGCTTCATCCTCGCAGACGCGTTTTGTCCTGGCTGACCTGGATGGAAAAGTGTATGCTGATTCAAGCCTTAAGTTGATAGGTCAAACGATCAATATTAGCCAATCCAAACCTTTTGCGGTTTATCTGATTGAAGGTATACCTATATTGGCTTATTATGAACCCCTGGATATTCCCAGCCCACAGGAGACTCAACAGCGTTTTATCTCTTCAGTGAACCAGTCAATACTCATCGCAATCCTGGCCGCTGGGTTGTTGGCTGTCTTATTGACCTTGATTTTCTCTCAAAGCATACTATCACCTATTGATGAGTTGACCAATGCAGCCCGGAAAATGGAGCATGGCGATCTATCCCAGCGCGTCAGGGTGAAGTCCAAGGGAGAGGTGGGTGATCTGGCACAAGCCTTCAACGCTATGGCGGATAGCTTGCAGCAGGTTGAACAGCTGCGTCGCAATATGGTTACCGATGTGGCACATGAGCTGCGCACCCCACTTTCCAACCTGCGTGGCTACCTGGAAGCCATCCAGGACGGTGTGCTGACTCCAACGCCTGAAAATATTGCCTCCTTACACCAGGAAGTTATGGTTTTAAGCCATCTGGTGGATGATCTTCAGGAGTTGTCACTCGTTGAAGCTGGTCAGATGCGGTTAAATAAACAGTCCACCGACCTGGATCATGAGATTAAAAAAGCGATTACCGCCACCCAGCAAGAAGCCGATGTAAAAGGTATTTTTCTTAATGCCAACATTCCCACCGATCTACCGTTGGTATCTGTCGATCCGGAACGCCTGGCACAAGTCTTGCGAAATCTACTGGAGAATGCTCTGGCTTACACCCCTACTAAAGGAAATATCATGGTTGAAGCACACCCTGAAAACGGATTAGTAGAGGTAAGTGTGCGTGATACGGGCATTGGCATTGCGCCTGAACATTTACCATATATATTCGAACGCTTTTACCGGGCGGATAAATCTCGCACCCGCGTCACGGGTGGTGCAGGGCTTGGTTTGGCAATCGTTAAACACATTGTTGAAGCTCAGGGTGGACATGTTTTTGTGGAAAGTGAACTGGAGAGGGGAACCACAATCTCATTCACGCTTCCTACGTCAAACAATATGGGATGAAAACAGTAAATCAAGAATAAATTATGCTTAGATTTGTCCTTCGCCGCCTCGCCGTCCTCCCCATCGCCCTGATTTTGATTCATTTCCTGGGGTTCTCTTATGCATACATCGCCAGGCCAGTCCGCGCCGCTCGTACCCCCTACCTCAGGGAGCAGGTGGGTAATCAAATTCCGTTATTTGATTCCTACTCACAACATATCCAAGATATCCTCCACGGGTCTTTGCTGCGTCCGGTTGAGCAAGGTCCACAGATCGGCTCATTCGCCCAGACCTTGGGGCAGTCATTGGTTGCTTCTTTGGGTTTATTGGCGATCGCCATCACCTTGAGCATTCTCTTCGGTATGCTTCTCGGCATCCTGGCAGTTAGGAATCAGCCACCCGGAGTGCGCGGTTGGATGTCCTTCATATCCACCATCGGTTTATCCATGCCGAGCTTCTATATCGGTAGCCTGAGTATTTTGGCGATTGTATTCGTGCTCGTGGCACGTGGACCCAATAGCGAATCTCTTATCCCCATCCGCGGTTTTGGGTGGGATAGACACCTGATCCTACCGGTCCTGGCACTCATGCTCCGTCCGACAGTGCAGATCGCCCAGGTGACCGCCAATATGCTGGTGGGGGAGCTGGGGAAGCAGTACATTATCGCCGCGCGCAGTTTTGGTCATACCTGGCACGACATCCGTTGGCGGCAAGCCATGAGGAATGTGCTTGCACCGATTATTTTATCCATCGCAGGCTCATTCCGCCTGCTGTGTGGTGAGCTGATCGTGGTGGAATGGCTGTTCAATTGGCCCGGGTTGGGAAATTTACTTGCCTCCACCCTGGTGCCGAACGTTTTGAGTACCAATCTGGGGGCAACCGCACTATTTCTCGACCCACCTACTGTCGCGGCTGATATCACCATGATCGGGGCGTTATTCCTCATCACAGATTTGCTATCCTCCATTCTGGTGCGCATCTTTGACCCACGCTTGCGCGTCCAAGATGAAGCTGCTTTGAGTGGAGGTCTCGGATGAGTCCTGACCAGCTTGGACTAGCCCGAGATGCTTATCGACGGGGTGATATCGTCACTGCCCGCAGGCAGGTCGCCCAGGTATTGCTTGCCGAGCCTGCCAACGAACAAGCCTGGTTATTGATGGCGCGTTTGGTGAATAACCGTGACCAGGTGATTGACTGCCTGGAGCATGCCTTAAGGATCAATCCTGACAATCTGACTACCCTATCAGCCTTGCATTCGATTAAACGTGGCAGGTCACCGCAAGCTCAGTCAATTACCGCCCTCACCCCAGTCTCTACTGCCCAATCTAGAAGAATATATCCCGTAAAACCCACCGTTGCTATCGAAATTAAAGTCCCCAAACCCACAACATTTATCCTTCCCGAAGAGAATGGTGAAACGGTTCGACCTCCCAGGCGGAAGTTTAATGGATCACTTATTATTGGCAGCCTGGTTGTTTTCTTCGTTGTCCTTATCGCTCTCATTGGCCCACAACTCGCCCCCCAGGATCCAATGGCGGAACATGCCATTTTGCAAATAGGGGATAAATGGGAGATTCCACCCTTTAGTGCTTTTCAAGTTCCTGGGTATATCTTGGGATCAGACCCGTTCGGTCGGGATATGCTCAGCCGCATCCTATTTGCAGTCCGCCCTACCTTGATTATGGTATCTATCGTCGCGGTCGTCCGGCTCTTCCTGGGTACATTGATCGGTTTGGGGGCAGGTTGGTCTACTGGAAGGTTGGGTCGCTTCCTGGATGGATTGATCTCAGCTGCTCTGTCAGTACCCATCTTGCTGGTTGCTTTGGGTGGTATCACGATGCTTGGCGCAGAGACGGGATTGGTGGCATTTATAATCGGGTTATCGATCAATGGTTGGGGTGAGACAGCCCGATTAGTACGCGAGCAGACCCAGCTCATCAAAGGACAGCTCTTTATCGAATCAGCACGTGCATTGGGTGCTTCGACCTTCCAGATTCTCATCCAGCACATTTTGCGTCAGATCATGTCCATGGTTTGGATGCTTTTCGCCTTTGAGATCAGCGGTACACTGATGGTCACTGCTGGCTTGGGTTTTTTGGGCTACTACATCGGGGGTGATGTGTGGCTCGAAGTAGCTGACTTCGTCTCCCGCCGCGTTTCCGGAGCCCCCGAGCTGGGTCAAATGCTGGCTACCTCGTGGGTCAATCTGTTGCAGCCCTGGTCGCTGGTACTCACCGGTTCAGTCATATTTATCACTGTTTTGGGTTTCAATCTGCTTGGGGATGGCTTGCGCTCACGGCTGAACCCTGAATTTATCAATCGCAATAACCCGCTTGACCTTCTCAGTCATCGTTTTAGTCTGTGGTTTGAAGGAACCATCAGCTACCCGGTTTCCAGCTGGTTTAAAGCCAATCGCCTGCGCCCCGTTTTGGTGTTAATGACCGTGATTGTCCTGACTGGAAGTTTCTATCTTTATCATGCCAGGGTTGCCAGCCGCTTCAACCCTTCACAAACACTTTTGACTGTTCCTGGCGGACAGATTTGGGCTTCGGGTAGAGTCGATCCTTATGGGACGAATTATGAAAATTCAATCGGTCCATTGAATCCGAATCAGCTGTGGGTGAAAAATTACCATGCAGGTTTTTCAGGTAGCCCGGTGATATCTGCGGATGGCACGATCTACGTGGCAGGACTGGATGCCACCCTCATGGCATTGAATCCCGATGGAACGACACGTTGGCAAGCTGGCCTCCCAGAGATACCGTTCGGTCCACTGGCATTAAGTCCCCAGGGGATCATCTATGTCACCGATTCCAAGGGTGGCCTCTCTGCCTTTAGCCCGGACGGCAATTTATTATGGACGTACTCGTTGGATGCCACCGGGAAGCCTAATCACGGTGCCATCGTTGCACCCGATGGGACTATCTACTATCTCCTCGAGTCCCCAATTGGAGATAACCTTTATGCCTTGCTGCCAAATGGGCAGCTGCTTTGGTCGATTAAACCTGGCACGCGTGGCGCAGATACTGGATTGCGTCTTTCACCCGACGGGAAGCA
>Ga0153916_10001869_pt1 | contig 15327 bp, 15 predicted proteins | sample Opewatmetagenome_FD_109642 | JGI IMG/M metagenome (GOLD analysis project Ga0153916, IMG submission 109642) | Freshwater wetland microbial communities from Ohio, USA - Open water 3 Core 3 Depth 4 metaG | ecosystem: Environmental > Aquatic > Freshwater > Wetlands | place: USA: Ohio, Lake Erie...
CCGCCGTCTCGATGGCCGGACCCTTCGTCAAGAGGATTTCGTCGCCGGACTTCGCGCCGGCGGGCGTGACGTATTCCCCTTTCCGGGCCACGGCGAAGACGGTGATCCCGCCGATCGTCGGCGTGGCGAACCCGGGGTAGAAGCCCGTGTGTCCTCCGACAATGGCGATCCCCAGCTCGAGGGCCGTTTTGTGGATAGCGTCAACGATGACCTTGAAGTCCTCACGGCTGGTCTCGGGCGGGAGGAGGAGCGAGTACGTCATGTAGCGAGGCCTGACACCCATGACGGCCACGTCGCTCGCCCCGATGTGGACGGTGAACCAGCCGAAGGTCTCGAGCGGAAGCCGGGGCATGGTGAAAATCGGGTCCTCGGCAACCACCAGGACCTTCCCTCCGCCCAGGTCGACGACGCCCGCGTCGACGCCCGCCCGCGGCGGCACGAGGACCGTCGGATCCTTCTTGCCAAGCCGCCGCAGGATGAGGGCGCGGAAGGTGGCGTCGTCGATTTTTCCGATCTTCATGGGGTTCCCGGACATCTCACGAAATCAGGCCTGCCTTCCTTTCCGCCGCCTCGATGGTGTTCATCATGAGCATGGTCACCGTCATGGGACCGACGCCGCCCGGCACAGGGGTGATGGCCTCGGCGATCTCCTTGATGGGCTCGAAATCGCAGTCGCCGACCAGCCGGAAGCCCTTGGGGCAGGTCGCATCGGCCACCCGGTTGACGCCCACATCGATGACGACGCAGCCCGGACGGACCATATCGGCCTTGATGACCCGGGGAGCCCCCATGGCGGCGACCAGGATGTCGGCCTGCAGGGTGAAATGCCGGAGGTCGGGCGTTCCCGTGTGGCAGACCGTGACCGTGGCATTGGCGCCCTTCTTCTTTTGGAAGAGAAGTGCAGCCAGCGGCTTGCCGACGATATTGCTTCGGCCGCAGATGACAACGTGCTTTCCCTCCGGGCTGTAGCCGCTCCTGACGAGCAATTGGACGACGCCGTAGGGCGTGCACGGAAGCGGGCACGGCTCGCCGCGGAGCATCTTACCGACATTGACCGGATGAAAGCCGTCGACGTCCTTTTCGGGCGAGATAAGGTTGATGACCTTTTCGGAGCTGACATGTTTCGGCAGGGGGAGCTGAACGAGAAATCCGTTATAGCGCCCGTCCCGGTTCAGCCCGTCCACGGTCTTCAGGACTTCCTCCTCCGATGATGTCGCCGGCATCCGGAGTGTTGTTTCAAAGATGCCGATATCTTCAGCGGCCTTCGCCTTGGCCGTCACATAGGAGACCGAGGCGGGGTCTTCGCCGACCAGAACGACCGCCAGGCCAGGCACGACACCCTTCTCCTTGAGCCGGGCCGCCCGGGCCTTGAGTTCCTCGCGGATCTGGGCCGAAACATCCTTGCCGCTGATGATCTTGGCTGGCATCCTCTCCTCCATTCCGTATTCGAGTCGGGCTCCATCCCGCCGTCCGGCCCTGGTGGCGTCGCAATGATAAACATATAAAGGATTCGTCCGTCACGGTCAAGCCCAGCATCAGAAGGGCAGTCACCTCCCAGGCGACTGTCCCCACTTCCTGTCCTTCATCCCATGATCGGCGCATCGTTTCAGTTCTCGCGTTTGACGCTTGAAACCGCCCCCATCAAAGAGTATAATTCCGGCGGTTTTTTGGGCAGAACGGCCATCCTTCAGAGGAGGACATGGGCATGAGAGTAGGAATTCTGACCGGCGGCGGAGACTGCCCCGGCCTCAACGCCGCCATCCGGGCCGTGGTCCGCAAGGGCATCACCGTCTATGGCTATGACGTCCTGGGCATCAAGAACGGCTGGCAGGGGCTCATCGAAGGGAAGATCATTCCCCTTGACCTGGACGCCATCTCGGGAATCCTGCCGCGCGGGGGAACGATTCTCGGCACCTCCCGGACCAACCCATTCAAGGTCGAGGACGGAGTCGGGAAGATCTTCTCCCAGGTCGAGAAGTTCGAGATGGACGCCGTCATCGCTGTCGGCGGGGAGGACACGCTCGGCGTCGCCCTCAAGCTCCATGAACGGGGGCTCCGCTGCGTCGGCGTCCCCAAGACGATCGATAACGACCTCGCCGGAACGGACTATACGTTTGGCTTCGATACCGCCATCACGGTCGTCACCGAAGCTCTGGACCGCCTCCACACGACGGCTGAGGCCCATCACCGGGTCATGGTCGTCGAGGTTATGGGCCGGCACGCCGGCTGGATCGCCGTCGAGGGCGGACTCGCCGGCGGGGCCGACATCATCCTCATCCCCGAGTTCCCTTTTGACATGCCCGAGATCTGCAATCAAATCCTCAAGCGCCGCGAGAGGGGCAAGCTGTTCAGTATCGTCGTTGTCGCCGAAGGCGCCCAGCCCAAGGACGCCAGCCTCATCATCCAGACGGAAGAGAAAGACGACTTCGGCCATGTCCGGCTCGGCGGTATCGGCAACGTCCTGGCCAAGGAGATCGAGAAGTGCACGGGCATTGAGACCCGGGTGACGGTCCTCGGCCACGTTCAGCGCGGCGGCACCCCTACGGCCTTCGACCGGGTCCTCGCGACCCGGCTCGGAATCGCAGCCATTGACTTGGTCAAGCAGGAAAAATTCGGCCAGATGGCCGCGCTCCAGGGGAAAAAGATTGTCTCCGTCCCCCTGACCGAGGCCTTGGCCCGGACCAAGACCGTGGATGAAGACCTCTACGCCACGGCCAAGGTTTTCTTCGGTTGACTTGTCGCCCCGAACCGTGCTAACCTTCCTCCCGAGGAAGGAGGCGGCGGACATGAAAATTCTGCGCACCCTAGGGCTATTCGTATTTTTGTCTGCCCTGGTCCTGGCCGGCCCCCTCGGGGCCGACGTCAAGGCCGAGCTGGGTTTCGGATGGTCGCTGATCGCGCCCGCGTTCAGCACCTCTTACTTGAATCAATTCACCCCGCCCATGACTCCCCTCTCGAACTATGTCAGCAGCTCCGCGAGTCAAACCGTCCGGCTGAAGGGAAAGATCGGCTACGGTATGTCGGGATTCTTCAACATTCTCGTCGCCGACACGGCCGGCGTCCAAGTCCTGGTGGATTATTTTCGGCCGAGCCTGGGGGGGAGCAATTCGAACTTCGACGTGACCTTGAATTACACGACGACCGGAGCCCGCACCTACACCAGGCAGGGTGCCTGGCCCCATTCGAGAGGCGACTTCACCGAGACGACCTACAGCCTGAACGGTCTCGTCCGCTTTTCCCTGTCGCCGGAGCTCGACTTCAGCCTTTCGGGCGGGGCGACCGCCTTCTACCTGAAAGGCGAGGCCATGCCCATGGGTTTCTGGAGCTTCCGGCTCGAGCAGGACGCTGAAGTCTATACGCTCTTCATCAAGACCTACCAGCTGGTCTACGATTTCGGTTCCCAGACGACCTACGGCGGCAACCTGGGTGCTGAGCTGAGTTACACGGTGATGCGGACGATCATTCTCGCCCTGGATGTCCGCTATTTCCTGAGCTCCAGGGCCGACTTCGCTATGCGCGTCACGCCGAACGAGGGGCTGACCGATCCCATCGAGCCGATCGAGAGCGCCTTGAACCTGGGGACGATCAGGATTGACCCTTCCTATCTAAGGATGGGCCTGACGCTCCGCTTCAGGTTCTGATCAGCCGCGGCGCCCCTTTCGCCGGCCGGAGACAAGAAAATACCAGTTGACGCCCGCGATCAGCAGAATCCCGGCGATCGTGACGGCGATCTTCTCCGCCATGACGTCCTCCCCTTTTAGATTTTGGCCCGCCTGAGCCGCAGGGAGTTGGAGACGACCGACACGGAGCTGAAGGCCATGGCGCCGGAGGCGATCATCGGGTTGAGGAGAAGCCGGAAGAAGGGATAGAGAGCACCGGCCGCGATGGGGATTCCGATGACATTGTAGATGAACGCCCAAAAGAGGTTTTGCCGGATGGTTTGGATTGTCCGGCGGCTGAGCTCGACCGCGGCTGGGACACCGCCGATGTCGCCCGAAATGAGGGTGATGTCGGAAGATTCCATGGCGACATCCGTTCCCGTGCCCAAGGCGATCCCGACATCGGCCTGGACTAGGGCCGGGGCGTCGTTGATCCCGTCGCCCACCATAGCCACCTTTTTCCCCTCTGACTGAAGCCTCTTGACGATTCTGGCCTTCTCTCCGGGAAGGACCTCCGGGATGACGGTTTCGATGCCGGCCTTTCCGGCGATCGCCTGGGCCGTGGCCCGGCCATCCCCTGTCAGCATGATGACTTCCAGCCCCATTTTTCTGAGCTTCGCGACCGCCGGCGCCGCGCTCTCCTTGAGCGTGTCGGCCAACCCCAAGAGCCCCGCCGGCGTCCCGTCCACGACTATGGAAGCGCTCGTCTTCCCCTCGAGCGCCAACTCTTCGGCCTGAGCGGCCAGGCGGCCGAAATCGGCCCCGGCCCGACCAGCCAGCTTGAGGCTGCCGACGAGGATCTTTCGTCCACTGACAACCGCTTCGACCCCGAGGCCTTCCAGAGCCTGGAATTGCGACGGGGCTTCCAGAGGAACGCCGGATTCTCGAGCCTTGCGGACGATGGCCTGGCCCAGCGGATGTTCGGACCCTTTTTCAGCGCTCCCGGCGAGAGACAGGATCGCTTCCCGGCTGAATCCGGGGGCGGCAATAACATCGGTGACCACAGGTTCGCCCCGGGTTAGAGTCCCGGTTTTGTCGAAGACAACGGTGTCAATTTTGTGGGCAGTCTCAAGGCTCTCACCGCTCTTGATGAGGATTCCCCTCTCGGCCCCCTTGCCCGTGCCGACCATGACCGCCGTGGGGGTTGCCAGGCCCAGAGCGCAGGGACAGGCGATGATCATGACGGCCACGAAATTCAGAAGGGCGAAGGTCAGGCGGGGAGACGGTCCGAAGTCGTACCAGAGAACGAAGGTTGCGATGGCGATCGAGATGACGGCGGGAACGAAATAGCCGGCAATCCGGTCGGCGAGCCGCTGGATCGGGGCCTTGGTCCCCTGGGCCTCCTGAACCAGCCGGATGATCTGGGCCAGGACCGTATCCCTGCCGACCTTCGCGGCCCGGAATGTGAAGCTCCCCAGCTTGTTGATCGTGGCCCCGATGACCTCGTCTCCCGGCCCCTTGTCCACGGGCAGGCTCTCCCCTGAGATCATCGATTCGTCGACGGCCGAGCGGCCTTCGAGGACCGAACCGTCCACGGGAATCTTCTCTCCTGGCCTGACGATGACGGTGTCGCCGATCCGGACGTCCTCAACCAGGATTTCGACCTCCGACCCGTCCCTCAGGAGCCGGGCCGTTTTCGCCTGGAGCCCGATGAGCCTCTTAATGGCCTCCGAGGTCCGACCTTTCGCCGCGGCTTCGAGCATCCGACCGAAGAGGATGAGGACAATGATGACGGCCGAAGTGTCGAAATACACGTCGGCGGCGATCCCGGCCGACCGGAAGAGCCGGGGAAAAAGAGTCACCGCGACGCTGTAAAAATAGGCGGCCGAAGTGCCCACCGCGATCAGGGTGTTCATGTCTGCCGCCCGGTGACGAAAAGCGCCCCAGGCCCCGCGGTAAAACCTGGCGCCCGTGAGGAACTGCACGGGCGTCGCCAGGGCCCAGAGGACAAAATAATTCTGGAGAAAGCCGGGCACCCAGGGGAACCAGCGGCGCATGCTGCCCAGAAAAATCAGGCCCGCCAGGATCCCTCCCAAGATGACATAGGTCCTGAGCGTCTTGTACTCTTTTTCCCTGAGGAGTTTTTCCGCGTCCGCCCCCGTCGCCCCCTCCGCGAGGTCGAGGACCTTGTAGCCCCCGGATTCAATGGCCTTCTTGATTTCTTCGAGCCCGACCTCGGAGGCCAGGTACTCCACCCTCACCTTCCCCGAGGCCAGGTTGACCGAGGCCTTGACCACCCCGGCCAGCTCGAGGAGGGACTGCTCGATGATCGTGACGCAGGATGCGCAGGAGATCCCCTGGACAGGGAGCTCGACGGAAGATACGGCCACGTCATAGCCGGTTTTGCGGACCGTAGCGATGAGGGCGGAGGTGTCGATGAGCGCTGGGTCGAAGAGGACTGTGGCCCGCGACGTGGCGAAGTTGACGTTGGCTTCCCCGACGCCGGGGACATCCCTCAGGCTGCGCTCGATCGTGGCGGCGCAGGCCGCGCAGCTCATTCCGAGGACGGGAATTTCGGCGCGGCCCGCGGCCCCCTTGCGTTCTCCGTTCGACTGCTCGATAGATTGCCCCGCGTTATGAGTCAAGGCAGGGGGCGTGGAGGGCATGGGCTTCGGGGATTTGTCCGCCGAAAGGTATTTTTCCGGGTCCGCGTCGAACGCTTTCTTGCAGTAAAGGGAGCAGAAGTAGTACTTCCGGCCCTGATACTCGGATACGCCGGCGGCGGCGTCCTCCCTGACCTCCATTCCGCAGACAGGGTCTCTGGCCATGGCCTCCTCACGTGCAGCTTTCTTAGAGGGCTGCTGCGACGGATGACGGAAAAATCCGGACGAGCCCGACCCGGGCGCGGCCGGGGTCCGGTCAGCCCCCGTTTGAACGGAGAGAAACTACGCCGCGTCGGGCCCCTTTGGCTCTGCCTCGCAGGCCTTCTTAGTCCCGGTTGAGAAGACCGCGTAGACGGGGCAGAAGCCGATGACGCTCGTCAAGAAAAGGATCACGGCCAGAACTCCGAGCACGACCATGGCGACGCCGCTCAGCCCTCCCATAAAGAAAAAGACCGCGATCGCGGCGGCGACGATGATCCGGAGGATTCTGTCCAAGGTGTTCATGTTACATTTCATTGGGACCTCCCTTCGCTCGATTATAGCACAAAAACCGTGCAAAAATAATCCCTATCAAATGAGTAGCATTTATCCGCCGGGCCGACCTTCGGGCCTTTCCAGAGCGGCCGACCGCCGGATTCAAAGGGCCGGCAGGCCTTTTGCCAGACGGGGAGAGCGTCGAATCCATCGGGTCTGTCGGGCGTTTGCGCCGGCGTTTTTTTTGTGCTAAACTTCTGCCGTTCATAAGTTCGAGGAGAGGACCATGTCCGGACACTCAAAATGGCATTCGATCAAGCATAAAAAGGCCGCGGCTGACTCCAAGCGCGGCAAGATCTTCACCCGGCTCATTCGCGAGATCAGCATGGCCGCCCGGGCCGGCGGCGGCGACCCCGACAAGAACCCCCGGCTGCGCAAGGCCGTCAATGACGCCCGGGCCGAGAACATGCCGGCCGACAACATCAAGCGGGCCATCATGAAGGGCACGGGCCAGCTCGAGGGCGCGACCTACGAGGAGGTCGCCTATGAGGGCTACGGCCCGAGCGGTGTCGCCATCTATATCCAGGCCGTGACCGACAACAAGAACCGGACGGTTTCCGAGCTCCGCCACATCTTTGCCAAAAACGGCGGCCGGATGAGCGAACAGGGCAGCGTCGCCTGGAAGTTCAAGAGGATGGGCTACATCGACGTCGAAAAGGCCAAGGCCTCGGAGGACCAGCTCATGGACATCGCCCTGTCCAACGGCGCCGACGACCTCAAAGACGACGGCTCGAACTTCGAAATCACGACCTCGCCCGAGAGCTATGAAACGGTTCTCGAGGCGATCAAAAAGAGCGGGATCGAGATCGCCGCTTCGAACGTCGGCTATTTGCCCCAGAGCTACATCAAGGTCGAGGGCAAGGAAGCCCAGCAGGTCCTGCGGCTGATGGAGGAGCTCGAGGACCATGACGACGTCCAGAACGTCTCGTCCAATTTCGACATCTCGGAAGAGGAGATCGCCAGCTTCTCGCAAGCCGGCTGACGGCTGTCCAAGGTCCATGAGGGTCCTCGGGATCGATCCAAGCCTTCAGTCCACGGGGTTCGGAATCATCGAAAACGACGGCGACCGGGCCAAACCTGTCGCCTACGGAATCATCAAGCCGACCGGCCGCCTCCCCTTCTTCAAGAAACTCAACGAGATCCGCGAGGAGATCGAGAAGATCATCAGCGCCTATGGACCCGACGAGGCGGCCATCGAAAACCCCTTCTACGCCCAGAACGTGAAGACGGCCATGCTCCTCGGCCAGGTCCGGGGAGCCATTCTCGTCGCCATCGCCGGGACGGACTGCGGGTTCCACGAATACTCGGCCCTCGAGATCAAGAAGGCCGTGACCGGCTACGGCCAGGCGGATAAGGAACAGGTCCAGCTCATGGTCAAGACGCTCCTCGGACTCGAGGCCGACCGCATCCCCCTCGACGCTTCTGACGCCCTGGCTGCGGCCATCTGCCACCTCAATTGCCGGCTGTACCAGATCAAAGTGGAGGGACGGGACGAGCCATGATCGCTTACCTCAAGGGGATTCTCATCCATAAGTCTCCGGGCCAGGTCATCATCGATACCGGAGGCGTTGGCTATCGGGCCACGATCCCGCTCAGCACCTACTTCAAGCTCGGCGAGGTCCGGGAACCCGCGGAGCTCCTGATCTACACGCACCTGACTGACGACTCCCTCTCGCTCTATGGCTTCGCCGCCCAGGAAGAAAGGGACATGTTCCTTAAGCTCATCGGCATCTCCGGGATCGGACCGAAGCTGGCCATGAACATCCTGTCCGGCATCGAGCCGGGGGACCTCGAGGAGGCGATCCGCAAGAGCGACGTCGCCCGGATCGCCCTCGTCCCCGGGATCGGGAAAAAGACGGCCCTCCGGATTACCATGGAGCTCCAAGACAAATTCGAGACGAAGGAGAAGCTCCTGGCGGCCAAGGGCTCGCCGGAAAGGGAGGACCTCGTCTCCGCCCTTCTGAACATGGGCTTTCTGCGCCGGGAGGTCGAACGGGTCGTGGACCAGGCGATCGCCGCCCGGAAACCCGAGGCGGGTATTGAGAAACTCCTCCGGGACTGCTTGAAGCGCCTGGCGAAATTATAGGGATTGCCCTTTTTGATTTTATTTGTTTTCCCGCCCTTCTTGAGTAAAATAACGTAAGGATAACGCCCATGCCCGCGATCCTCAGCCCCATCCGGACCAAGGAGGACATCCTTTTCGAGGACAGCCTCAGGCCGCGGACCTTTGACGAGTTCGTCGGGCAGGAGACGGTCAAGGCCAACCTGCGAGTCTTCATCGAGGCGGCCAAAAAGCGCGGCGAGCACCTCGACCACGTCCTCCTCTACGGCCCGCCCGGACTCGGGAAGACGAGCCTGGCTTACCTCATCGCCAAGGAGATGGGGGTGAACATCAAGCCGACCGCGGGCCCCGTCATCGAGCGGACCGGCGATCTTTCGGCCATCCTGACCAACATGCAGTCTAAAGAAGTCCTGTTCATCGACGAGATCCACCGCCTCCAGCCCTCGGTCGAGGAAATCCTCTACTCGGCCATGGAAGATTTCAGCCTGGACATCGTCATAGGCCAGGGGCCCGGCGCAAGGAGCCACAAGCTCAAGATCAAGCGGTTTACCCTGATCGGGGCGACGACGAGGGCGGGGCGGATCACCGCGCCGCTCCGGAGCCGGTTCGGCATCATCCACCGGCTCGACTACTACAAGGATGAAGACCTCAAGCACGTCATCCACAGGTCGGCCAAGATCCTCAAAGTCAAGATCGACGACGAGGGCGCAGGCGAGATCGCCCTGCGGTCGCGAGGCACGCCGCGCGTGGCCAACCGCCTCTTGCGCCGGGTTCGGGACTACGTCGACGTCAAGGGCGACGGCGCCATCACAGCCAGGGAAGCCCGTAGGGCCCTTGACATGATGGAAGTCGACTCGCTGGGCCTCGACGACGTGGACAGGAAGATCCTGACGACCATCATCGAGAATTTCGGCGGCGGGCCGGTCGGGATCGCGACCATCGCCGCGGCGATCGACGAAGAGAAGGACACCATCGAGTCCATCTACGAGCCCTTCCTCATGCGGATCGGCTTCCTGGACCGGACGATCCGGGGCAGAGTGATCACGCCTCGGGCCTACACCCACCTGGGCTACGAATTCGAAGGGTCGCAGGCCCACGCGAGCGGAAGGGACCGCGGGAAGGCGCGGCCCGGCGGCCAAAAGAAACTGTTCAAAGACTGAGGAAGCCGGATCCTGATGTCCAGGCGCGGCCGATGGTGACCCTGCAGCGATTTCAGGCATAGGGATCCTTCTCCCGTGAGCAAATTAAGCCCGGCTGAAAAACCCTCCTTAAGAGTATCGGATTTTGATTACGACCTGCCCAGGGAACTGATCGCCCAGCACCCCCTCGCCCGCCGCGACGGCTCGCGGATGATGGTCGTCGAACGGGCGACGGGTCACATTAGCCACCGCCTGTTCAAGGATTTTCCTGGTTTTCTCGACGCCGGAGACCTGCTTGTCATGAACGATACGAAGGTTCGTCCGGCCAGGGTTTGGGGCGAACGGGGCGACACAAAAATCGAATTTCTGTTCGTCAGGGAACCAAAGCCCGGATTATGGGAGACGCTCTGCCGGCCGGCCCGCAAGCTCAAGGCGAACGACCGGGTCCGTTTCGGCCCCGGCCTCGAGGCCTTCGTCGAGGAGGTTGGGGAAGCGGGCCGGCGTGTTCTCCGTTTCAAGCGGCCGGATGTCCGGGCCGAGCTCGGCCGCATCGGTTTCGCCCCCCTGCCGCCCTATATCAAGCGAAAAGCTGGAGACCTCGCCGTGCGTGCCGAGGATCTCGAGCGATACCAGACCGTGTTTGCCAGGAATGAACAGGCCATAGCGGCCCCGACGGCTGGGCTTCACTTTACCTGGGAAACGCTTGCGGATCTCAAAGCGAAGGGCGTCAAAATTAGGAACGTGACCCTCGAGGTCGGCCTAGCGACCTTCGAGCCGGTCCGTAGAGAGATCGTCAGAGAGCACAAAATGCTCGATGAATGGTATTCGGTCGGGCGGGCCGGGGCCCGGGATATCAACGCGGCCATAGCGGCGGGGAGTCCGGTCACCGCGGTCGGGACGACGGTCGTCCGGACCCTTGAAAGCGCCTGGGAGGATGGCCAGGTCCGTTCAGGCCGGCGTGCCTCTTCTCTTTTCATTTATCCCGGATTCAAATTCCATGTGGTCGATCGCCTTCTCACCAACTTTCATCTGCCGAAATCAACCCTCCTGATGCTCGTCGCGGCATTCGCCGGCCACGACCTGATCATGCGCGCTTACGGGGAGGCCGTCAAAGAACGCTATCGTTTCTTTTCCTACGGCGACTGCATGCTCATCCCTTGATCCCGGGGAAAAGCCGGGCTGTCAGGGGTCGAATTGTCCCCGGTTTCGGAACCTTGGAACAAAGCGAGGGACGCGCTGCATGTATGCCCGGTATGGCGGGATGCGCTCGACCAGGTCCATCTCCTCCAAGCGGGCCTGGATGAAGACGAAGACCCAGCCAAGAACGCTGACCACCAGGACCGGGACCGTGGGCCGAATCAGGATGAACCCGATGAAGTCAAGAAGGAGGGCGCTGTAGATCGGGTGCCGGATATACTTGAAGAGTCCGGCGCTGACCAGAGTGTCTTTCTCCGTCGGCCGGAAAGACCTCAGCCTGAGCAGGACGAGCGCCCAGATCATGAGAATCGTCCCCACCCCGAGAAATATCCAGGCGAGAGCCCTGACGGCAGGGCTGGGAACGAACAACAGCTTCGCGGTGGCCTTGGTTCCCAGAATGACGCCAAAGGCCCAAACCGGAATCCCCAGGATATTCCTGGTGACAAACGTCACCATCCGTCCCCGCCCTTCACCCCACCGTTTGGAGTAAAAATGCGTGAAGGCGCTCGCCCAGTTGAAGGCGAATCCGCTCAGAAGGAAAATGAGGAAAGAGAATCCAGAAACCATCGCCAGTCCTTCTTAAGCTTAGCTCCGGTCCGGAGTTTCTGTCAACAAAAAGGGGCAATAGGTGGGGACACGCACCCGGGGGACATGCCCCCGGTTTTCGCTTCCCCTGCCATGGCCCGAGACGAAGCTGGATTACTCGAGCTTCTTGTGGAAGCGGGCGACGCTCAGGACGAGGATCAACGTCCCCAAAACGAGGAGCGAGACGGCCTGGTCCCAGAGCTCCGGCCAGCCCACCCCTCTCAACATGATCCCCCGGATGATCACGAAGAAATAGCGGATCGGCACGACGTGGGTCACATACTGGAAGAATTTGGGCATGTTCTCGATAGGAAAGACAAAGCCGCTGAGCAGAATCTGGGGGAGGATGAAGAACATGGAGGTCAGCATGGCCTGTTGCTGGGTCCTGGAGATCGTCGAGACGAAAAGCCCGATGCCGAGGGTGTTGAGCATGAAGGCCAGGCACAGGGCAAAGAGCAACGGAACGCTGCCCCGGATGGGGATGACGAACCACCATTTCGCAACGGCGACGACAAAAGCCGCTTCGACGAGGCCGATGAGGACGAAGGGCAGCAGCTTGCCGAGGATGAGCTCGGAGGCCCGGATCGGAGTTACAATGAGTTGCTCCATCGTTCCGGTCTCCCTCTCCCGGACGATTCCGATGGATGCCAGGGAGGTCGTCATGATCATCAGGATGAGACCCAGGACGCCGGGCACCATGAAATTCCGGCTGCGGAGCTCGGGGTTGTACCAGACGCGGACCTCGGGATTGACGACGACGGGCCTGACCCCTGGTCCCTTCGACCGTTCGAGCGCCTGGAGCACGGCCCGCTGGGCGTATCGGCCTGCGACGAGGGTCGCGTAGTTGACGCCGATCGTCGCGGACTGGCTCTCCGCCCCGTCGGCGATGATCAGGACCGAGGTTTCCCTCCGGCCCGCCGTGCGGTCCCCGAACCCGCGGGGGACGACGAAGGCCATGGCCGCGTCGCCGTCGTCGAGGTAGTGGTCGATCTCCTCCATCCGCAGGACGCGCGCCTTGACATCGAAATACCCGGAGTTGATGAACCCGTCGAGGAAATTCCGGCTGGCCGCCGAGCGGTCCATGTCGCAGATGACGCTCGGGATGTGCTTGACATCGAGGTCGGCGGCGTAGCCGAGGAGGAGGAGCTGGAGGATCGGCGAAATGAAGATCACCGGAAAGAGCCTCGGGTCCCGACGGAGCTGGACGAACTCTTTCCAGAGGATGGCGAGGACGGTTTTCATCCGGCCCTCCTCCTCCCCTTGCGCCCGTCCTCCCCTCCCAGCCGGAGTCGGGCCATGCTGAGGCCGAGAGTCAGGGCGGCGAACCCTGCCAGGAAAAGGAGCTGGTCCCAGAAGGCGCTGATCCCGGCCCCCTTCAGAATGACGGCCCTGAGGGCGGCCAGGAAGTACCTGGCGGGGACGAGATACGTGACGGCGTGGACGAAGGCCGGCATGTTCCGCACCGGGAAGACGAAGCCCGAGAGGATGAAAGTCGGGAGAAACGTGGTCAGGACAGATACCAGGAAGGCCACCTGCTGGGTCTTCGTGATCGCGGAAATCAGGATCCCCTGCCCCAGCCCGCAGATGAGAAAAAGAATGATGGACAAGAGCAGCAGCAGATAACTCCCTTTGATTCCGACTCCGAAGAGGGCCCAGCCCAGGAAAAGTACGAGATGCGCCGAAACCATGGAGATCAGGACATAGGGGATGAGCTTCCCGAAGATCATCTCCGCCGGCCTGACGGGTGAAACCACGATCTGCTCCATTGTGCCCCGTTCTTTCTCCCGGACGATCGAGAACGCCGTCGAGACCGTCAGGATGACCATGAGGATGAAAGCCATCAGGCCCGGAACCAGGAACCTCGCACTCCGGAGCTCCGGGTTGTACCAGACCCGGACCTCGGGCCGGAACAGGAGACTCAGCCCCGGAACGCCGCGGCTTTCCAGGGCCTCGAGGGTCATTCTCTGAGAATAGCTCTGGAGGATGGCCCCGACATAGCCTGCGGCCGTCGTTCCGCTCATGGCGTTCGAGCCGTCCACGATGACCTGGACCGAGGGACTCCGCCCCGCCAGGAGGTCTTCAGAGAACCTCGGCGGGATCACTAGGGCGGCCCGGATTTTCTCCCGCCCCATGAGGGGGTCGATTTCGGCGGGCTTCTCCAGCACAGCCTTGAGGTCGAAATACTCCGTCGTCCGGAATTTGTCGACGATTCCCCGGCTGGCCCCGCTCCCGTCCTGGTCCAGGACCGCGAGCGGGATGTGCTTGACATCGAAGTTCAAGGCATAGCCGAACATAAGAAGCATGAAGCCGGGGATGAAGATCATGAAGATGAGGGACCGGGAGTCCCTGCGGATCTGCCGGAACTCCTTCTTCACGAACGGCCGGACGCGGGAGAGGGGCAACCTTTTCATGACGCTTCCTCGGCGTTCCTGGCGCCGGGGGACTGGGCTTCGATCCTGTTGATGAAAACGTCCTCGAGAGAGGGCATGATTCTGTCGACCCGGCCAACCGTGATGCCTTCGTTCCGGAGGCGGTCCCGGATGAGCCGGCGTCCCTCCTCCTCGTCGGCGACGCTGACGTGGAGGGATGTGCCAAAGATGGACGTCTCCAGGACCCAGGGTTCCTTCTGCAAGACCTCGAGGGCATCCACCGCCCTGTCGCTCGCGACTTCGAGAATCGGGTTCTGGATGTACTTCGACTTGAGCTCCCGGGGGCTGCCGGCGGCCACAATCCGGCCAGCATGGATGAGCCGGATGTCGTTGCAGTATTCCGCCTCGTCCAGGTAGTGGGTTGTCACGAACACCGTGACCTTCGCCTCCGAGAGCTCGTTGATCAGCTCCCAGAAGCGGCGCCGCGAGCTCGGGTCGACGCCTCCCGTGGGTTCGTCGAGGAAAACGATTTGCGGCTGGTGGAGGATCGCGCAGCCCAGAGCCAGGCGTTGCTTCCAGCCTACGGAGAGTGTCCGGGTCAAGCTCCGTTCGCGTCCTTTGAGCCCGGCCATCTCCAGGATCCAGGACGTCCTCGACTCGACGACCTTCCTCTGGAGGCCGTAGATGCCGCCAAAGAAGCGGATGTTTTCGGCGACCGTCAGGTCGTCATAGAGCGAGAATTTCTGGGACATATAGCCGATGACCCTCTTGACCCGCTCCGGCTCGCGGTTGATATCGAAGCCGCCGACCGAGGCCGTTCCCGACGTCGGGTCCAGGATGCCGCAGAGCATCCGGATGGTCGTAGATTTCCCCGCTCCGTTGGCCCCGAGGAAGCCAAAGATCGAGCCACGCTCGACTTCGAACGAAACCGAGTCGACGGCGGTGAAGTCCCCGAACCTCTTGGTCAGGGATTCGACTTCGATGGAGTGTTCGGGCACGGCGCGCAGCCCCCTCGATCCAGCCTCAATGTCCCAAGGCCTTCTGCAATCTGGCCTGGGACAGGACCAAGTCGATCGCCGCCTGGGTCCGGTTGATTTTCGCCTGGAGGAGGGCGACCTCGGCGTCGATAACGTCGGTGTTCAAGGCCACGCCCTGTCTGAACCTTTCGCGGGTGATGCG